>Ga0209520_10000892_pt1 | contig 16908 bp, 23 predicted proteins | sample Rifsed16ft1_FD_184009 | JGI IMG/M metagenome (GOLD analysis project Ga0209520, IMG submission 184009) | Soil microbial communities from Rifle, Colorado, USA - sediment 16ft 1 (version 2) | ecosystem: Environmental > Terrestrial > Deep subsurface > Rock core/Sediment | place: Rifle, Colorado...
TGAGCGCGCAATGGCAAAGGTTCGAGATATCGAACCTGATAAGAAAGATGCTCTGTAAAATGCCGCCCAACCACAGGCTGAAGCTGACGGCTCACCTGGCGAAAATCGTGAGCGCCCGCAGCTTAGCCTGAGCGTTAGGCGGGTGAGAAAAGGACATGGCGCAGACATCTGAAATGATCGTCGCGTTCTTCGTTGGCGCGCTCAGTTCATCGGCGGTTGCCCTACTATATGAGCGCTCAACGCAACCAGATCTGGATATCATTCCCGACTATAATGAGAGATCGCAAGGGCAAATTACCGGAAATCCACCTCATGAGTTCTATCATGTTGTGGTGATAAATAAGCCCGGCTCACGACTTGTTCGAATCAGAAGACCCGCATGGTCAACCAGCGCCATGATTTCCGTGAAAGACGACAAGAACCAACGATTTATCAAAGATGTTACAGCCCGCTGGACGTCGCAGCCGGAGCCGCACATACCCTTTTTATATCAAAATCAAATAGTTAATATAATAGATCCTGCTAGAATCGTTTATTCAAGTCGAGTGGATGTTCATAGTCATACCGACCAGCACTTACCCATAATACTGAAGTACGAAGGTGAAAAAGAGTGCTACATTTTCAGTAATGCAAGCTACGGTCACAATATGTGGAAGAAACCAGAATGGATGATCCCACCTGGTGTTTATACTATTGAGGTGCGGCTAAACTATGATGGGGGGCCGCGGACATTTTCTATTGATTTGGAAAATACCGGCATTAGTCGTGATGATGTAAAGCTGGTGCTAAAGAAATAAATGTCACCGCCTAACAACAGGCTGAAGCTGACGGCTCACCTAGTGAAATTCCTGAGTGCCCGCAGCTTAGCCTGAACGTTAGCCAGTCACATAATGACATCACGGAGGTCATAAAACTGTGTTTAACGTGTTCGTAAGTTATTCCAGCCACGATCTTCACGCTGCGGACCTGATACGAAAGTCGCTGACGGGTATCGAAGCAAGCGTATTCATAGCGGAGCATTCTGTTCGGGCTGGCGAGTCGCTCCCGACAAGAATTTTAGATGCAATCAAACGATGCGATCTTTTTATACTTCTTTGGAGTGTCAAATCTAAGGAATCAGGATGGGTGAACCAAGAGATTGGCGCTGCCAGAGCTAGCGGAAAAACCATCCTTCCAATTATGCTTGAGACTGGCATAAGACTTCCAGACCTACTAGGAGACTTGAAATATCTATCCGTGCACGATAAACCTCAGGCAGCGCTCGCTTGGCTTAGGGAAAATATCAGTGGGAGAGCGAGAAAGAAACAACAGAATGAAATCATCGGCTGGGGGATTCTTGCGGTATTGGGGATTTTAGCGTTGAATTCGAAGGAATAGAAGAAATTTATATATATGCTGGCTAACAACAGGCTGAAGCTGACGGCTGCCCTGTGGGAGATCGTGAGGCCCCGCAGCTTAGCCTGAACGTTAGCCAGACAAGGGGAAAACGTATTGGAGATGGTGGCACCGGTGCTAAAAAAAATGTGCGCGTATTGTGATATCAATCGCGCCAATACTGTCGACCATGTGCCACCAAGGAATATATTTCCATCCCCCCGTCCAAATAATTTGATTACCGTCCCCGCCTGCGACGTTTGTAACAACAAATATGCAAAAGATGAAGAATATTTCATGGCGTCTATGATGTTTACATATGCTGGTGATTCGGACGCAGGAAAATTGTTGTGGAAACAAAAATTAAAGCGAATGTATTCAAAGAATAGAGGCATCAGATCGAAAATGGCACGAACGCTGAAAAGAAAATCATTACATACACCCGCAGGGTTATATTTGGGCAAGCATTTTGTACAAACACCAGATTTCTATCGGTGGGATAGGGTTGTTGAAAAGATTGTAAGAGGTCTATATTATTTTGAATATGGATCATCATTGCTACACGATACTAGTGTTGAAACTATATATATTTCAACAGATGAGCGTTATAAGTCTATTGTTGATAAAAATATTAATATGTTGAATATTGGGAAAAGAGGTTGGCCTGGTGTATTTAGATATAAATGCAATGAAGTCGTGGGAAATGCGAGAGACTCAATGTGGGGATTATTGTTTTATGAAAAATTTATATTTTGGGCGGTAACTGGCAAGCACGTAATAATTTGATAAATATATACACTGCTGGCTAACAACAGGCTGAAGCTGACGGCTCACCTGGTAAAATTCGTGAGTGCCCGCAGCTTAGCCTGAGCGTTAGCTGGACAAGTAAAATGATGAAGAGGTGGAAACATGGGCATTATCGAAAACGCGAAGGAAATAGCAGATCTAATAAAAAAGATAGGTGATATAGAATTATATAGGAAAATAATCGAACTCGAAGGTGAAATTATAGATTTAACGCGCGCACTCCGTGGAAAAGAAGATCTGATAACTGAACTTGAAAGATCTTTGCACGTTAGTAGAGAACTGACTTTTCGAAAACCTTTCTATTATTCAAAAGATGAAAAAGATCCATATTGTGCAAATTGTTGGGAAACAAAAAAGACGGTTGTGCATGCTATCTATTGTGGTGAATGGGCCTCTGGCCACCGTTACGAGTGCCCAAATTGTAAGACGCTAATTCATTTAGATGCGCGCGAAGATACTTAATATTACGACTTCGAGGGCCAGCTAACAACAGGCTGAAGCTGACGGCTCACCTGGCGAAGATCCTGAGTGCCCGCAGCTTAGCCTAATCGTTAGCCAGACCATTTGAGGAGGAGAAGATGTTACCTGAAAATCAGAAAAAGGCATATAAAGCATTTTATGATTCAGCACGTCATAACGAATATTTTGATGAAAAGACAACAATCCTATTACACTTGGCGACAGCATTTGCCATCGGGTGTTACCCCTGAATGGAACATTACCTTGGCGTTGCCAAGGAAAAGGGAATTACTGATAATGAAATTGGTACCGCACAATCTATTGTAATGGCCGTTTCTGCTGGCCGGATCAACGCACAATTTAGAGAAGTCAGGAATAAACTTAAAAATAAATCGAGTAATGAGACATAAATATTAAACATGATTTTTAGGCTGGCTAACAACAGGCTGAAGCTGACGGCTCACCTGGGGTACTTCCAGAGTGCCCGCAGCTTAGCCTGAGCGTTAGCCAGACATCGGAGCTAATATGACAAAAATACGCGGAGTAATACCCAAAGCTGTTAAAGAACAGGTGTTGGATGAGTATAAGCATCGGTGTGCCATATGTAATGGAGACCGACCACAATTGCATCATATTGATGAAAATCCAAGTAATAACAATGTTATTAACCTAATACCTCTGTGTCCTAATTGCCATTTGCGAGACCAACATAATCCTACTGCCGGAATTGATATTGGTCGAATAGAATTATTCCGAAAATATAAAGATCCAATAATTTTGTCATCACAATTTTACCCATTATACAAGCGATTTATGTATTTTTATAATATAAAGGACGATGCATATTGCAATGTTTTAGATAAGCAGGCAATAGAATTAATTGGTTTTGTAGGTGCATTGAAGATGGGTAATTTCTATGGAAAACAGTTAGAAGAGCTAATTGTTTCACCCGCCAGAGGATTAGCTATAACATTTGGTGAACCGAACGCAGTTTATACAGGGCGAGTGGAAGAACATAGGCAAGAGTGTATTGCTAAATTGCGTAGAAACGTCGGTTCAGCAGAGTCATTATTAATTGAATTATTGAGATATCAAGACTGGAAGTACAATGCTGGCTAACCACAGGCTGAAGCTGACGGCTCACCTGGTGAACTTCCCGAGTGCCCGCAGCTTAGCCTGAGCGTTAGGCTGAAATATTGGAGGTGACATTGGATCAGATAAAGCCAAATGTATTTGTTTCCTCCACCTATGAAGATTTACGAGACCATAGAGAGGCTGTGCGTGATGCTATACGCCAGCTTGGCGCAATTGATATATCCATGGAACATTTTGGTGCTCGTGATGCCAGGCCGAAAGATGAATGTCTTCGATTAATAAGCGAAGAATCAGATTGTTTCGTTGGTATTTATGCTCATCGGTATGGCAAATGCCAAAAGGGAACACCAATGTCTATAACGGAAGCAGAGTATATTAAAGCAAGAGAGATAAAATTGCCTAGATTTGTATACATGGTTGACGAAGACGCACCATGGAACCCAAAACATATTGATGTGGGTGCTTCAAAAAAACTATTGTTAAAATTTAAGAATGGCATTAAGTCGGAACTAATTGTGAGGCATTTTGATACGAAGTATAGATTGGCAGCGAATGTCGCTGCCGACTTAGGGAGACATTTTGCAACTGAAAAATTGATGCGTGTTGAACCGAGTGTTGATGCCTATAAAAATAATACGAGACTTGCTACATCAAAAGAGTGGAATAAATGCAGGGATGGTGTATATAAAAATAACCAGGGCCTATTTCTTATCCATAATCTATCACCTTCAATGAAGCCGGGACAGTTGTATGATATCTTCATATTTTTACGAAAACATAGAACTGATGATTTGTCTGATGTTGAATATGCAGAGTTTTTCTTAGGTCCTTATTGGGGGAACAGAGTATTTAAGGTTATAAATCAAGGAGAACTCGTTGGTTTATGGACATCTGCGTATGGTGAATTTTTATGTGTATGTCGAGTAAAATTAAAAAACGGCTCTCATGTAATGCTAAGTCGATATATTGATTTTGGTAGTTATTGGAGTCCAGATATTCCGGCATAAACCGCATAGTTATTAAAGAAGCATATATAGATTCAGCCTAACAACAGGCTGAAGCTGACGGCTGCCCTGCGGGAGAACGTGAGGCCCCGCAGCTTAGCCTGAGCGTTAGGCAGGTAGTGTCTGCTTGATGAAGGGAGGCTCAGAATATGAATATTGAAGCTTCCAAAGAGGAAGTTCTGAAGAAAATTAGCGATGATGCCCACCAGATCCTATTACGATCCGGTAACTGCGCTCAGACTTCCTTCCTTGTGCTTAAAGAACAGTTCAACCTCGACGACGGCATGATTTTAAAAGCCCTCACACCTTTCCCGGGGGTTGCTCTCAGAGGTGAGACGTGCGGTGCCGTTATCGGGTCCCTCATGGCCCTCGGGTTAGTCTTCGGGCGCGACAATATCGATGATATGCCAGGATACCTGCGCTCATTACCACCCGCGCGGAAATTCTGTCGCCAGTTCGAAAAGGAACAAGGCAGTACCATGTGCGGCTCTATCTTGGAGGCAAAACTGGGGAAGAGGTACAACCTGGCAAGCCCCATCGAGTCTGCATTGTACTTCTCTTCCGGCGGGCCTGAGAAATGCGCGGAAGTTGTCGCAAGTGCTGTGAGGATTGCTGCTGAGATCATATTATACAAAGGATAATCATTTCGGGAATCAAACTATTGAGGCTACTGCCTAACAACAGGCTGAAGCTGACGGCTCATCTGGCGAAGTTCCTGAGTGCCCGCAGCTTAGCCTGAGCGTTAGCCGGGAATTGAGACAAAGGATGATGTGCAAATAATGGCAATTGAAGCAGGCATTGCAGCACTCATCTATAATGCCCTAAAGGACGTACTTGGGTGGGTCACAAACCATTTCAAAAGAAAAGATCCAGCGAATATTATTGTTGAACGACAGAAGCGAAAAGAGGAAATAGAAGCGAAATTGAATTGGATTGATAATGTTGTTGGGTATGGTAGAACAATTATTAGAGATATAAAAAGGATGGATAACTATCCTAATGTTGATCCAAATAGTAAAGGAATATCGCCATGGTTCCGTGTCAGTCTTCTTGGAACATATCATAAAGGATTGCAGGTTGGGTTGTTAATATCCGGTTTAAAATATGATGAATCACATAAGGCTTGGCGCTATGCTGATTATAAAAATAATGAAGTGAAAGATGTTAATGCAATACTAGTTGGCCACATACCTTACGAGCGGATTGTGAGTATTGATTGGAATGGAGACGAATATTACTCAGAGCCACATTTTTATTGTAGATTTATTGGTAAAAAGAAAGAACCATATGAAGAATTAATATTTTGTGAGAAAAGACCGTTTAACGAAAGATATTATTATCGTGAATTGGCAAACTATTACCAAGTGCGAAAGTTGAGTAAGAAATTAAATATTGAATCAAACAGGTAATTCCGGCTAACCACAGGCTGAAGCTGACGGCTCACCTGGCGAACTTCGTGAGTGCCCGCAGCTTAGCCTGAGCGTTAGGCAGAATCCTAGAGTAGGGAAACCATGACCAGAAAATACTACAGCATCCGAAATAACCCTGGGTCTATATCCATAAAAGAATTGTGTTGGAAAGTACAAAATCAATATTTGTATTTCAAGGATAAGGATTATTTCAAGGGTAAAACTAGTATAACAGCATCATATTTTCCGGACTCGGCAAAGCATGAAGCAGCTATTGTCCTAAGATTCCAGCCTTTTCCAATTGAGAAATGGAATATAGATAACATTACTGAAGATATGGCGTTTGATACGATCGAATATCTATACGATAAAGTTTCAAAGCCAGGTAATTGGACACAATATGTAAACGACGAAGGATATAATTATCATGATTATGATGAGTATTTTGATAAAGAAGGCAGAAATGAATATAGATCTATGACAAATTCATATTTATGTGATTATAAGACTGGATACGAATTGTCGGTTGAAGGGGATATATTGACGATAGGGAAAGATGGGCTACATCATATTGTTGATGCAGAAATAGTCCCTTATGATGAGGTTAATGTAGACAATAAAGTACGTAACGCTATATTGAAGTGGCGAAAAAGACCTCAAACGGTATCGGTAAAAAAAGAAGCGATTAGAGATATGGCGGATGTTTTCGAATGGTTGAAAACAAATAAGCATCTTGGGAAAGTCTTAAGCAAAAAAGATGAGTCAGACATATTTAATTTGGCTAATAATTTTTCAATTAGGCACCACAACCCTGATCAAAAATCTAATTATGATAAGGCAATATGGTATTCATGGATGTTCCATTTTTATTTGGCAACATATCATGCAGTTATACGAATGCTAATAAAGAATGAGAAAGGATCTGCCTAACAATGCGTTGAAGCTGACGGCTCCTTCAGTCACGCTTTTATGTTTTTCGTTGGCAAAAGCGCGCCTTCGGCCCGCAGCTTAACGCAAGCGTTAGGTGGGCAACTTGAATTATAGGGATTAAAAATGTCCTTAAATAAACAAATATCAAAATTTATAATATTTATAAATAAAGAACTAATGTCAATCGATTCCCTTAATGTTATATCAGAAAAGTTGTCTGGGCCTGTAAATGTTAATTTATATAAGAAAATTTTGTATATTTCCGCAATAGATTGTCTTTCTGTAATTAGGTTTCCGGAGTTAAGGAGTAAAAATAGAGATAAATTTTTACGATTTATTGATGAATGCGCGGGATGGGAAGAAAGAAATTTTGTTAGTGTTCCTATCATTAAGGAAAGATTGAAGGCTGTAAAAGGTTATACTCGCCTAAAGAGAAATATAAATAGGATATTGGATGATTGTGTAAAATATTATGGCTGTACTATTGACATATATAAAATTGATAAGTTGGCTGATGACCTAAATATATTAACATCGAATAAGTGTGAGCTCAAGATAATAGAAGAGACGCGGCATAGATTACTTCTTTACAAGTACCGTAATTTTATTGTTCATGAGTTCCGGGAACTTGGATATGCGATGGGGGTATTCGGCGAAAGAAGCGATTTTCCGATTTATCACGGTTATGTGGGTGAAAAAAATTGGGTTCTTTTGTATCCAGTCGGTTTTTTTAGGAGATTGTTAGAAAATTCTATTGAAAACATGGAGATATACCTTCATGAAAATAAAATAGACCCATATGATCATGTTCGTAATACAGCAGATTGGTTCACTGAGCTTGATATTGCGCGGTTACGTGCCACCTAACAACAGGCTGAAGCTGACGGCCCGCGTGGTGAACTTCGTGAGCGTCCGCAGCTTAGCCTGAGCGTTAGCCAGACAATGAATATGGAAATACATATTAACGACAACGAGAAACTTATTGGCATGCTCCGGAGCAACGGACTGGAGTCGAGGCCAGTTATTATCGGAATAGATGGTGCGGCAGGCGTCGGAAAGTCAAGGCTCGCATATTGTATTGGATGTAGGGTTGGTGTGCCTGTAATAAATATAGACCACTACGCAAATGATATTTCAGGATTATATGCAGATGCTGTTGACAAGAATGCGCTTGGAAGACTCACGGCAAGGTATATAAAATCGCAACGATCATACGTTATTGAGGGTGTGTGTTTGTTGGAAGTGCTGGAAGTATTAAATGTAGTGCCAGGCATATTGGTATATTACAAGAAGTATAACAACAGGAAGGAATGGGAAGATGAGGATTTATGTAACTGCAATCTAAGTCAACAGGCATTATCATTGTTACCGCCACTCTCAGGGGCTATAGCGAAGTATCACAACAAATACAAACCAATATATAAGGCAAACATGATTGTCTTCAGAAATAATGCTGGCTAACAACAGGCTGGAGCTGACGGCTGCCCTGCGGGAGATCATGAGGCCCCGCAGCTCAGCCTGAACGTTAGGTGGGTGACTGGACAGTCACTTTATGATTGAAACATAGTGGTATGGACCAGAGAAGGAAAGAAGAATATTGAATCCAATTTTAGTATTAATAATGGCTGGTGCCGTGTCCGCATTCATTAGCTTTGGTTGTGGATTGTCAGTAGTCGTGATGGGGGCCAAGTTATCTTCATATATGAAAAAGCATAAATACGAAAGATGGTGTGAAATATCAACCATATCAACTCCCATTGGTGATATTGGCCCAGGGGCTAGGGATTCTTTTAAGTCATTGAAATATATTAATAGTGACGCAGACACAGACGACATTGTTATAAAGAAATCAAAGATATTTATCAGAAAATCAATAAAATATTTTTGTATCTTGTTTATTATTTCAATGTGTTTTTTTGCATTGGCAATTCTAGTGATTATTCTATCTAGGAGATAATTAAGTAATATTTGTCACCACCTAACAACAGGCTGGAGCTGACGGCTGCCGTGTGGGAGATCATGAGGCCCCGCAGCTCAGCCTGAGCGTTAGCCGGACAGAAGGGTCACATATGGATACAGAAAAAACCACGATTGAGTGGGCCTATGAGCCAATCGACTTCTTCGAAGGACCTATGCGATTTGCCTCCGAAGAGTACACGGTTGATATCCAAAATGGAATAGCATCGGCCATTTTAAACAAGGCCCAAGAACCGGTTCCAACATCATTATTACAATCGATAACTGATGAACTGCACGTCATTTTCAAGGCAAGGAAGATGTTTGCAGGGGTTTCTTATAAACTAAGCGGTTACACAATAAATTACTACAAGGCGGATGGCAGCAAGAAAGCACATGTATTAATAGCTGAAACAGCAATGTACGTGATTTCAGGTATGCATGTCGACATGATTATTACTAACAAGGACGGCACGATAATCCATGATTCAAAGTCCGATCGCATTTTAGAACAGAAAGACAAAATAGACGCCATAAGGAAAGCAAGCAAGAACGCACAAGTAGTAAATATGGCGCTAAATAGCTATTCTAACGCTGTAAGCGATCCAGACAATGAATTTGTTTATCTTTATGAAATTGTTGATGCAGTTGTGACGCATTATGGTGGTGAAAAAGAAGCAATATCACGTTTGGGAATATCACGTGCTAGATGGAAACGATTAACAAAAATAGCCAATCGCGAACCGATAAAACAGAGTAGACATAGGGGGAAACATAATGTTATTAGGCCTGCGTCCCAAGAAGAACTTGATGTTGCCCGATCTATCGCACGTGAACTTGTCGAAAGGCTAAGCAACAATTTGAAATAATAATTGATAGCCGGCTAACCACAGGCTGAAGCTGACGGCTCACCTGGCGAAAATCCTGAGTGCCCGCAGCTTAGCCTGAGCGTTAGACGACAAGGAGTATAAATGGCGGTTCATCCAGATATAAAGAGCTTGTTACGAGAATCACTCCCGCAATACTTGAAGGTTGCAGAATGCTGCGTATCGCGACAGTTTGGTTACCCGGCGGCAATATTGCTTTTTAGTATAATTGATACGATAGGATCCTATTACAGAAATAATACAAATTTCACCATAATTATTGATGGTAAATCTAGACAAATAAAAAAGGATGGAATACAGCACTTTTACGTATTAAATAGCGATTACTATGGACTAAATATTACCGAAAAACAGATAAAGAAAATATATGATAATATCCGAAGTCTCCTTGTTCACAATGCCTCTTTGGCTCCAGGGCATTTTCTTATTTCTACACCTGGTGTGGACCCATTTCCTATTAACAATACAAACCAATGCATTAATTTAGATGCACTATTAGAACTTAGCAAGAAAGCTGTGACGAGTTTTATTAAAAATATAGACTATATTGTGCCACAGAGTAAACAGCATGAAGACATTGTTCATAAGGCACAAAAGTAATTGTCGTCTAACAACAGGCTGGAGCTGACGGCTGCCCTGCGGGAGATCATGAGGCCCCGCAGCTCAGCCTGAGCGTTAGGCCGATTGGATAGGTGATGACAAAACCAAACAGGACAGATGCTGAATTGAAAGGTGCATCGGATCATTTGCATTACGAGTTTTGGATGCTGATGTCCGTTGCCCAGGCACTCGCGTCAGGGATAGCTGCAAATGGGTGGCTATTAAATGCATTATTAGAATCATTCGTGATCCACTTCCGAGCCCTAATTGATTTCTTTTATATAGAAAAACCACAAAAAGATGATGTCATCGCTGCTGATTTCTTTGTTGAAAAAGATTCATGGGAAAAAATAAGACCTCCTATGTCTGATGATCTTTCCAGATTACGCGCACGAGCCCACAAAGAAATTGCTCATCTTACATATGCACGTTTACATGTCACACCTGAAACAAAAGGGTGGAAGTTTGTCGAAATTGCTAATGATATCAAATCTGTTATGAATTTATTCTTCCAAAAAGCTCCGAACAATTTATTTAGCGATAGATGGAAAGGAATTCTTTAACGGAACGGCCTAACAACAGGCTGAAGCTGGCGGCTCACCTAGCGGACTTCCGGAGTGCCCGCAGCTTAGCCTGAGCGTTAGCCCTACAGAAAGGACTATATGGAAAGTGCAACATTAAGAGACATTTCACTGATAATAGGGATATGGGTTTCAATATACGGCATTGACTCTTGGCGTCGAGAATACATAGGAAAGAGAAGAATTGAGTTGGCTGAAAGTGTATTGGCGATGTTTTATGAGGCAAAAGACGTAATTTCATATATTCGTAGTCCGTTTGGCTTTGAGGGGGAAGGAAGTTCTAGGAAAAAGAAAGAGTCTGAGACGCCAGAAGAAGCAAAATTATTGGATCAAGCCTATGTTGTATTCGAAAGATATGATAAAACCAAAGATGTATTTAATAAATTAAAATCTGTTCGTTATCAATTTATGGCACTTCATGGTACAAGTGCAATTAAACCTTTTGACGAGTTGAATAAAATTGTAAATAATATATTTTTTGCGGCGCGAATGCTGTCTACATTTTGGTTGCGACAAGGAAGGGTTCCCATGGAAGAAGAACAATTTGAAAAACATATTAAAGATATGCATAAATACGAGGCGATATTTTGGGATGAATTCGATGAGAATGACTCAATAAATAATAAGCTGAGTGATGTTATAAAATCTATTGAGGAAATATGTAGACCGATTATCGAATCAAAAAGGACTCTATTTGGCTTTCTCAATAAGAAAATATTTATTGCCTGAGGGCTAACAACAGGCTGAAGCTGACGGCTCACTTGACGAAAATCCTGAGTGCCCGCAGCTTAGCCTGAGCGTTAGGCGGATAATTTATAGGTGTGAAGGAGGCTATAATGGAGTACCTATCACATCTTTGGAAAAATACAGAATTTCTTAGAACAGCAAGTACTATGTTGCAGTGGACATCTATATCGCTAGTGTTTTTAGGAGGAATACTTCAGGTAGGGAAATTATTTGTTGATAGGCAAGAAAAAGAATTAACGAGAGAAGTTCAAGAATTGAAAAGAAAGTATCAAGATACGAAAGTATCGAGTCTTGAAACGGAAATACTTAACCAACAGTCAAGGATCATAGAGCTAAATAAATCGAATGAATTGTCAAAAAGTAAGGTGGATGAGTTATCAAATCCGTATATAAAGCCCATCAGGACGGCGACTGTTACTGTACAAATTACAATAGATTCTAATGATAATATTAACTTTCATTATATGGACCAAGGCGGTTATTTTGGTTTAGGGAAGGGCGACGAAGAAGTAATAACTATGGCCGCATCGAATTGTTGGGGAAATAAGACAGGAGACCACGAAGTAACTTACAAGGGAATATATAATTTAGATGCTTCGCATAAAATTGTTGGATCGCTTGTTTACAATTTGACTAGCGCAAAATATGCCCAAATGTGGTTTGCGCCAATGAAACATAATGTAAAAATAATAAGAGGTTTTGTAATATGTACGATAAATGATTCGGTTCAAATGAGGCTAAATATACCACCCCATCAAGCGAACGGTGACAAAATTATAATTCCAAATATCAAGGAAATGTTTGTCGGATTTCATAATTAGCGTCCTTAACCGCCTAACAACAGGCTGAAGCTGACGGCTCACCTGACGAAAATCCTGAGTGCCCGCAGCTTAGCCTGGGCGTTGGGCGGACTAAGCTGTTTTTGGAAACCTCTTGACGTGATGCACATTCGTGCATACGATGGTGCATGTGGACTACGAATGGGATCCTAAAAAAGCGGCATTGAACCTCAAGAAACACGAGGTGAGTTTTGCGGACGCGGTCACGGTGTTCGCCGATGACCGCGCTTTGACATTTAGCGATTCGCAACCCGATGAGGAAAGGCATATTACTTTAGGCATGGATGCCTTGGCTCAAGTTCTTGTTGTGGTTTACACCTGGCGTGGAGATCGGATTCGGATTATTTCGGCACGTCGAGCAACCCCTAATGAGAGAAGGCAATACGAGAGGTGATCTATGAAAAAAGAATATGATTTTTCGAGTGCGAAGAGAGGGGCATTAGACCCCCTACCGAAGGGGAAAACCCGGATTACAATTCGAATCGATGATGATGTCTTGTCGTGGTTCCGAAATGTGGTCGAGTCCCAAGGTGGGGGTAACTATCAGACCCTATTGAATCATGCATTGCGGGAGTACATAAAGTCGCATGGAGAACCCTTGGAGGAGATCGTCCGGCGTTTAGTTCGTGCGGAACTTCGAAGAGTTGGATAATTTTATTGTGAAAAGCCGCCCAACAACAGGCTGAAGCTGACGGCTCACCTGGCGAAGATCCTGAGTGCCCGCAGCTTAGCCTGAGCGTTATACGGTATTGGAGAAAAAATGACACGTGAAAGATTGAGAGAACTTATGTCCTATGCGATTGCTATCCGGGATGCGATGCGCTTGAGTATGGGCGGAGATATGTGGAGGCATTCAAGTTATAAAGAATACATGCGGAAAAGCAACGCACTTGTGAAAGAGGTGGAAAAGGTTATAAATATAGATGGTATGATTAATATATATCTATTAGACAAAGTTCCGAATAGCCACGATACGACAATAATACAACAAAAGAATCTGTTTGATGACGTTTATTCAAATATATCAATCTTGGTATCTCTTCTAGAAAATAAAGTTGGTATAAAAAATGATGAAATGAACAACATAATTAATTTTTTACAAAACAGATTGCGCGCTGCAATTCATGATGAGCCAAAAAAAGAAATTGAGGTTCAGGATGCTGTCGAAATCCTATTGATAGGAAAGGGATTACTAAAAGGTACAGATTATGACAGGGAAACAGGCCGAGTAAAAGTTTCAGTTAAAGAAGTTGTCCCTGACTTTATATTTCCTAAGCTTGATCTCGCATTAGAAATAAAATTATCAAAAGATCAGGGTAAGCAGAAAGCAATAGTTGATGAAATAAATGCAGATATTAAAGCTTATGGTAAGAAATATTCGCGTCAACTCTATATAGTTTATGATCTGGGTACAATTAGGGATGAGAATGAATATAAGAATGACTTGGATAATGCAATCAATATATCAGTCATTATTGTTAAACATTAGATTCTAATCCGTATAACAACAGGCTGAAGCTGACGGCTCACCTGGCGAAATTCCCGAGTGCCCGCAGCTTAGCCTGAGCGTTAGGCGGATTATATTGCGGACATATCGTTGATTCGAAAAGGAGAGATATTGTGAAAATAAATTGGAACCCGATTACTTCCGTTGCAACAGCCATTTTGGTAGTTATGGGATTTCTGGCTTATATCGAATATAGAAAAGTAAACAAAATGTCAACGTTTGAAGAGTTAGACGGAATTGAACATAAAATTCAGGATATTGTTATTAATGATGATAAACTATCTGCTTTTTGGGTGAGTTATACGGATAATAACATCAAACGTGTTTCAGTAAATAAATTAAATATTCTAACAAGTAATATAGTTGTGGATAATACTATTAAAAGACTGATTATACACAAATTGGATCATGTGTCTGAATTGGAATTATTATTGTATAGTGAAAACATGTTCGATCATCCTGCGAAAAAGCAACTTAGGAAATGTTACACACTTGCGGAGACCATTCTTTACTTGGTTGGAAGCGCGCATCACGCGAAATGCAGCGGGATGATCAATGGTTCTACATTTAGAACATACTCTGCCTATCTTCATTCTGTTGGCGATCATCCCATATTCTTAGCGGCTATTTCATATGGCCATGATTATGGATTTTATGAAAAAGATTTTGCGACATTTCTCCGTAATTATTATATTCACGATACAAAATTATTACCTACAATGAGGGCGCTATACCCGGAAATGGAAACCTCTGACTGGGTAAATACATTAGGAAAGTTTTAATGGTATAACTTAACCGCCTAACAACAGGCTGAAGCTGGCGGCTCACCTATGGGACTTCCTGAGTGCCCGCAGCTTAGCCTGAGCGTTAGCCAGATGAAACCAAATGGGCGAAGGCCACATGGATTCTGAAATTAGAGCAGGTTTTTATCGCCAAAGAAGATGTCTTATTGCGGCCAGCCTCGGCCTATTGCTTCTCCAATCTGTGGGCTTGACGCTTGATAAAATTTCTATTTTCGGAAATGAATTTCTAATACAAAGAACTGAATTATTATCTGTCGCACTATGGGTGACATATTTTTATTTTTTGATACGTTATTATCAGCATTTCCATGACCTTGGCGATACAGGAATAAATACAATGTACAATATTAGAGTAAATACGGGAATTGGGGATTGGGCGTATAAAAAAATTAAAAGAGATTTCCTAAATAGCCAAGATCCAGACAAAAATAAGAAGTATATTTTTAGAAAATATGAATCAAAAAAGGCGTTAATTGACAAACGAGCTGCAATGATTGATATAAGTGTTTCTGGAGAAATAATAACTGAGAAAGACCGCAATATATCTAGGTCTGGATTTGACATAAATAAGACAGAATATGCAAATTGGTGGATTGTATATCGAATTAGAATTCAAGCAGTAGGACATATTTTTATACGTACTAGATTAGTTACAGAATACTATCTACCATTTATTGTAGCGGCAGGTCCTTTACTGTGGTGGCTTTTAAATATTCGCACTGGCTAACCACAGGCTGAAGCTGACGGCTCACGTGGCGAACTCCTGAGTGCCCGCAGCTTAGCCTGAGCGTTAGGCCGGTAGAAATTGTGAGGGGAAATATGGCGCTGTACGATGTGTGCTTTATTTTCACTCGTTGCTTTATCCAAAAACCCATTGAAGTTCGTCAAGGTGTCAAAGTGATTCCGTTACACCCTACTGGTTTTTCGGGCGACATTCATGATGCCCGTTGGTTGTTAGAACAAGCAGGATATAGATTCATAAGAAAAGATATTGACAAGACCATTGAAAATTTTAAGCTTACTGGCCAATCTCTCGCAGTTAAATTTGAGGGCATCGAAGCAAACAGCTTCATAGATGCGATAGAGAAAACGGAATTTGATTCAGAGGCGGCTATCGGTGCTATTGCTGTTGTATCGGCAAATCCTGGAATACCGTTATGCTGTTTTGCACAAAGTCCCAATGATTCTGGTCTTAAATTCTATATACCGCCAGACAGAATTATCAGACATGTAACAAATATACCCGGGTTCCTTGATGCATTGCCGGAAATTGAGAACAAAGCACGTGTTGACGGCAAATTCGCACTGTTACTGAAATTGTATAGGGTCTCTTTAAGAGAAAGAGAAATTGACAATCAAATTCTTTTCCAGCTTATTCTTTTCGAGGAAGCATCAGACAACGAAAGTGGCACATTTGCAGAAAGATTACGTCAATTTAGCGATAGGAACGGTTTCTCGGGAGATCTAGCGATAATTGCTGCAGATTGTGGACTATCGCTTCCTCCCGGAAAGGACGTTATTGATGTCCTTGTCAAACTCCGAAATGCGGCGGCACACAATGGCAAGATTGATGAAGAAAGCCTACGCGAATATAGCGGCGATTGGATCATTCCGTTATTGGGAGATAAAATAAAATTGCACAAAGTTATTAGCGAGGCAATTAGGTATATGTTCTGCTGCTTAGTCGGGCATACGCGCGATGCAAAAGCGATCAAGATAACCGGAGGAATAGAAATAAAATTCGATTAATTACGGCCTAACAACAGGCTGAAGCTGACGGCTCACCTGGCGAAAATCGTGAGCGCCCGCAGCTTAGCCTGAGCGTTAGCCGGATTCTTATACGCTACGCGGGCTATCGCCCGCGATACGAAAAATGCGTATGATAGTGCGAAGGAGAAAGGAGTCGGGCA
>Ga0209520_10000902_pt1 | contig 16820 bp, 15 predicted proteins | sample Rifsed16ft1_FD_184009 | JGI IMG/M metagenome (GOLD analysis project Ga0209520, IMG submission 184009) | Soil microbial communities from Rifle, Colorado, USA - sediment 16ft 1 (version 2) | ecosystem: Environmental > Terrestrial > Deep subsurface > Rock core/Sediment | place: Rifle, Colorado...
TTCCGATCTAGGGGCGGGAGCGGGGGAGGACTTCGCGGCCTTCGGAGGCGGGGAAGCGGATGTGGATCGAGACGGACCCGGCAGGCGTCTCGGTTGGGCACGAGGATGGAACCATTCTCGGCTCCACGCCCTTTTCCCTGGACGTCCCGTCGCTGTCCGGAGGGAAAATCGTATTCCGCAAGAAAGGGTATGTCACCCGAAGCGTTTCCGCCGATGCGCTGGCGCAACTCCCGAGTTTCCGGATGGCGCTGGAGCGCCGGATGGGGACCCTGGACGTGATCCAGGCGATTCCCTGGGCAAAGGTATACGAGGGGGACCGGTTCCTCGGGATAACCCCGATATCCTCTTTGGAACTTCCCGTGGGGGACCACCGGCTTCGTTTCGTGAACGAGCCTCTCGGTGTGAACAGGGTGGAAACGGTGACCATTGCGCCGGGAGCGAACCCGAAATTCATCGTCCCGCTGATCGGGAACCGGTAAGGGACGCCATCCGACGCTTCCCATCCTGGCTTGTAGGAGGGTTCCCATGGATCCGGAAGAAATCGCGGATGCCTACGTCCGGGAAGCCGACGTTCTCGCCGGGGCCAAACGATACGAAGAGGCGAACGCGGTCTACGACAGGGCAATCGGGGTGTATCCGGAATGCACGGAGGCGTGGACGAACAAGGCGAGTGTTTTGCGTTTGCTGGGGAGGCTCCAGGAGGCTCTCGAATGCGCGGAGAAGGCCCTGGAGATCGGGCCTTCCCCGATCGCAGAGGGGCTTTGTGACAACCTGATCGACGAGCTGAGACGGAAGGGGATTATCCGATAGGCAACAAGACGCGGGATCAGTGCGGGAGGGAGGAGGACGGGGTGGCGAACAGGTGGCGGATGGAGTTGGCGTAGTATTGCAAGAGGGGAATGTTTTCGGGGTTGGCGGTGAAGAGACCTTCCTCTTCCTTCACGATGTGCCGAAGGGTAAGCATTCGCAAACCGACGTTGACGGCGTAATCGTCGTCCTTGCGGGGAATGTAGATATGGGCGCCCGCTGACGACAGCTCGGCGAGCAGCCGGTGGGCCTCGGCTTTCAGGTCGAGTTCGCTCAATCCGGCCCCCCGGTGTTTCAGGAACACGGTCGCCACGAGGGATACCGGCAGCACCGGGATCACCCTCCCCACGGACGTCATGAGTTCCCCGGCCAGGGCTTCTACCTGACGGAACCGTTCTTCCCTCTCCAGAGCCCGGAAGTCCACCCCGAGTCTGCGGCAATACTCCTTCATGGAAATCGGAGTGCCGAAGTTGACGCAGGCGTAGCCGAACCGGTACCATCGGCCGCGAAGCATGAGGAACAGGTTGCGCAGGAAAAATTTCAGGGTGGTCCCGATCACGAACAGAAGGGTTTTGAGGGGGGCTTCGCTGTCCAGCGAGATCAGCTGGCTGCGGTCCTCGAACGTCCGGTCGTAGTTGATTCCGACCGGGATGAAGACGATATCTCTGGCTCCTTCGGGAGGAAAGGAGCGGGTCATATAGTCGAGCAGGCCGAGTTTCGGGGGCCGAAGCGCCCCGTCCCGGGAAAGGCCGCCTTCCGGAAAGATCGCCTGCACGACCCCTCCCTCGGTCGCCATCGCGACGTATCGCTCCAGAACGAGTCGATACAGAGGGTTCCCGGAGCTGCGCCGTATGAAGTAGGCCCCCAGGGACCGAATGAGCGTCTGCAGCGGCCAGATCCGCGCCCATTCCCCCACGGCGTAGCTTAACGCCGTGCGGGTCGCCGCCAGGTAGGCCACGAGGATGTAGTCCATGTTGCTCCGGTGGTTCATCACGAAGACCACGCTGGATTTGGGGTCTACCGCGGCAAGCCCGGCTTCGTCCGTGAAGCCAACCCGCACCCGGTAAAGAATCCCCGCGGTCTTTTTTGCCAGCCAGTACCCGATCCGGAAGTAGGCGTATGCGTTGAAGGAGGGGACGATCTCCTTCGCAAACCGCTCGACCTCCGCCGTCACGACATTGCGCGGGATGACATTTTCCTTCGCGCGGGCTTCCGCCGCCTCCAGGATTTTCGGGTCGTACAAAAGTCTGTCGATCAGCACCTGGCGCTTGGTCAGGGAGAAAGGGCGGACCTCCAGGTGGAGGCGCTTCCCGATCTCCTCGAGCACCAGGTTGACGCGCCGGCGTATGAACCAGCGGACGCTCGGGATCAGCAGGCGGTCCACGGCCGCCCATGCCGCGAGGAGAAAGAGAACCGCGGCGAACCAGACGGGTAGGGTGAGGGTTCCGCTCATGGGAATTGTGGGTTGAGTTTACCATCTTCCGTCGATTGCCTGAATCGTTTCGTGCGCGAATGCCTTATCCTCCGGAGAGTCCAGGAAAACCCGATTCGGGGAAGGGTGGCAACGACGGCCCGGGAAAAACGTGAGCCGGGCGGGGAAGGGAGGAAAAGGGTTCCCGGCACGGACCGGCCCGGGGAATCCTGGTCACCAGGAATAGTGGACCGTGTAGGTGATGACCGCCTCGCCGCCGGCGGGAACCCTCGGGCGGAATTCGACCGTGCGCGAGTCGGTTTTCTTGTAGGGCACCGAGTTCGCCTTCACCTGCCACTGGATCCAGCGGTACATGTGCTCGACCACGCGGAATTCGACCTCTTCCTTCTTGTGGTTGCGCACCTTGATCTCGAACGATTCGTCCGCCCAGTGGTGGCCCGTATCCACCCGGAAATTCGTCTGGCGCCGTTCGCCGACAAGGTCGAAGGCGTTAGGCGTTGCCCGTGTAGAGCCGCACCGTTTCGTCCTTCGGCGTGTGGTCGATCCCGTCTTCCCCGATGAATTCGTTCCGGCCGTCCACGTCGCGCCGGTAGATCTTCACGTTGCCTTTCGGCAAAGGCATGCCGAGGCGCGACTTCTCGGTGTTCCGAAACTCGAGCATGACCCAGACCTTCGGGTTCGATTGCGTGCCGTATTCGGGCTGGGTCCGGATACTGTGGGTATCCCAGCCCCGATACCTCTGGTTCAGTTGGAACCCGTCGTAGACGTAGATGCGTTTGGCGGGGACACGGGATGCGCGGACGAACTCCACCTGCTTGATCTCGCGGTCCAGCACCGTCATGGGCCGTGGCAGCGTGTAGAGGTGATATTCCTCGAACGCACGCTCCGTGACTGCTGCCGGTTGCCGTTGCGAAGAGCTTTCCAGACCTCCCACACCCTGGAACCGCTCGCCTTCCGGGCGAGCCCGCGCCACGTCGCCGGCCATGAGTTTGACCTCAATGCGCGACAAGCCTCGGCCTTTCAGGGTCACCGACCTGTTGGCAGGCCGGGGAAGGATAGCGCGGACGGCGTATCCGTCCTTTGGGTGGTCAGTGCGACGTCTGTTGCTGTTCGATGTACTGGCGGATGATTCCGATAGGTGCGCCGCCACAGCTACCGGCAAAGTAGCTTGGCGACCAGAGCGCACCGCCCCATAGCTTCTTGCGGATGTTCGGATAGTTCTTCTTCCGCACGAGGCGACTGGATACGCCTTTCAGGCTATTCACCAACGTCGACACCGCCACCTTTGGCGGATAGTTCACCAGCAGGTGCACATGATCCTCCTCGCCGTCGAACTCCACCAGCTCCGCCTCGAAGTCGCGGCAAACCTTGGCGAAGATGCCGCGCAGGTCGTCGAGAATGGCTTTGGTGAACACGCCACGCCGATATTTTGTCACAAAGACCAAATGGACGTGCATCTTGAATACGCAGTGCCGGCCGTGTCGAATATCCTTGTCATCGTTCATAGACCAAACTATACTTTAGAGATGAAACGTCAGCAAGCCTATAAATACGAGCTACAGCCCAACGGCGACCAGCAGCGCCAGATGCGCCGCTTCGCCGGGTCGTGTCGGTTCGTGTTCAATAAGGCATTGTCACTACAGGAGCTGCGGTACAAGCAGGGTGAGAAGAAGCTTGGTTATGCCGGGTTGTGCAAGCTGCTCACCGAATGGCGCAACAGCGTGGAGACGGCATGGCTGGCAGATGCGCCCGTCCATCCGTTGCAACAGACGCTCAAGGATTTGGAACGCGCCTACACCAATTTCTTCGCCAAGCGGGCGGATTTTCCCCGCTTCAGGAAAAAGGGGCGGGGCGACGGTTTCCGCTACCCCGACCCGAAACAGATCAAGCTCGATCAAGCCAACAGCCGCATCTTCCTGCCGAAGCTCGGCTGGCTGCGCTATCGCAACAGCCGCGAGGGAAGGGGGACGGTGAGAAACGTCACCGTCAGCCAGTCGAGCGGCAAATGGTATTTCAGTATCCAGACAGAGCGGGAGGTGGAACAACCGGTACACCCGTCCGGCTCCATGGCCGGCATCGACATGGGCATTGTCCGTTTCGCCACCCTCTCCGACGGCACAGTGTTCGAGCCGCTCAATAGCTTCAAGAAACACCAGCAGCGCCTGGCCCGGTATCAGCGGGCGATGAGCCGCAAGCAGAAGTTCAGCAACAACCGGAAGAAAGCGAAAGCCAAAGTCCAAAAGATTCACACCCTTATCGCCAACGCCCGGCGCGACTACCTGCACAAAGCCACGACCACGATCAGCCAAAACCACGCGATCGTGTGCATCGAGGACTTGCAGGTACGCAACATGTCGAAGTCGGCGGCGGGTAGCAGCGAGAAGCCGGGCAAGAACGTCCGCCCCAAGTCCGGACTGAACCGCTCTATCCTCGATCAAGGCTGGTTCGAGTTCAGGCGGCAACTTTTGTACAAACAGGCTTGGCGCGGTGGATCTGTCATCGCGGTGCCGCCGCGCAATACCAGCAGGACGTGTCCGGCTTGCCGGCAGGTATCGGCGGACAACCGTCGGACCCAAGTCCGGTTTGCGTGCGTGGAATGCGGTTACGAGAATCACGCCGATCACGTCGGCGCGATCAATGTGTTAGCGGCAGGGCATGCCGTGATCGCCTGTGGAGAGCCGGTGCAGTCAGGCCGCTCGGCGAAGCAGGAACCCACCGAAGCGACTCAGGCGGTTTCCGCGTGAGCGCCGTAGGAATCCCCCGGCTTCAGGCGGGGGAGGATGTCAAGATTCTCTTTTCGCCCGTCTGCGGCATGGTGACCTCGAAATCCAGCACCTTCCCCTCCGACTTGCGCAGCAATAGCCCCTCGCTCAAGGGATCGCTCTCGTAGTTTTGCTCGAGGATCCGGATGGCATCTCGGTCTTTCAGGTCGCGCAACACCACCGAATCCGGCTCGAGGTGCGCGGTGATGTCGGTAACGCGCACTTCGGCTTCGCCTCCCGCAAGGGTAAGCGTGCGGGTCTCCTTCACGGTGGCGAAGTTCTGGTTATAGATGGTCAGCTGCGTCTGGGCCAGGACGGGGGCAGCGGCAAGGAGCGCCGCCAGGGGAAGCATTCTCACCATGGGTTCGTCCTCCTGCGATCGGTGGGTAACCGTCAGACACCGGTTCGGCCGGAAAAGTTCCGCCGTGGAGCGCACACCTGACTGCGGATCCGTATCGAAAGGCCTCCTGACCGTCCGGGGATCGATCCGGTGATCAGGGAATGAGCAGGATCTTCCCCGTGGTCTCCCGGCCTGCCAGCTTCCGATGGGCTTCCCCCGCGTTCGCAAGCGGGAAGGTCTCCCCGATACGCAACCGAAGGCGCCCTTCGCCCACCCAGCCCAGAACCTGGTTCGCCCGGGCAAGAAGTTCCTCCCGGTTCCGCGTGTAATGCCCCAGGGAGGGCCGGGTAAGGAAGAGCCCCCCCCGGGTGTTGAGTGCCTGCGGGTCGAAGGGAGGAACGGGGCCGCTGGACTGGCCGTAAAGCACGAGGTATCCGCGGGTTGTCAGGCAGTTCATGCTTTTCTCGAACGTTGCCTGCCCGACGGAGTCGTAGACCACCTCGACCCCCTGTCCACCGGTAATGCGCCTCACCTCGGTTTCGAAATCCTTCTCCGCGTACAGGATGACATCGTCGGCGCCGGCCTCCCGGGCCAACCGGGCTTTCTCCGGTGTGGAGACGGTGCCGATCACCCGGGCCCCCCGCTGCTTGGCCATCTGCACCAGGAGGAGCCCAACCCCTCCCGCCGCGGCGTGCACCAGGCAGGCATTCCCCGGTTTCAGCGGGTAGGTATCGTGGGAGAGGTAGTGGGCGGTCATCCCCTGGAGCATCGCCGCCGCCGCCGTTTCCGGACCGATTCCCCGCGGGATCCTGACAAGCCGCCAGGAAGGGACCACCGCGAATTCCGCATAGGAACCGGAAGCGCCGGCGTACGCCACACGGTCCCCGACGGCCGCTTCCGTCACCCCCGGCCCGGTTTCCGCGACGGTTCCTGCGCCCTCGTTGCCGGGAGTGAATGGCAACGGCATGGGATACAGCCCCATCCGCTGGTAGATGTCGATGAAGTTCACGCCGACGGCTTCCAGCCGAACGAGCGCTTCTCCCTCTCCCGGCTTCGGAGGGGGGATCTCCTCCGGGGTCATCGCCTCGGGGCCTCCGTACCGGTGAACTCGCATCGCTTTCATCCTCACCTCCACGGGAACGGGTTGCTTGGGATCGCCGGGGTACGTCAGACTCCCCCGTCTATTTTACATGGGGAAAGCGGGGTTCAACCGTCACGGATTGCATTATACTGACCCACGGCAATGACCACGTCGATTATGGGTCCGTCCGGTTCCCTGCCGAAGGAGGGCTCGCATGGCAAAAGGATCGTCCTTCGAGGGCGTCTTCCCCATCCTGGTGACTCCGTTCGACGAGCGGGAGGAGATCGATCTCGATTCGTTCGCCCGCGTGGTCCGGTTCATGGCGGACATCGGCGTGGATGGGGTGACCATCCTCGGGGTGCTGGGGGAGTCGAACCGGCTCGGGGACAACGAGCGGGAGCAACTCATCCGTGCAGCCGTTTCCGCCGCCGGAGGGAGAATCCCGGTGATCGTCGGAACGAGCCACAGGGGGACGCTCGCAACGCGCCACTTGAGCCAGATGGCAGAGGCGCTCGGCGCGGACGCGGTGATGGTGACCCCGTCGCGGGAACCGGTGCCGGGGGAGGAGAAGGTCTTCGAATATTTCCGGCAGGTGGCCGACGGGATCTCCATCCCGATCGTGGCGCAGGACCACCCTGCCTCCACGGAAGTTCACATGTCGGTTCCCTTGCTGCTCCGGCTGGTGAACGAGATCCCGCGGGTGGGGTGCCTCAAGGAGGAAGCTCCCCCCACCCCCGCGAAGATCCACGCTCTCGTACAGGGCATGACGGGGCGGAAGGTTCCCGTTCTCACGGGACTGGGGGCTCTCTACGGGATCTTCGACCTGGAGCGGGGGAGCAGCGGGTTCATGACCGGTTTTGCCTTCCCGGAGGTCCTGGTTGCATTGGTCCGGGAGTTGCGCCGGGGACGAATGGATGCCGCCTGGGATCTCTACAAGCGTTTTCTCCCCCTGATCGTCTTCGAGCAGCAGCCCGGTGTGGGGATCCGGAAGGAAATCTACCTTATGCGCGGCCTGATCAAGACCGCCCGCGTCCGCCACCCCGGTGCGGGGGTATCTCCGTCCGCAGCCGACCAGCTGCGCACACTTCTCGCACGCATCCTGCCGGGGACGGACATCACCCGGCCTCTTGCCTTTTGAGCGAGGGGGAAACAGGAAATTCCCGGCACGATGCCCTTCTCCGCGAGGGGCATGTCCGTACCTGCATCCCCTCCTGATCGCGGAGGTCCGCCCGATCCACCCTGCCCCTGAGATCATTATGCCGCAAGGTCAAGCCGGGCCCAATCTTGCCGGGGTTGCGCTGTTCCATGTGCTTGCGGATGTAATGTTATACATCAGCTTATTGAATATAATAGTTCAAAATACATTGTTTGTCATGACGTGCATTTTTCTTGTTAGAGGGTCGTTTCCCTGACGTGAAGGGAGGATGTGGCGCGACGGTTCTCATGCCGGGATATCGGCAGTACAATGATATCCGGGAACCAGCGCAGGGAAGACTCTTGACCGATGTCATGGGGAGCAGCGTCATTTCCAGGGAAATGGAAACATCCTCATCCAGGAGGCTTGAAATCGTGTCGCGCCTCCTGGAGGTTGGGAGAACCGACACCGTCTACCGAGACCTCCACCTCCAGCGCGCCCTCTCCTATTTCGCTCCCCTCTTTTCGGACCAGGAATATCTCCTCCTGAAGTCGGAGAAGGCCGAAATCGACCATCTCCTCCGGCAGAGCCGCTCCGCCTTGGAAAGCGGCGACTGGCTCCGGGTCGCGCAACTGTCGGAACGTATCCGGGGCCGGAAGGGGGCGCTGGACAAGAAACGCACCCTGCTCTCCCTGGGATCCGAGATCTACGAACCCCCGGACATCCTGCTCGACCCCTTCTCCCCCGGCCTGCAAGGTTTCTCTCTCGCCCCGGGACAAACCCCGGAGGATATGCGCGAGCGGCTGATCGAAAGCCTTGCCCTGCTGGAAAGGGAAGACGCAGGATGGAAAGATTTCTACGCCGGCCGGCGGGATCATTTCCAGTCCCTGCCCTCTCCCACCATCGAATCCCGGCAATCTCCCGAGGAGGTCGACCCCTCGAGGATGCAGCGCGAGGCGTTGCAGGCTCTCGAAAAGGGGAACATCGATCAAGTGGAAGGACTGGCGAAAAAGATGCTGGGCCGGGATGTTTCGCATGCCGTCGGGGCATCCTCTTCGGGTTCGGCGAATGCCGCGAAGCGGGATCTCTCCGTTCCGTTCCCGCCGGAGTCCCTGCCCCGGGCCAGGAGTTTGGGGTTTGCCCCCATGCATCTTGCTCCGGCCGTCGAGGTGGGCGAATACTTCAGTCATGTGGCCTGGCATCCGACGTTCCAGGACCACACTTCCGGTGAGGAGGAGTGGACCCACCTCCACGGTTTCCCCGAGCAAGACAACGTTTCGCCCGACGTTACCCGGCGGCTGAAAGACGTCGTCTATCTCCTCATGCATTGTCCCTTCGTCAACTCCTCGGGCGTCCGATATCTTCCCCTCCTGGAGGCGGAAAAAGTGCTGGTGGAGGAATTCCCCGAGGGAAGGGGAGACCTACCGAAGTCGAAGCTTCTTTCCACGTTGGGGCTTCCCCGGCGAAACGGCCTGTCCCGTCTGGAAATCGAGCTGGCGCTGCTTCGGAGGGGTCCGCAGACCGTGAAGGACGGGATCGGTCTCGACCCGCGCAAGTTCCGTCTTGTGTGCATCCCCCCCGACGTCTATTCCCGGCTGGGCGCGGAACGGGGCTGGGGGAGGCAGGAGCAATGGACCCATTTCGACGGGTACCAGGTGCTCAAGGGAGGGAAGATCCGGGCGCTTGTCGGGGGGGACGTCCGGTTCGGAGGGATCTTCGACCTGTGCAGCATCAACCGTGTCGACGGGCGGGAGGGGGTGATCGCCCGGTTTGCCGTGGTGCGGAGAGAGCGGCTCGGGTACATGACGAAATGACAAGCGGGAAGGGAAAGAGGACGGGGCAGGGAGCGAGCGGGATGCGGGGAATCGCGGCAAAGGTCCTGCTGACCGGCCCCCCGGGATGCGGGAAGACGACCGTGGCGAGAAAGGTCGCGGGGATTCTCGGCGGCAGAGCGGCCGGGTTCTTCACGGAGGAGGTTCGCGACGCGATGGGATTCCGAACCGGGTTCCGGGTGGAGTCGATCGACGGGAGGACAGGCGGGCTGTCGAGCAGGCGAGCCGGTCCCGGTCCGCGGGTCGGGGCCTACGTCGTCGACGTCCGGTCCTTCGAATCGGTCGCCCTCCCTTCGCTTTCCGGCGAAGCCGACAAGGTCTTCCTCATCGACGAGATCGGGAAGATGGAGTGCTTCTCGGAGGCGTTCCGGAACCGGATTCGGGAGATACTCGAATCGGATTTCCCCCTCCTGGCCACGATCCCGTTGCGCGGCGGCGGCTCCTTCCTCGACGGGATCCGGGACCGGCGCGACGTAAGGATCGTCCCCGTGACGCGGGAGAACCGGGACCGTCTTCCCGAGGAAGTGGCAAGGATGTTCGGGCGGATCCTTCCATGTCCGTGAGCCCCCTGGCGGGAAAACCGGCCCGCGCGTCGATGCTGGTGAACGTGGCGCGCCTGGTGGCCGCCTACTACACGGAACGCCCCGATCCTGCCGTGCGTGAACATCGGGTCTCCTTCGGCACGTCCGGCCATCGGGGATCCTCTCTTCGATGCGGGTTCAACGAGGCCCATATCCTCGCCATGAGCCAGGCGATCTGCCTGTACCGCAAACGGCGGCACATCACCGGCCCGCTGTTCCTGGGGATGGACACCCATGCGCTCTCCGAGCCGGCGTTTGGTACCGCCCTCGAGGTGCTGGCCGCCAACGGTGTCGAGGTGATGATCGACCGCGGCGGGGGGTACACGCCCACGCCCGTGGTTTCCCACGCGATCCTGGTCTACAACCGGAAAAGGGAGACGGGGCTTGCCGACGGAATCGTGATCACCCCGTCGCACAACCCGCCCGAGGACGGCGGCTTCAAGTACAATCCCCCGCACGGAGGTCCCGCGGACACGGACGCAACGCGCGGGATCGAGGAGAAAGCAAACGCGCTTCTCGCCGACGGTCTGAAGGGGGTGGCGAGGATGCCGATCGGGCGGGCCCGCTCCGCCCCGACGACGCATCTCCACGACTACATCGGTTCCTACGTCAACGACCTGGGTTCCGTCCTCGACATGGAGGCGATCCGCGTGGCCGGCCTGCGGCTGGGAGTCGATCCCCTGGGAGGGTCGGGGGTCGCCTACTGGGGTCCGATCGCCGGGCGGTACGGCCTCAACGTGAAGGTCGTGAACGACGAGGTGGACCCGACATTCCGGTTCATGACGGTGGACTGGGACGGGAAGATCCGGATGGACTGCTCCTCGCCGTACGCGATGGCGAAGCTCATCGCCCTCAAGGACCGCTTCGACGTCGCGTTCGCGAACGACACCGACAACGACAGGCACGGCATCGTTACGCGCAGCGCCGGCCTCATGAATCCGAACCATTACCTCGCCGCGTCCGTGTCGTACCTGTTTTCCCATCGACCGGAGTGGCCGGAACGGGCGGCTGTGGGCAAGACCGTGGTGAGCAGCAGCATGATCGACCGCGTGGCCGCCGGCCTCGGCCGCCGCCTGGTCGAGGTGCCCGTGGGGTTCAAGTGGTTTGTTACGGGGCTTCACGATGGATCTCTGGGCTTCGGCGGGGAGGAAAGCGCCGGCGCCTCCTTTCTGCGGAGGGACGGGACGGTGTGGACGACGGACAAGGACGGCATCATCATGGACCTTCTCGCGGCGGAAATGACGGCGAGGACGGGCAGGGACCCCGGCGAACTGTACGGCGATCTGGTCCGACGGTTCGGGGAGCCGGCCTACGAGCGAATCGATGCGGCCGCCACGGCGGAGCAGAAGGCGGTTCTCTCCAGGCTGTCGGCGAGCCAGGTCGTGGCGTCCGAACTGGCAGGGGAGAAGATCCGGGAAATCCTTACGAACGCCCCGGGGAACGGAAGTCCCATCGGCGGGCTGAAAGTCATGACCGAAAACGGGTGGTTCGCCGCGCGGCCTTCGGGCACGGAGGACGTCTACAAGGTCTACGCCGAGAGCTTCCTGGGGAAGGACCACCTTCGCCGGATCCAGGAGGAGGCGCAGGCCCTCGTCGCGAACGTGTTCGCAAGGGGATAACTTCCCGACGATTACGGCGTCTCGGCACATCGGAACAGATGGATGGCGGGAAGGAAAAAAAAAGGGGGGATGCCAAGCCATGAAAAAATCGATGGGTGCGAAGACTCTCGTGTTTCCCACCCCGGTGTGGGTGGTGGGGACGTACGACAAGGAGGGAAAACCCAACATGATGACCGTGGCCTGGGGCGGGATCTGCTGCTCGATGCCCCCCTGCGTGGCCGTTTCCCTCCGGAAGGCCACCTACACCTACGGCAGTCTGATGGAGCGGAAGGCGTTCACGGTGAACGTCCCCTCCGAGTTCCACTGTCGTGAGGCGGATTACATCGGCATCGTCTCCGGGAAAAACACCGACAAGTTCGCCGCCACGGGGCTTACTCCCGTGCGGAGCGAGGTCGTGGACGCCCCCTACGTCAGGGAGTTTCCCCTTGTCCTGGAGTGCCAGCTGATTCGGACCGTGGAGATCGGGCTGCACACCCAGTTCATCGGGGAAATCAAAGACGTCAAGGCGGACGAATCCGTGCTCGGTGTGGACCTTGACGAATCCGTGCTCGGCGCGCAGGGTCTCCCCTCCATGGAAAAAGTGAAACCGATCCTGTATGCGCCGGAAATGGGAACGTATCACGCAATCGGAAGAAACCTCGGACGCGCCTACTCGATCGGGAAAACGATCGGGAGGGAAGGGTAGGCGATGCGGCCTCCCTTCCGGGAGACGGGCAGGTTCGAGGATGGTTTTCGCAAGGAGAAACCGCATGAGAAAGACCGGCAGGGACAAGATCGAACTCGTCGACAGGGTGCTGAAAGGCGAGCCGGTGGGCAGGCCTCCGCTCTCCATCTGGTATCATTTCGGGGTGCAGCACGGGAAAGGAACGCAGTTTGCCCGGCTGGCGCTCGACTATTTCCATTTCTACGACTTCGATTTTCTCAAGGTGATGAACGACTACTTCTACCCCTTGCCGGAGGGGCTTGACGCCGTCCGGACCGGCGCGGATCTGCGGCGCATCGGACGTTTCGACGTGGAGCGGTCTCCCTGGCGGGAACAGTTCCGGGCGCTGGAGGTCATCGCCAAGGAGTTGAAAGGGGAAGCCTATTTCATCGACACCGTGTTCGACCCATGGCACACCCTGAAGAGAGCCCTGGCGGGGGAGAACTTCGTGTATTTGATGGACAGCGAACCGGATGCCGTGCAGGAAGGCCTGGGCGTCATCACGGAGAATCTGATCTCTTATTGCCTGAGATCCCTCGACATCGGCTCGGCGGGAATCTTCCTGTCCATCCCGGCCTCCCGGGAGTTCATGAGCCGGGAGCAGTTCCTGACCTTCGTGAAACCGTTTGCGTGCCGTCTCCTGGAGGCGGTTTTCCGGCGCGGCAGGATGAACGTCGCCCATATCCACGGCGACGACCTCTATTTCGACGATTGTCTCGATTTCCCGGTCCACGTGTTCAACTGGTGGGACCGCGGTCCCGGGGGACCCTCCCTGTCCTCTGTCAAAGAGAGGATTCCCGGATGCGTGATGGGCGGGATCGACCACAAGATCGTCACCCGGAGGACCTGCACATTTCTGCGCGACCACGTGCGGGAAGGGCGAACGCTGGGGGGAAAGGACAGGTTTTTCCTGGCCAACGGCTGCTCCATCGATGCATCCGTCAATCCGCGCGCGATCCGGGCGATCGTGGAGGCGGCCCGGCATCCCGCCTGACTTCATGATTTCGAAGCCAATCTGCGGAGATTTTCGCAGGTGGCGGTTCTCACTTCTTGGGTGTTTGCCATCTCCCCCGGGAGAGGTAAAGGAGGAGGTCTGGGGAATTGTTTTGTGATTCCAGGTGTTTCCGGAAGGCGGCATTTCCCGCCTTGCATTATTCCTGTATTTTTCATAGTCTTTTTTTATCCGGGAACCATCTTTCTTTATCCAGGAAAAAAGAAGAGGAGGAGAACGCCATGTGTTTTCGAGGTCTGAAACCGCTGATGGTTGCGAGTCTTGTTTTCTCCATCGGGTTCCTTTATGGTTGCGCAGGCATGGAGTACGTTAACAAGAAGGGGATCGCGTACTACCACACAGAATTGCCTGCGGCGGACAGAGCCTTGGCGGCAGCGAAAGCGGCCGGGAAGGACAAGGAATGCCCGGAGGCGTACAAGTACGCCGAGAAGATGAAAGACGATGCCTACAAGACGTACTGGGAATGCCGCACGCCAGAAGCGCTCAAGCAGGCAAACGAGGCGGCCGCCATGGCAAAAGGACTCTGCCCCAAGCTTCCGTTGCCGGAGGCTGCCAAGGTGGCTCCACCCCCGCCTCCGCCGCCGATGGCCGCACCCACCGTTTCCCTCCTGGCGAGCCCGCTCTCGATCGATAAGGGCAAGTGCGCGGACCTGACCTGGTCTTCGACAAGCGCCTCCACGGTGTCGATCGACCCGGCTATCGGGAAAGTGTCCGCGGGCGGATCCCGGCAGGTATGCCCCGACACCACCACGCAATATACGATCACAGCCGCAGGAGAGGGAGGCACGAAGACGGCCTCGACGACCGTGACCGTGAATCCCCCGGCTGCTCCCGAGCCGATTGACAAACTGACCGTTCGGATCAATTTCGACACCAACAAAGCGGATATCCGGAAGGCGGATGCCGCCGAGTTGAAGAAGGCGGTAGATTTCGTAAAGAAGTACCCGGGGCACAAGATCTCCGTGGAAGGGCACACGGATAGCACGGGCAACGCGAAATCCAACCAGGCCCTTTCCGAGAGACGAGCCGCAGCGGTGAAGAAATACCTCCTGGACAACGGCGCATCGGATGGCGACAAGATCAAGGCCGCCGGCTTCGGGCAATCCAAACCGATCGCGGATAATAAAACCAAGAAGGGAAGGTTTGAGAACCGCAGGGTCGAGATCCTGATCTTCTCCCGATAGCGGTATCGCAGTCGGAAAACGAACGTAAGGCCCGGCATTCCCCCGGCCCGGGGAATGCCGGGCTTTTTTCTCATTCCTCCCAGAGAAGCATCAAGGTCCGGAGATAGAATTCCGATTCTCGCGGAATTTTTGGCATAATTTATACCTTGTTTATCAATATATTATGCATTAAAATATAAAGTATCAAAATATATCAAGGGATTGCCTCTTTCCGAGATGAATGGGCAGTCCTCGTGTCATCCCTGTGCGGTTTCCGCAGGAAGGAAGCGAGCATGATGGCGAATCCCGTCGCCGCCGCGGCCATCAGGTAGGAACTGGAAAATGTGCCGGTCTGTTTCGCCACGATTCCCGCGATGCTCGGACCGAGGGTCTGGCCTGCCCCGAAGAAGAAGGTGACGATCGAAAACCCGGCCGCCGCGCGCGCGGGACCGAGGTAGTCGCCCACCGCGGCCGTCATGATGGTCGGAATGCTCCAGGCGGCCAATCCGTACAGGCCGATCGAGAGGTAGAGACCCCACATCCCCGGGTTTAAGCCTGCGAGGCCGTAGGAGATCGACTGGACCGCGAAGACCGCCATGAACCCCCCCTTGCGCCCGATCCGGTCCGAAAGCATTCCGAACAGGGGCCCGGAGAAGAGACTGAAGAACCCCACCCAGGCCCAGAACTTGCCCGCCGTGACTTCCGCCATCCCGCGCTCGGCGACCATCGTCGTGACGATGAAGGTTCCATAGATCATGTAGGTGAGACCGAACATGAGGTACAGGGCCCCGAGGTGAAGCACGATCCCGTTGCCCGCTGTCTTCTGAGGGAGAGCCGGGGTGTCCGTCCCGGGATTGCCCGTTTCCCCGAGAGGCCGAAGGCCCAGTTCTGCGGGGGAGTCGCGCAACAACAGTCCCGCAGCGACGGCGATCGCGAAGGATATCGCGCCCAGGATCTGCCACCCGCTTCTCCATCCGCCGGAACCCAGGCTTCGATTGAGAAGGGGGACGAGTATGCCGGAGAAGATGATCGCCAGCCCGTTCCCGGCGAGCATGAGCCCGGCGGCCCGGCCGCGATTTTTCCGGGTGAACCAGTGGGATACCAGCACCATCATGGGGACGTTGGCCAGACCGCTCCCGATGCCGGTCAGGAAATAGAGGACGAGAACGGGAACGAACCCTGTGCCGCGGCCGATGAGGATCATGCAGACCGCGAGAAGGAAAAGGCCGGACGTGATCGTGCGCCGCCCTCCCCACCAATGCATGAGAAAAGGCGACAGGGCGACGGCGAAAAGGTACCCGGCGAAATTCCCGGTCCCGATGAACCCCATCTGGTCGTATCCCAGGGCCAGGGCCTTGCCCATCGAGGGAAGCAGCATACTGTAGGCGAACCGGGCCAGCCCGAGGCAGGAGAAGACGGTCAGTCCCCCGGTGAGGACGATGACCCAGCCGTAGTGGGTCCGCGACGATTTCCCGGATTGGCCGTCCACATTCCCCCCCGGAGATCCCATCCCCCCAACTTTTTATACCAGACGCAACGGGGATACGGACTGCGTAATTTGTCCGGCGGGAATCGGCCTGTCGAGTGAGGACTTCCCGAGATTATCGGGAGAGCAGAGGGAGGCCGGATTGTCCCGGAGGGTTTCGCCTTGCAGGGTTTCTCTTTCTGTGTCGCAAAAGACTCCGGAAATAGGTTCGTTTCGTATGTTCCCCCTTCGCCTCCGCGATCCGAATCGACAGCGTTATCCGGTCGTCCGAACCGTCTCCGGATGCGATGTCCGGGCCGAATACGCCCGATTCGGCTCCCCATAGGGATGTTTCCCGGGCAAGGGCGAAAAACAGGAACAAAACCGTCATGCGTACGATCCTGCCGTGGAACGGGTTCCGGTTCATTCTTTACTGTCCCCACATTTCCCAAACATTCAGGAGGATGGGAGAAAAGATGATCAGGACAACCGCGGGGAAGATGAATGCCACCAGCGGGAAGAGGAGTTTCACCGCCGCCTTCTGGGCCGCCGCCTCGGCCCGGTATCCTTCTCCTTCCAGCATCTTCGTGGAATGTTCGCGCAGACCCCGGGAAAGGCCTACCCCCAGCTGCTCTCCCTGGCGGACAAGATTGAGGAATATATGGTAATCATCAAGCGGAATCCGCCTCCTCGATCTCTCCAGGGCTTCCTCCCGGGAGATTCCCAGCATCCGCGCCCGGGATATCTCATCCAGCTCCCGGGAGAGGGGGCCTTTCGGAATGGCGCGTCCAACTTCCTGGAAGGCGGAGTGGGATCCCATGCCCGCTTCCAGAAGCAGAGAGAAAAGGAAGGAGGCGACGGGAAGAGCGGAGCGAATCCTTACCACCT
>Ga0209520_10000908_pt1 | contig 16716 bp, 15 predicted proteins | sample Rifsed16ft1_FD_184009 | JGI IMG/M metagenome (GOLD analysis project Ga0209520, IMG submission 184009) | Soil microbial communities from Rifle, Colorado, USA - sediment 16ft 1 (version 2) | ecosystem: Environmental > Terrestrial > Deep subsurface > Rock core/Sediment | place: Rifle, Colorado...
GACCGGGCTGATGCAGGCCCGCCTGGGAGGACGCAGGAACATCCAGGCTCCAAGACACAGTCACGACGCCTTCAGCAGGCCGGCCAATGTCCATACCATGTGGGTGGACGTTGAGCGGTGGGCCAGTGCTGTTGCCTCGGACCTCCGCCACGAGCTGGAAGAGAGGCTAAGAAATGCGGAAACGAACAGATAGCCGGCAGGAAGCGGACTACTCGCGAGGCGCGTCGGGCCCACGGCCGGGTAATCGAATATGAGAAGGGTGACTCCGTCGGCCTCGATCTTCCGCTGGCTTCGACTGGCGTGCGCGCTGGTCACGACGGCGACAGCCTCGCTCGCGGCGCCTCCGATCGAGGCGCAAGCGACACCGGAGCGGCCCGCCGCATCCCATGTCTGGCTGGACCGCGCCGGCGAGCCGCTTCCGTTCCAGACGCATGGTGAGATACTCGAGTATCTCCGCAGCGCGGAGGTCGTTGATCGAAGCCCGATCGGTGAGGGAACCACCGGCGCGGAACGAATCCTCCTCGACCGTGAAGGCGTACGAGCCCGGGCCGCCTTCCGCAAAGTCGACGAGACGCATCGCGGACCGTTCGACAACCTCCCGATGTCCGTGCGTCGGGTTCGAGATGCGGCGGTCTTCGAGTGCGCCGCCTACGAGCTCAGCCAGGCCTTGGGACTCGGCCGCGTGCCACCAACGGTATCGAGGCAGATCGGCAAGACTACCGGCTCCGTGCAGATCTGGCTCGAGAAGGCCATGATCCAGCCCGAGTTCTTGAAGCAATCCCAGGATCCGCCAGACGTTTCGCGATGGAACCTCCAGAAGCACCGCATGTATGTTTTCGACGCCCTGATCGCGAACCTCGACCGCAACCAGGGCAATATCCTGGTCGATCGTGACGGGACGCTGTGGTTCATCGACCACACGCGCGCTTTCGCCCAAACCAAGGACCTGCTGGAGCCCAAGAAGATCACACGCTGCAGCCGAGATCTGTGGCTTGCGCTGCGCAACCTGGACGAAGCGTCTGTGCAGCAGCGCCTCGAGCCTTTCCTGACGAAGGGAGAGATCGAGGCGCTCTTCAAGAGGCGCGTGCAGCTCGTGGCGCACATTGAGAAGCTCATCGCCGCCAACGGAGAAGCTGCGGTGCTGTTCGAGATCGATCGATAACCCTCGCGGCAGGCGCACCGCTCTCGCCGCCGCCGTCAAGCGCCGCTACGCCCCCTTCTCGACCGCGCTTGCGGAAGGGGATGACCTCGCATTCATCCCACCCCTCAGCGGGGGCTAGGGAAGGGCCGGCCTCTGGATCGACCAGACGTAGTGGGCGATCCTCTGCTCCGCGGCCTCGACGGTGGGGGTACCCGTCCCTTTCGTCCGCTGGAAGACCTCGCCCCACACCGGCATGTCCCCCGTGCCGTGCCCGCGCGTCTGCCTTCGACCATCGATGGACTCGACAACGGCGGCGAAGGGGAAGCGCCCGCCGGCCTTCGCCGCGAGCCGGGTCAGGTCGGTGGGCCGGACGCGCAGGTCGCCCGCGATCGGGCCGTCACCGCGGCCGTTCTTGCCGTGGCAGCTCGCGCAGTAGCGCCCGAAGATCACCTTGCCCTCTGCCACTGCCGTGGGATCGGGGCGATCCTCCGCCGCCGCGGCCGCGACCAGGGCGACTACGATGGCCGTCGCCCCGGGGATGTGGGACCAGCTCCAGCTCCTCATTGTCCCTCCGTATGGCTCGGGATGCTTACGCGGTCTGGATGACCTTCAGCACCCGCATGTTCTGGATCGAGATCTGCGCCGCCACCCGGCTCGCCACGTCGGCGAAGGCCCGCGCCGCGGGCGCGTCGGGGGCGACGGCCACGATCGGTCGGCCCTCGTCGCCTCCCTCGCGGACGCGGGTGTCGATCGGCACCTCGCCCAGGAAGGGGATGCCCATCTCCTCCGCCATCCGCCGCCCGCCGCCGTTGCCGAAGATGTCCGTGCGCTCCCCGCAGTGGCCGCAGACGAAGTGGCTCATGTTCTCGACGACGCCCAGGATCGGGATGTTGAGCTGGCGGAACATCCCCACCGCCTTGCGCACGTCGGCCACCGAGACCGACTGGGGGGTGGTCACCACCACCGCCCCCGCCATGGGCACGCTCTGCGCCATCGAGAGGGCGACATCGCCCGTCCCCGGAGGCAGGTCGACGACCAGGTAGTCCAGCTCCCCCCACTCGACGTCCCGCATGAACTGCTGCATCGCGCCGTGGAGCATCGGTCCCCGCCAGATGATGGGCTGGTCGGGCGGGACGAGCATCCCCATCGAGATGACCTTCACCCCGAGGGCTTCGGGGGGCACCATGCGCTTCTCCCCGCTCAGCTCGGGCGGATCCTGGACGCCCAGCATCTGGGGGACGTTGGGCCCGTAGACGTCGCCGTCGAGAAGGCCCACGCGCGCCCCCTTTCGCGCCAGCGCGATCGCGAGGTTGACCGAGGTCGTGGTCTTGCCGACCCCGCCCTTGCCCGCGCCCACGGCGAGGATGTTGCGGACACCGGTGACGGCCTGCCGGCCGAAACCGCCCCGCGCCCGCACGTCGGCGGTCATCTTCGCACGCGCCGCCTTGACCCCCGGCAGCGCGGCGACCTTCCCTTCCGCCTCCGCCTTCATCTCATCCCGCACCGGACAGGCGGGGGTGGTGAGCTCGATCGTGAAGTCCACCTCCCCGCCCTCGATGCGGACGTCCTTCACGAAGCCAAGGGTCACGATGTCCTTGTGCAGATCGGGATCCTGCACGGTGCGCAGGACGGAGAGGACCTCGTCTTTCGTCACGCTCACGGCCACCTCGCGAATGATCACGATGTGAGGGCGGCGTCCACCAGCTGCTGGAGCTTCTCGAATTTCGCCGACGGGCTGCCCAGCGTCTTGGAGCGGATGACGCCCTTGCGATCGATGACGAACGTCGTCGGATAACCCTGGTTGACCCCGAAGGCCTCCGCGATCTGCTCGTCGCCCAGGAGCTGCCGGTACGGGATGCGGTGCTCGCGGACGAACTCCAGGATCTCCTCCGGCGAGCCCGAGTCCATCACGACCCCGACGACCTCGATGCCGCGCGGCTGGTTCTTCCGCCAGAACTCCGCGTACTCGGGGATCTCCTTGATGCAGGGCCCGCACCACGTGGCCCAGAAGTCGAGGACCACCACCTTGCCCTCGAGGGAGCCGAGGCTGACCTGGCCTCCGTTGAGATCGGGCAGATCGAACGGCGGGGCGGGGCGGATCTGGCTCTTCGCCGGTGCCGGCCCGCAGCCCGCCGCCATCGCGGCCACCAACACGGCAACGAAGACCGAACGATGGGGCATCCGCAGATTATAGCCTTTCCACGCTTCCGTCATTCCGAAGGCGGTCTACCCGATCGTGGCCAGGGAGGGGAAGAGCTTGGTGACGTACTGCGCGATCAGTGTGAGGCGGTCGGTGACGAGGAGCAGGCCCACGGCGACGAGCAGGGCCCCCGAGACGATCTCGACCGTCCGCATCGAGCCCCGAAGCCGGCCGAAGACCCTGAAGAAGGCGTTGACGGCGAGGGCCGAGAGCAGGAACGGGATGCCGAGCCCCGCCGAGTAGGCGGAGAGCAGCACGACCCCCTGCGTGACCGTCTCCTGCTGGGACGCGTAGAGCAGGATGGCCCCGAGGATGGGGCCGATGCAGGGAGTCCAGCCGAAGGCGAACGCGAGGCCGACGACATAGGCGCCGAGAAACCCCAGCGGACGGTGGCGGACGTTCGCGCGCTTCTCGGAGAGGAGCCAGTCGATCCGAATGAGCCCCGCCGTGTGGAGCCCGAGCACGATGATCACGACCCCTCCCACCACCGCGAGCGCGCGCTTGTGGTCCTGAAGCAGCGATCCGACGTAGGTGGCGGCGGCCCCGAGGGCCACGAAGACGGTCGAGAAACCGAGGACGAAGAAGAGGCTGGTGAGCGCCACCCGGCGCACGAGGTCGCGCGGCGCACCCCCCTCCTTGAACTGCGTGACGTTCACGCCGCTGATGAACGAGAGATAGCCGGGGACGATCGGTAGGACACAGGGGGAGATGAAGGAGACGAGGCCGGCCAGGAAGGCGGCGGCGAGCGAGACCGAGGAGGACACCAGAGACATTATAGGGAGCTTCTGGAACGGACGCCGGAGGCTGTGGTCTACTTGATGCTCGCCCGCATGTCGCGTGATCACGTAGCGCCCCGGCACCTCGTCCGCCTCACGTTCGCGGCGGTGGCGTTCTTCGCCGTGCTCGGGGCCGGATGGTCGCCCGCGGCCCCGGCCGAGCAGCCGCCGGGCGCGGCGGACGCGACGGTGCTCCTCGACCGCCTCGAGCCCGTATGGGCCTCCCGCGATCTGGCGGCCTGGACGGCCTTGTGGGAATTCGAGACGCCCGAGCAGCGCGAGTACGAGACGGAGCAGGCGCGCACCTTCTTCGACGAGGAAGAGACGGTCCTGTCCTTCCTCCTCCGACCGAAGGCCGCCCCGGGTGCCCGGCGGCTCACCGCGGACGTGCAGGTGTTCGCCGTCCACGAGCCGCGAGCCCGCGTCGAGTACTGGCGCCTCCGGCTCGAGCTGCGCTCGGGGCGGTGGGTGCTGGTCGCCCGTGAAGGAACGAGCGAGGTTTCCGGCCTCGTCCACCTCTCGCTCGACCCTCGCGGCTATCGGGCGGGGGGGCACATCCTGCGCTTCGAGGACCTGGAGCTGGTGATGGAGGCGGGAACCGTCTTCACGACCCCGGAGGCGCTCGGACCCACCGCCCTCGTCTTCGTGGGCCGAGGTCGCGTGCGCTTCTCGCCCCGCCCCACCGCCGAGCGCGACCAGCTCCGTCAGTTCTCGGGCGCCCCCGAGCTCGACGTTGCCGTCCACTGGGCGTTCGTGCGCATTCACCCGGCGTACCTCCCGAGCGCCCTCGCTCCGCCCCAACTCGAGCCCGATCCGGACGCGGCGCGGCGGTGGCCGGAGGCGGAGCGCATCTGGGCGGCGCGGGCGCAGCGTACCTTCGTCCTCGACGCCGCCCTTCCCCGCTCGCCCTGGTGGCTGCTCCCCTCACCCGGAGACGCGATCGTGGATTTTCCGTGGAAGAAGCGGCGCACGCTGACCTACGCGCTCTCGAAGGCGGAGGCGGAGGACATCAACGTCTTCGACCGGGACCGGCGGCTCCAGATCTGCTCCTACCCGTCGGGGGGACGAAGCACGCGCTACACCGAGGAGGCGGGCCGCAGCGTCGACGTGCTGCACCACGGCCTCGTCGTTCGCTTCGAACCCGAGAGGCAGCGGCTCTCCGCCGTCCACACCATGCGCCTGCACCTGCTCCTCCCCGTCCCCACGCTCCGCCTGAAGCTCCACGACGACTTCGTCGTCCACTCGATCACTTCGCCCGAGGGCGGGGCGCTGCCCTTCTTCCGGGTGCGCGAGCAGGGCAGCCTCGTGGTCTCCCTCGGCCCCCTCGCCGGCCGGGAGCGCGCCTTCGCGATCACCGTCCGCTACTCGGGCCGTCACAACCCGGCGCCCATCGACCAGGAGGTGCTGCAGACCGGGGCCTCGAATCTCCGCTTCGCGGACGTGGCGTACATCGACCAGTCACCGATCGTCTACTCGAACCGGACCGCGTGGTATTCGCACCCCGGGATCGAGGACTACGCGACCGTCCACGCGGTCTTCGACACGCCCCGGGGCTACCTCGCCGTCACCGGGGGCGAGCTGGTGTCGATCCGCGAGGAGGAGGGACGGGCGCGGGCCGAGTTCAAGCTGCAGCAGCCCGGCAAGTTCATCTCCGCCGCCCTCGGCCGCTTCGAGGACATGGGGATGCGCCAGCAGGGCGAGCAGGTCGTGCGCGGGTTCGCGATGCCGCGGATGCGCGGCGAGACGCAGCAGCGGCTCGACACGGCGGAGGCGATCCTCGCCTTCTACGCCGAGCGGTTCGGGCCGAACGCCTACCCCTTCATGAGCCTGGCGATCGGGGAGGCGATCACCCCCGGCGGCCACAGCCCGCCGGGCATGGTGCTGCTCCAGCAGCGCTCGATCCTCGTTCGCGGGGGGTCGCTGTCGGACGACCCCGCCAACTTCGCCGACCTCCCGGACTTCTTCCTCGCCCACGAGCTGGCCCACCAGTGGTGGGGCCAGGGCACCGCCCCCGCCAACTACCGCGAGCGCTGGATCTCGGAAGCCTGGGCGCAATACGCCTCCGCCCTATGGACCCGGCATCGCCAGGGAGAAGACGCTTTCCACGGGATGCTCGACCGCATGGGCCGCTGGGCGCTGCGGCACACGGGCGACGGGCCGATACACCTCGGCCAGCGCCTGGGTGTCGTGCGCGACAACGCGAAGATCTTCCGTGCCGTCGTCTACAACAAGGGCGCCTGGGTCCTCCAGATGCTGCGGGAGCTGCTGGGCGACGCGGTCTTCTACGCCGGGGCGCGGGCCTTCCTCGAGAGCCACCGCTTCGCGTTGGCGGGGACGGAGGACCTGCGGGAGGCTTTCGAGACCGCGAGCGGACGTGATCTGGCGCCCTACTTCGAGCAGTGGATCTACGGGGTCGAGGTGCCGGAGCTTGTCTGGACCTGGCGGTCGGAGGCGCGCCCCGGGGGATGGCGGACGGCGATCGAGGTCCGCCCGACAGGGCTGCCGGGGCCGCTCCCGCTCGACATCACCATCCTCACCGACCGTGGACGCGAGAACCGGCGTGTGACGCTGGATCCGCCCGGAGGCTCGTGGTCAATCGAAACCGCGGAGCGGCCGCGGGGCGTGGAGCTGAACGAGGGTCGAACGATTCTCGCGAGGGTGCGCCGCGTCGGGCGGCTCCCGCACGCTCAGCGATAGGCGTTGCTGCGGCCCTCCGCCTCGAGGGTGGCGATCCTCTGCTGGACCTCGACGAGCTTTTGCTTGTTCTCGTCCAGGAACGCCATCCTGGCCGCGCGGCCGGGGTTGTAGACGCCCCCGCTCATGTCGTTGAGCTCGAGCTGGAGGCGGTTGATCATGTCCTGATAGACCTGCTCTTCCTTCCGGGCCATATCGAGCTTCTTGCGCCAGGCGGCCTCTGCTTTCGCGCGCTCCTCCTCCGCCGACTTCGTGTCCGCGGGCGCCGCCGCCCCTCCCTCGGGTGTGTCCGGGCCACCCGCGGCAGGTGCCGCCGCCTTCTCGTCGCCGGTACCGGGGGTCGCGGGAGTCGACCCTTCTTCTGCGGTGCCGGGGCTGCTGAGCGTCCCCGGCCCCATCGGCCGGCCGAGATCGGATTCGGTGATCACCTTCGGCTTGCCGGTCGAGCTGGCCTTCCTTTTCTCCTTCTCCCGGGCGGCAGCGTCACCAAGCCCCTGGGCGGATGTGGCCGAAGCCAGAGAGACCGCGGCAATGGCGAGGGCCGCGGCGTGAAGGATCCGCATAGGCGACCTCCTGGTCACTTGCCTCGATTATACGGCAGGCAAGGGGCCTTCACCCGAGGATCCGGAGGATCTTCTGAAGGTCCCGCGCGCGGCGGTTCTCCGGGTCGAGGCGCAGTGCCCGCTCGACCTCCTCCTGTGCGCGCGCGTGCTCGTTGGCGACGAAGCGCTGCAGCGCGCGAGCGGCGTGGGCCTCCGCCTCCGCCTTGCGGGGGTCCACCGGCACCGCCGGCGGAGGGGGCGTCCGCTCCGGGGGGGGCGGCGCGGGCACGTCCGCCCCCGCCCCGACGGACCGCAGGGCCTCGAGCAACCGCACCGCCGGGCCATGGCCGGGCATGCTGGCGAGCGCCCCCTCGGCGGCCGCGCGTGCCGCGTCCACCCGCCCCGCGGCGAGGTGTTCCCGGCCCGTCTCGACCAGCCGGGCCGCGGCCCGCCGGGCGCCCTCCTCGTCGAGGTAGACCTGGAGCTGGAGATAGCGCGGGCTCCAGGGGGCGACGCGCTCGACCTTCTCCGCGATCCGGGTCGCGAGCTCGATGTCACCGTCGGCGGCACAGGCGAGGGCCGTGCCCACGAGCTCGTCGACCTCACGGTTCTCCAGTATCGACTCGACCTCGGAGAACGACCGCCGGGCGAAGTCGTCCTCGGAATCGAGCGCGAGGAGCTTCCGTCCCACGTCGAGGGCCTCCTCGAGCCGATCCTCGGCCCGGGCGGCCGTCATGGCGGCGATCAGTCGCTCCCGCTCCGGCGAGGACGCGGGGGGCGCACTCGCGGGCGGGGCCGATGCCGAGGAAGGGGGGGGTGAGACTTCGCGCACGAGCTGGGCGAGGTCGGCGTGCACGTCCTCGAAGGAGGCGTAGCGCTCGTCGGCGACCCGGGCGAGGCCACGGGCCAGGATCCGCTCGAGGCCGGGCGAGAACGGCGTCACGGGTAGCGACGCGAGGTCGGGCTCGCAGCGGGAGAGCGCGCGGACGACGTCGGCCGCGCTCTCTCCGGGGAACGCCTTGTGGCGTGTGATGAGCTCGTAGACCATCGCCGCCACCGCGAAGATGTCCGCTCGGCGATCCGGCCGCTCCCCCGCCACCACCTCCGGCGCCCGGTAGTGCAGACCCTGCTCCGGGGGCCCCGACCCTTGTCGCTCGAGCGACTTCAGGTGCCAGGAGCCGAAGTCGACGATCTTGATCTCGCCCGTCCGGCCGACGCGCACGTCGGCGGGCTTGAGGTCGAGGTGAAGCAGACCCTCGCGATGGGCGTGGGCGAGCCCCTCGCACAGCTGGCGCCAGACGTCGAGGATGCGCTCGGCCGGCCAGGAGGCCCGGCTCCGGATGACCTGCGCCAGGCTCACACCCTCGACCAGCTCCGTGGCCACCCAGGTGTGCTCCCCCTGCTGGCCGACCCCGAGCACGGCGGCGATGTTGGGGTGCCCGAGCGCGCCCGAGGCGCTGGCGTCCCGCCGCAGCCGCCCGGCGGCGGGGCTGTCGTACCGCGCACCCAGGTACAGCTTCAGCGCCACCGCGAGCCCGCGCGTGGGATCGAAGGCCTCGTAGACGATGGCCGCGATTCCACACCCGATCTCCCGCCGGATCTGGAACGGCCCGATCGCCTCCACGCCCTCGCCTCCGGTCCGGAGATTCTATGTCCCCGCGTTCCGGCCGGTCCAGGGCGGTCTCCGGGGTCGCGCTCGCGCGGGTCATGCTATGGTGCGGTCCCGGGGGGCGGAGGGCGCACCTTACCGTGGTCGTCGGCCTGGGCGTGGATCTCGTGGACATCGCCCGCGTGGAGCGCGCGCTCGCGCGCTGGGGCGGGCGCCTCGTGGAGCGGCTCATGGACCCGGACGAAGCGGGGCGCTTGCCGGGACGGGGGCCGGAGCGGACGCTGGCGTTGGCTCTCGCCGTGGCCGGCAAGGAGGCGGCGAGCAAGGCCCTCGGCACCGGCTGGAGCGGGGGCGTCCGCTGGCGCGACGTGCTCGTCGAAGCCGGGCCCGCCCCCACGGTGAGCCTCCGCGGGCGCGCTGCGGAGGTGGCCCGGGCCCTCGGCTCGAGCGGCCGCACACTGACGCGGCTCGAGCGGCGGGGGGCGCTCGTCATCGGCGAGGTGTGGCTGCTCGCGTGATCCTCCCTCGCGAAGCCTGGCGCCGCAACGAGCTCGTGACCGTGGCCATGGTGTTCGTGGTCTTCACGGGCTTCGCCTTCGTGCTGCCCTTCCTGCCCCTCTTCGTGCGCGAGCTCGGCGTAAAGGAAGCGGAGACGGCGGTCCTGTGGGCGGGGGTCCTGATCGGCGTCTCTCCGCTCCTGGCCGGGCTCCTCGCCCCGGTCTGGGGCCGGCTGGCCGACCGCTACGGCCACAAGGGCGTCGCCGTCAAGGCCCTCGTCTCCTACGTCGTCCTCATTGCTCTGTGCGCAGCGGTGTCCCGCGTGGAGCAGCTCCTCGCCCTCCGTGTCGGGATCGGCCTCTTCGGCGGCATCGGCCCGCTGGGGCTCGCCATGGCCACCGCCCAGTCACCCCGCGAGGAGACGGGTCGCGCCGTGGGTCTCATCCAGGCCGCGCAGATCCTCTCCGCCGCCGTGGGGCCGCTCGCGGGAGGGATCCTCGCCGACGCGATCGGCATCCGCCGCACGTTCCTCATCACCGCTGGCCTGTGCGCGGTCGCTCTCGGCCTCGTCGTCCGCTTCTACGAGGACGGGCCCGCCGCCGGCGGTCCCCGGCCGGACGGTCTTGCTGGAGGCTTCCGGGCGGTCGCCCGCCTCCCCGGGCTCCTCTCCCTCCTCGTCGTCCTCTTCTTCGTGAACTTCATCGGGCGCTCGTTCACGCCGATCCTGCCCCTCCACATGCAACTCGTCGGCGTCCCGTCGGCGCGTGTCGCCTCCGCCACCGGCGTGCTGATCTCCGCCTACTCGCTGGCCGCCGCCGCCTCGGCGACGCTCCTCGGCCGGGCGAGCCGCACCCGCTCGCCGCGGGGGCTGCTCCTGGCGACGCTCCTCGCCGGGGCGGCGGTCGTCCTGCCCATGGCGCTCGTGCCGACCTACGGGGGGCTCCTCACCCTTGGCGTCCTCCTAGGCCTCGCCTCCGGCGGCTCGCTCACGCTGTGCTACACGATCGGCGGGCTCATGGCACCCGGGGAGGTCCGCACCACCGCTTTCGGCTTCTTCTCCGGGGCCGCCCTCTTCGGGGGCGCGGTCTCGCCGTCGGTTGCCGGCATCGTCGCCCACTGGTCGCTGCGCGGCATCTACTGGGTGGACGCCGCGCTCTACATCGCCCTCGCGCTCGCCGTCGCCGGGGGCGCCGCCTCGGCGGCATCCTCCCGCTCGCGCGCCCTTAGCTCCTCAGGCTAGAGTGGCCCTCATGAAGCTCTGTCACCGCTGCGGGCGTGAAGTGCAGCTTCTCTCCGAGCTTCAGCGGACAGACTCCTGCCCTTTCTGCCACTCCGACTTGAAGTGCTGTCTCAACTGCCGGCTCTTCGACCCCACGGCCAACAACCAGTGCCGCGAGCCCCAGGCGGAGTGGGTGCCGGAGAAGGACAAGGCGAACTTCTGTGAGTTCTTCGCCTTCCGCGAGACCTCCCCGCTGAGCGCGCCGGGGATGGGCGGGGCGCAGTCGGACCAGGACCGGGCCCGCGCCGCCTTCGACTCGCTGTTCGGGAGGAAGAAGAGGTAGGCGGGGGGAACCGTCTGGCGAGGGGCCCCCTTCAGGCCGTAGCCGCGGGGGCGCGCGAGGCGGGGACCACACGGTTGCGGCCGGTCTGCTTGGCGGCGTAGAGCGCGCGGTCGGCGGCGGCAAGGAGGGCCTCGGGCTGCTTCCCGTCCGCGGGCCAGACCGCCACACCGAGGCTCGCGGCGAGGGGGATCCGCGCCCCCTCGAAGACCAGGCGGTGCTTCTGGATCGCGGCGCGAAGCCTCTCCGCCGCCTGCACCGCGCGGCTCTCGTCGGCGCCGGGCAGGATGACGACGAACTCCTCCCCGCCGTAGCGCGCCGCCTGGTCGCCCTTGCGCAGGTGCTGGCCGAGGAGCCGCGCCGCCGCCCGCAGCGCGGCGTCGCCTGCGGGGTGGCCGAAGGTGTCGTTGAGCTGCTTGAAGTGGTCGAGGTCGAGGAGAACGAGGCCGAGCTGGCCCTCGCCCCGGCGGTCCTCGTTGGCGATGGCGGTCTCGAGGAGCTCGTTGAAGGCGCGGCGGTTGTAGAGGTTGGTGAGGCCGTCGCGTACCGCGAGCTGCCGTTGCTGCTCCCGGTCCTGGATGAGCGACAGCGTGGCCGCGGCCTGGTTGGCGAGGATCTCCACGACCCGGCGCGAGGAGGCGTCGAAGGCGCCGCGGGGCCCGGTGAGCAGCAGCGCGCCGAGGGTCCGATTGCGGGCCCGTAGCGGCACCGCGAGGAGCGACTCCGCGCGTGACGCGCCCTCGTCCAGGACGAGCACGGGCATCCGGTCCTCGTGGCCGGCCACGTGGTCGAGGAGGTAGGCCTCCTCCGCGCTCCGGAGCACCCAGGCCGCCCAGGTCCGCTCGTCGAGGCCCACCTCGCGCTTGAGGTACTCCGCGGGCCACCCGAGGCCGGCCTCGACCACGTAGCGGGTGTCGAGGTCGTCCGTGATGACCACCGCCGCCCCCTCGAGGGGGACCAGGTGGCGGGCGGAGCGGAGGAGCAGCTCGTGCACCTCGGCCTCGCGGGCGAGCGTCGCGAGGCGGTGCGAGATCGGGTAGACCGCCTTGAACTCGGCGTCCAGCTCCTCGCGGCCGAGAGACGCCCGCGCCCGCTGGATCGCCTCCGCGACGAGGCCGGAGAAGCCGGCGAGCAGCCCCGGCTCCGGTCCCGTGAAGGACTGTACCTCGAGCCGGTCCGCGGCCAGGATGCCCACCGTCACGTCCCCCGCCCGGACCGGGACCGCGAGCAGCGAGCCGATCCCCACCTGCCCCCGGTACCAGGGCAGCTCCCAGAGCAGCCGCTTGAAGTCGGTCGCGTAGAAGGGCTGATCGCGCTCGAGGACGAAGGCGAAGGGGTCGGCGCCGAGCGGGACCGCGCAGTCGGTGAGGAGCGCGGGCGGCCCCTTTCCCGCGCGGAGGTGCGCCTGCTCCCGCTGTCGGTCGACGTCGAAGTAGACGATGGAGTGAGCGGAGAGGGCGGCGCGGGCGAGCTCGACGATGCGGCCGAGCGCCGTGTCGAGCTCGGCCGCGCGATCGAGCTGCCGGGCGCGGCGGCCCTCCCCCGAGATCTGGCGCAGCGCCTGGGCCGCGCTCGTCGCCCCCGGCGCCGCCGCCGCAGGCTCGTCCTCGAGCTGGTCGATCCCGTGCTTGAGGCGCGCGAGCTCGGCCAGGGTCACGCTCAGGCGGCGCTTCTCGCCGAGAAGCGCACGGTTGACCGCGAAGGCGAGGGCGGCGTAGCCGAGGCCGGCGGCGAGGGCGGGACGCCAGTCCGGGGGTCGGGCCCAGACGGCATCGGCGAGGCCGAGGAGCGCCGCCTGGCCGGCGACGGCGAGGGCGACGCCGAGGGGCTCCGCCACCGCCTGGGCGCCCACCAGCAGCGCCATGAGCGGCCAGGCCGGAACCCGCATCGGGCCCAGCACCTGGCCGATGGCGTCGACAGCGAGGACGAGAAAGCCGTAGAGGGCGAGCGACTCCGGCCGCCGGCGACCGCGCAGCGAAGCGAGGAGAGCGGAGGCCGTCACCCCGAGACCGATGAGGAGGGCGGTCGCGGCCTTGAGCCAATCGGGGGAGGAAGGGGTGAGCGGGCGGAGGAGCGCGACCAGGGTCAAGAGCCCGGCGAGGGCGAGGGCGACCTGGCCCGCGCGCCAGCGGACGCGGATGTCGAGGACGGGAGGGGGAGTCGGAGGCGACGCGGAGGTCGGTGGGCGCGGAGCGTCCACGGCGGAGATGATAGCAGTCTCTCGCCATCCCGAGGAGCTCCGGTCGTGTCGGGCGACGAGGGAATCCGCCAGCCACCGGTGGACCCCCCCGGACCGCCGTGCTACAAGTGCCCTCTTCCGGGGAGGCTTGCGAGTGATGGACCCCGTCAGCCAGCGCGCGGTCGCCGAGTACCACGCACTCGTCCGCGACGAGGGAGGGCTCGCGGAGGAGCTCGAGGAGCGCTTCTTCGAGAGGATGCGGAAGGCGCGGCTCACCTTCGGCGGCCGGATGCTCTGCTCCTTCCCTCGTCCCAACATGGTCTCTCCCGCCGTCTACGAGCAGATCCGAGGCGTCTGCCGCGGCATCTTCCGCGCGATCGAGAAGGTCGAGGCCAAGCTGGGGACGGAGCTGTGGGAACGTGTCGACCTCACGGCCGAGGAGCGGGAGCTGGTCGGGATCGAACCCGGCTATCGCCGCTCTTCCCCGCTCTCGCGGCTGGACTCCTTCCTGACCCCTGCGAGCTACCAATACGTCGAGCTGAACGCGGAGACGCCCGCCGGCGGCTCCTACGCCGACACCCTCGCCGAGGTCTTCCTCGAGATCCCGGTGGTGAAGGCCTTCCAGGAGCGCTGGCGGTTGCGGCGCTTTCACACCGGCCGCCGCCTCCTCGAGACGCTCCTCGGGTGCTACCGGGAGGCGGGCGGTCGCAAGGAGCGCCCCACGATCGCGGTCGTCGACTACGAGGACGTGCCGACCCGCGTCGAGCACCACATGGTGCGGGAGCTCTTCGAATCCGAAGGCTACCCGGCGCTCGTGTGCGACCCGCGCCACCTGACCTACGAGGGGGGCCGGCTACGACACGATGGACGTGAGGTCGACCTCGTCTACAAGCGCCTGCTCGTCAACGAGCTCCTCGAGCGCCGCCGCGAGGTGGGGGCCCTGATCGAGGCGGCGCGCGATCGCGCGACCGTCGTCGTCAACCCATTCCGCTGCAAGCCCCTTCACAAGAAGGCGATCTTCGCCGTGCTCACCGACGACGAGCTCCTGCCGCTCTTCAGCGACGAGGAGCGCGCGGCGATCCGCGCTCACGTCCCGTGGACCCGTCGCGCGCGCGAGGGCCGCACCACCCGTTACGGGGAGACGATCGACCTCCCGGCCTGGGTGCTCGCGAACCGCGAGCGGCTGGTGATGAAGCCCAACGACGAGTACGGGGGCAAGGGGGTCTTCATCGGCTGGGAGACCTCGGATGCGGACTGGGCGCGGGCGCTCCAGGAGGCGCTCGCCGCGTCCTACGTGGTGCAGGAGAAGGTCGATCTCGTGCGCCAGGAGTTTCCGGAGCTCGTGCGCGAGGGCGAGGGCGGACGGGCCTCGCTCCGATTCCGCGACTTCGTGGTCGACCTCGACCCCTACGTCTTCGGCGGCGAGGTCGAGGGGTTCCTGACCCGGCTCTCCGCTACCTCGCTCGCGAACGTGACCTCGGGGGGCGGGCAGGTCCCGTCGTTTCTGGTCGAGCCCCGCGGCTGAGGGTGGCGGCGACCGGCGGGCCTACTTCGCCTGAATGGTCTTCAGGTAGTCGACGACGGAGCGGATCTTCTCCTTGACCTGCTCGTCGTCGTAGCCGGTCTCGGCGTTCCTGAACGCGTCGCCCCAGACCGGCATGTCCGGACCGCCGTGGCCCTTCAACGGTGAGCGCCCGTCGACGATCCGGTGGATCTTCTCCGCGGGGTACTCGCCACCGTTGCGCTGGGCGAGGAGCGTGAGGTCCGGCGGGTGGAAGCGCAGGCTGTCGGAGAGCGGCCCGTCGCCCTTTCCGCCGGTGCCGTGGCGGCTCGCGCAGTAGGTCCGATAGGAGTAGGCCCCCGAGACGCTGTAGACCGGGGCCTGCTTCGCCTGCTCGCCGGCGGCCGCGGATCCGATGAGGACACCGACCCCGAGCGTGATCACGAGAAACCTCGCCGCGAACTGCATATGACCCCCTCCCCGACCGCTTCGAGGTCCGGCGTCCGTCCGCGGGCGCCCGGTCGTGCGACGGCCGTGCCGATGATAGGCCCCGGTCCGTCCTCAAGACAACGGTTCCTCGCTTTGTCCGGAGCCCCCTTTGTGGTGAACTCGCGCCCGTCCATGCCCGCGACCCCACCGTCTCGCCCCGTTGGCGTCCTCCAGCTCCTCGCCCTCGGCCTCAACGGGATCGTGGGCGTGGGGATCTTCTTCGTGCCCGCCGCCGTGGCCGCGAGCGCACCCGGCCTGGGGACGGTCGCGGTTTTCATCGGGACCGGCCTCGCCCTGCTGCCGGCGGCGGCGGCGTTCGCGACCCTCGGCGCCCGCTTCGACGAGGACGGCGGGCCGGTCGTCTTCGCGCGGGCCGCCTTCGGGGACCGGGTGTCGTTCCTCGTCGGGTGGGTCGCCTATGTGAGCGCGTTCTTCAGCACCTCGGCGGTGGTCGTCGGCCTGACGGGCGCCGTCGCCCCCGCGCTCGGTCTGGAGGGGACGCTCTCACGCCGCCTGGCCGCGGTCGGGCTCGTCACCGGCCTCGCCCTCGTCGTCGCCTCCGGCGTACGCCTCTCGGCGCGGGTGTGGACGGTGCTCACCGTCCTCAAGCTGCTGCCCCTCCTGCTCCTGCTCGCCGCCTTTGCCGTCGCGCGCGGGGCGCTGCCCGCGCCCGCCCCCGCCGCCCCCGAGGCGGCCTGGCTTCGGGCGGGGCTCACGGTGATGTTCGCCTACCAGGGCTTCGAGATCGTGCCCGTCATCGCGGGTCAGGTCCGCTCCTCGGCGCGCGCGGTGCCGCGCGCGACGCTGGGCTCGCTCCTGCTCGCGATCGCCCTCTACGTCGGCCTCGCCCTCGCGTGTGTCCGCACACTGCCCGCCCTCGCCTCCTCCCCCGCCCCCCTCGCGGACGCGGCGGGCGTTCTCGGCGGCGCGGCCCTCGCGCGGCTGGTCAAGTGGGGCACGAGTCTCTCCGCGCTCGGGATCGCCTTCGGAATGCTGGTCACGACCCCGCGTTACCTCTCGGCGCTGGCCGCCGGCCAGCGGAGGCTCGGCGGTCTGGATCGCGTCTCCCCGGCCGGCGTCCCCCTCCGGGCACTGGCCGTGACCTGGGCGCTCGTCTCCGCGATCGTCAGCCTGGGCGAGCTCGCCGAGCTGTTCGCGCTCTCGAGCATCGCCGTGCTCATGCAGTACGGTGTCAGCGCGGCCGCCCTCGCCGCGCTCGCCGGGCGCCGCCGCCTCGGCCTCCGCCCCCGTGACGCCTGGCCGGCGCTGCCGACGCTCGCGGTCGCGGCGGCGCTCGTGGCCTTCGGCGCGACCGCCCGCGAGGCGTTGGTCGCCGCTGCCACCGTGCTCGTCGGTCTCGGGCTCCTGCGTCTCGCCCCGCCGCGCGCAGGAGGGACGGCGCGCGCGGCGTGAGGCCTATACTCGGGAGGGAGGTTTCCCAATGAAGGTGCGCGGCGTCATGACCGCCGACGTCGTGGTCGTCCACCCCGACGCATCGGTGAACCTCGTGGCTCGGCTGATGGCCTCG
>Ga0209520_10000915_pt1 | contig 16636 bp, 18 predicted proteins | sample Rifsed16ft1_FD_184009 | JGI IMG/M metagenome (GOLD analysis project Ga0209520, IMG submission 184009) | Soil microbial communities from Rifle, Colorado, USA - sediment 16ft 1 (version 2) | ecosystem: Environmental > Terrestrial > Deep subsurface > Rock core/Sediment | place: Rifle, Colorado...
CGGCACGCTGACCTCGCCCCACCACATCATCTGCTCAGGGGTGTCGCCCAAGGCGGCGATGTTCTTCAACAGGTGCAGGAGGTTGTCCGTGACCCGGATGTCCTTCCAGGCCTCTACGACGTCCCCCTTGCGGATGTGGAAGATCCCGTCCCGCGGGATCGTCGAGAGGTCTCCCGTCACATAGGACTGGTAGCGCGTGTACCAGGTGTTCGTAAGCCAGAGGCCGTCTCTCACCTGGGAGAAGATCTCGTCCCGCGACCAGTCCCCAGGCTTCACGAAGACCGCATGGGAATCCGGAGCCACAAGGCCCGCGTTCCCGGTCGTCTTCGTCTTGAACTTCTTCGCGGTCGATGTGTTGTGCAGATACGTTTTCAAGACCCCTTTGTTGAACAGCACGTTCCGCCGGGTCGGCACTCCCTCCGCGTCGAAGCGCTTGCGGGCGATCGAGTCCTCGGAACCGTCGTCGTAGAGGGTGAGCTGAGGCGACCCAACTTGCTTTCCGACCTTCTTCCCGAACGGCGAGAGGCCTGCGAGGACGGCCCATGCGCTTAGGCGACCCGCGGCCTGATCTGTCACGGAGCCGAAGATCAACGGATCGAAGACGACCGTGTACCGGCCGGGCTTCCCGGGCTTCGGATTCCGCGCCAGGGCAGCGATCCGCCCCGCCTTTTTACCCGCCTTCTCCGGGTCGAATTGCGAGAGCTTCGTGGCGCAGGAGATTCCGTGCCCGCTCGACTCCAACGAGACGAGGGCGCGGATCGACAAGTAGAGGCTCGCGCGGTGGTCGTGACCGGCGGCACCGTTCGAGGTGGCGAGGAAGTGTTCGTCCTCGTACTTCCAGAAGGACCCTGCGCACTCCTTCGCGCCCTCGTCCAGCGCACCGCCCACGGCGGCCTCGACGAATTTGCCGCCCTCGTCGAGGGAAACGACCTTGGGATCGGGCCGCGTCCGCGCGTACTTGAACGGGCCCTTCGCGATGCCAGCGTAGTCCGGGTTCGGCTGGGACGACCTCGCGACCTTCACGAGCCGAGCGACCGCCTCGTCCGTCTTCGAGAGATCCTTGATGTCGCTCGCGACGACGCGCTTGTCGTGGACGATGAAGACGGCGGCGGTCGACTCCCGCCAGCGGTTGCTGATCACGGCTTCGTTCCGAGCGAATCGGATCTGGTAGGACCGGTTCACGATCACGTCGGCGGCCGCGTCCTGGCAGCCGAGGGCGACGGCCTTCTTGACGATTGCGGCGGCGATGTCTTCCATCCAAATCACCTCAGGTAGACGTTGCGGAGGCGAATCGTCGGCCCGCCCATGCTCGCATCGAGCGCCTGGCCGGGATCCGACTTGCCGCAGAATCCCGCTTCGAAATCAAGGTCCTTGCCGACCGCGTCGACCGCACCCCAGAAGGCCGGGGTCGTCAGCTCGATGATGGTGTTCCGCACGGGATGCTTAATCTCGCCGTTCTCGATGAGGTACGCCTCGCGCCCCGCGTACTTCGCGTTGTACCGCTTGTCGTCGATGTTCCACTCCATAAACGACTTCATGTAGACGCCGAACTTCACGTCTTCGAGGAGCTCCTCGAGGGAGTGGTCTTTCGGCTCGACGAACGTGTTCGCCATCCGGACGATCGCCTCGACGTTGTAGTTCACCGCCCGCGCCGCGCCGTTGCTCCGGGTTCGGAAGGCGGCGGCCGTCTCCCGGTTATGCAGGAACTCCGTCACCCGGCCCTCCTTGTACAGATAACGGCGGCGGGCCCTCACTCCCTCGTCGTCCGTCTGATAGAACGCGATGGAGTGCTCTATCGTCGGATCGTCAACGACGTTCACTACATCGGAGCCGACTCGCATGCCGATTCCCTCCGGTGGGATGAAGGATTTTCCGGCTTGGGCCGCCTCGCGGCCAAGGACCCGGTCCGCCTCCGTCGGATGCCCGCAGGATTCGTGGGAGGCGATGCCCGCGACCTGAGGGCCCGCGACGAGGTCCATCTTGCCCTCGGGCGTTTTCTTTCCCTCGACGAGGGACCGCTGCATCGACCGCGCTTCTTCGAGGACCCGCTCCCGAAGATTCCATGCCTTGACACCTTCCCATCCGCCGGACCATCCGTAGTTGCGGCTCGTCTGCTCCACGTTCGATCCGTCCACGAGTGTGAGAAAGTAGAACACACGGAGGCGCGGGCTGACTGAATGAATCCGAGAGCCTTCCGAGTTCGCGAAGTGTTTTTCAATCCGGTTGTCGCTGAGATTGAAGTACCGAGCCACGATCTTGTACCCGAGCCCCATCAGGTCTCGGTCCACGGCCCGCATCTCCTCGATCTTCTCATCGACGGGGACGCTCGCGAGCTTGCGTCGCTCCGGGATGGACCAGTTCATCGTGATCGCGTCCTCCTGGGCGAACGTGATTTTCGATTTCCGCCGCGAGGCCTTCGCGGCCTTGATCGCGTCGTCGACGATGCGGCGGACATCGGGCTTGGAGAGGGAGTTCGTCGCGGCGAACCCGAGGGCGCCGTTCACCAGGACGCGCACGCCGATGCCCCGATCCTGGCCCACGTAGAGGGCGTCCAGGACCCCGTTTTTCAGGATGAAGTTCTCCGGGTCCTGTCGCTCATATCGTGCTTCCGCATACGAAGCGCCCTTCGAACGGGCATGGTCCACCGCAAAATCCACGAGGTCCATCTCGTCATCCATGGCTCGGCTCCCCCGAACTGATTCCCGAGTAAGGCGGCAATCCGGAATGAAGGTATCGCCGGAGCGTGTGCCTGCTAAATCCTTATGGCGCATCGCGGATTCCGACCGCGTCCATGCCGAAGGGAGACCGACCGATCGTCCTCTATCCCGCCTACTTCGACCTCGGCCGGTCGAGAGACGCAGGACGCCGGGTCGCGAAGCGGTGGGCCGTCGACTCACCGACCGCCGAGGAGGTCGCGTCCGCGGCGAAGGCCCTCGGCCTGGAGCCACAGGTGGAGGAAGACAAGGCATTCCCCTCGACGCCGTGGCGCAAGGAAGGTCGCGTCCTCGTCCGCGCGGACTACTTCAAGACCTCGATCGTCCAGAAGGTCGCGAAGCAGATCAAGGAGTCGCGGTGAACGCCCGGGTTGTGCGCGGAATCAACGGTGATCCTGGGCCGTCCGCACGTCCTCGACGAGGCGTTTTCCCGTCGACACGAGGTCGATGGAATGGATGACGGCTCCGAGCTCCCGGAGCGTGTCCTCCACGCTCTGGTAGTTGATTGACGGGCCCTCGATCGTGACCTTCACGCTCTCCGTCTCCTGATCGACCTCGTCCAGCGTGCAGCTCACGCCGTCCACGCCCTTCAACGTGGCGAGGCGGAGGGACATGTCGACCAGGGACGGCTTGTGGGGCTTCAACACATCCAACACGATTCGCCTGATGTCCGTCACTGGAATGGCCATCCCCAGGGGGCGGCGTCGATGGAGCCGTTCGATATTAAACGTTCCGAGAGGTCCGCATGCTCACGCGGTCGTGACTTCCGCCCCCGCGGGTCCCACGATCATCGTGTGTTCTGTCTGGGACACGATCCCGTCCCCCAGGTCGAGGAGGGCCGGGTATGCCATCACGGCCCCGGTCCGGACGAGCGCGTTCAGAAGGGCCGGGGTCTTCGGCTCGAGCCGGTACGCCCACCGCTCGGCGAAGGGCAGTGTCGTGAATTCTCGCGCGAGGAGTTGAAGGAAGTCGTTCAGTTCCGGCTGCTTCAGAGGCTTCGTCCGGAGGACGCGGTAGATGTTGCCGGTCCGCCGACCGTCCACTTGACCCGCACCGGACGACGCGAAGGGTTCGATAGCGACGACCTCCCCCGCTTCGAGGACGTCATGGCCGTGTGGGATGTTCGGCACGCCCTTGCCGGCGTGAAGCACGTATCGCTCGATCGTGTGGCCCGTGAGGTTCCGGATGGGACGGTATCCGTGCGACTCGATCGCTCGCTGGATCCCTTCGCCGATCGTCCGGGTCGAGACCCCCGCATGCACCGCCTCGATCGCAGTTTGCAGCGCGAGCTCCGAGGCCCGCAGGAGTGCCGTCCAGTTCCGCGTGCCGAGTTCGACGGTGACCGCCGTGTCCGCGATCCACCCGTCCAGTTGGGCGCCCAGGTCGAGCTTCACCACGTTCCCTCGTCGGAACCGGAGGCCGTCGTCGTGCGTCGGCGAGTAGTGGGCCGCGACCTGGTCGATGGAGATGCAGGTCGGGAACGCGGGCTTGAGTCCCCGCCGGGCCATGAGGCCTTCGACCTCTTCCGCCACATCGAGAAGCAGAGCATCCTCCTTCGCGAGGTCGACGGCGCGCTCGCGCGCCTCGCGGGAGACCTCTCCCGCGCGGTGGAGTGCTTCGCGGATCTTCGCGTCCACCGATTCACGCCCTGGTGCGGACGGTCCCCTGTCGGAGGATCTTTGCCCGCGGCCCGGTGAGATCGACAACGGTCGACTCGCCGCCGAGGGGCGTGGGCCCCCCGTCCAGGTAGATGTCGACGCGGTCCCCCAGCTGGTCGCGGGCTTCCTCGCATGTCTCCGGGGGTGGGAGCCCATGTCGATTCGCGCTCGTCGCCGTGATCGGGCCGTACGCCTTCGCGAGGAGACGGGGGATCGGATGCGCGGGCACGCGAAGGGCGATCCGGCCTTCCTTGGTGAGGAGTGCGCGGGGCGCCTCCGCCGTCGCCTTCAGGACGACCGTGTATGGTCCGGGGAGATTTTTCCCACAAAACGCCTCCGCGATTGGGGTCGTCACGCCGAACCGGAAAATCGCCGGGACGTCCGCGACGGCCATCGAGATCGGTCGGTCCCGCGGCCGGGCCTTCACCTCGTAGAGACGGTCGACGGCCGCGTCTTGGAAGGGGTCCGCCCCGAGTCCGTAGGCCGTGTCGGTCGGGTAGACGAGGAGCCCGCCCGACCCGAGCACCGCGCGAACCCGGTCCATGCCCTTCGCGTCCATCACGTACTTCGTCCCGAGGGATTGGGCCGGGATCGTCTGCGCCACGGCGCGACAGAACCGCCTGGCGGTTAAAGGCTTTCGCGGGTCACAGATACAGAAGATACGCACGCGGGCCCGGCGCCTCCGGAGGCGGCCGGTATGCATCGGACTGGAGGCCCGTCGCGTCGGCCAACTTCGAGACCACCCCCCGCGTGAACGGCGCGGAGTCTGTTGCCTTCGCCAGATCGTCAATCGGCACGAAGGCGGCCTCGCTCACCTCCGTGCGGTCCGGTTTCGGTTCGCCGGAGACGTAGGCCATGCGGAAGATGAGGAAGGTGTCATTCGCAGACTCCGTGACGCGATTGCGGACCGCGAGGATGGAACTCGCCCGGCCCGTGACGTTCGTTTCCTCTTTCACCTCCCGCTCGACGGTCTGCACGACCGATTCGTCCCGCTCCACGTAGCCGGACGGAATCGTCCACTGGCCTTTCGAAGGCCCATACGTCTTCCGGACGACGAGCAGCCTCCCATCGCGGACGAGGAACGCGCCTACGCCGACCGTGATCGGCAGGGTCGCCACGTTCGGCACCATGCGCACCCCCAGGACTTCGGACAGGATGCTTTTTGTCCCCCGCCTCCATGGACGAGTCGCGTGGTCCGGTGAAGAGGGAAGTCTCCTTCAGGCCTCGGGCGTTCCTGCGGAAGATCTGGCAGCTCGGGACCTTCGACGTGTCGCCGGATGGACGGCGGCTCGCGTACGCGGCGAACAAGGGGGAACAGTGGTCCGTCTACGTGAAAGATCTCCGCACGGGACGGGAGCGGACGCTCCTCCGTTCCGAACAGTCCGTCCTCCAGCCCGAGTTTTCGCCGGACGGCCAATGGCTCGCGGTCCAGTCGGACTTCGAGGGGGACGAGAACTGCAACATCTATGTGACGCCCGCGACAGGCCACTCCGCCCGGAAGGTGACGGACACGGCGTGGGACAGCGGCTCCCCTCGATGGTCCCCGGACGGACAGCGGATCGCGTTCATCTCGAACCGCGATGGGGATCGGGACAACGTGTTCGTTGTCGACGCGGCGGGCGGCGCGGCGAAGCAGCTGACCGACATAGACGACATCGTCGGGGAGATCGCCTGGCAGCCGGACGGGCGACATATCGCGTTTTCCGCAGGGGTCGGCTTGCACGACTACGTGGGACTTGTCGACCTAGCCGGCCATATGGAGAAAATCATCGAGTTCCCAGATTCGGAGAGCTCCATCGGCGGAGACCTCGGAAAACCGGAGCCTTGGTCGCCGGACGGCCGCGAGCTCGCCTTCGTCTCGAACATCCACGACCACCTTGACATTGGAATATTGGATCTTGCGTCGCGCCGCGTCCGATGGGCGCTCGAGAATCGATGGGACAAGGCGCGGCCCCTTTGGTCGCCGAATGGCAAGCGCATCGCCTTCCTCGAGAACCACGATGGGAACGTGCAGCTCAAGACCGTGTCCGCCGCAGGAACGACCGTCCGCTTGGTCTCCCCGGCGAAGGGGACGGCGAATCGCGCCGTTTGGCATCCGGATGGGACTGGTTTGTTCTACCACCACTCCACGTTCACCCAACCGGACCGCCTCATTTGGAGTCGAGCCGGGCGCACACGAATCCTTGTGAACGGCCTTCGCGGGAGCCTCCCTACCCGAGAACTGGCGGACGGAAAACTCGTCCGGTATCCGAGCTTCGACGGACGGGAGGTTCCCGCGTGGCTCTTCCTGCCCCCCAAGAACCGTTCTCGGCGCGCCGCCCTCGTGCACCCGCACGGGGGGCCGGAATCGCAGACGGTGAACGAGTGGGATATCGGATACCAGTTCCTCGTCGCGGAGGGCTTCACGGTCCTCGCGCCGAACTATCGAGGTGGCACGGGATACGGTCGCGCCTGGCGGCGCCTGAGCGACCGAGATCTCGGCGGCGCGGACATGAAGGACATCATCCAAGGGGGACGCTGGCTCATCCGGGGGGGATATTGCGCCCCGGACCGGCTCGGCGCGATTGGGGTCAGCTACGGGGGCTACTCCGTCGCCCACATGTTGGAACAGGCGCCCGAACTGTGGGCCGTCGGCGTGAGCATCGTGGGATACTTCAACTGGATGACCGCGACGACGAACGAGCGTGGATATCTGCAGCGGTACGACCGCCAGAAAATGGGACACCCGGAGACGGACGCGGACTTGTTCCGGAGATTCTCCCCGATCTACTATCTGAATCGGATCCGCGCTCCGGTCCTCTACACGGGCGGGGCGCACGACCCGCGGTGCCCCGTCACGGAGGCGCGGGCGATGGTCGAGGAGACGAGGAAGATGGGTAAGGTCGTCGACTACCTCGAGTTCCCGGACGAAGGCCACTGGCCGCGGAAGATGTCGAACCAGATCCGCCTGTACGAGCGGACGACCGAGTGGCTGAAGCGGTACCTGCCGGACTCGTGAAGGTCACAGGCTCGCGCGGACGGCCTTGACGAGCCAGTCGACGATCTCGGGATCCGCCTGGGTGCCCATCGTCCCAATCCGGATCGTCTTGCCGCGGAGGGGCCCGAGCCCCCCGGAGATGTAGATGTGATGCTCGTCTCGCAGCCGGGCCACGAGCCGGTTCGCATCGACCCCCGCGGGAGGCGTGAAGCAGGCGACCGTGTTCGACAGGAGGGAGGCGGGCCCCAGCGGTCGGAAGCCCAGGTCCGCGAGGGCCGTTCGCAGCCGGGCCGCGACCCGGGCATGCCGCGCGATCCGCGCCTCGAGGCCCTCCTGGCGGAGCAACTTCAGGGCCCGGTGGAACGCATAGAACACGTTCGAGGAGATCGTCGTCGGCGTGGGATGCCACTCTCCCCACTCCCGCTCGTACCGGTCCCACGTGTACAGGTTCAGGTACCACCCGTCGACGGACTTCGGGTCCGTGGATTCCCAGAGGGACCGGGACACCGCGACGGGCGCGATACCGGCGGGCGCCGAGATGCACTTCTGGGAGGCGGAGAAGGCCGCGTCCACACCGAGTTTCGCGAAGGGAAGGGGGATGCCGCCGAGGGACGAGACTGCGTCGACGATCACGAAGGCGCCCGCCGCGTGGGCCGCCTCGACGATCGGATCGAGGTCGTTCGTGATGCCCGTGGAGGTCTCGTTGTGGACGACCGCGACCGCCTTCGCGGGCGACTTCAGGGCTTCGCGAAGGGCCGTGAGATCGGGGCCGGAACCCCAGGGCGAGGCGACAAGGTCCACTTTCACCCGATGGGTCTGGAAGACCTCTTGGGTGCGCTCCCCGAAGAATCCGTTCGAGACGACGATGGCCCGATCGCCGGGACGGAGGAAGGTGTACGCGAGCGCCTCGAGGGCCGCGTGGCCAGGCCCGGCGACCGGGAACATGTGCGCATCGGGCGCGGACCACAGATACCGGAGCATCTCCTGCGCTTCCGCGTGCGCCTTCACCCAAGCGTCGCCGTAGTGCGGCATCGCGGGCTTCGCGAGTTCCTCCAGAACCTCCGGAGGAAGCGGCGTCGGCCCCGGGATCAGCAGAAGCCCCGGTTCCATGGAAACCCAGCCATCAATGGGTCGGACGCTACTTCAACCTGTCCCGACACGGTGTGACACGCGAGTTTTCAGTCGCGGATTCCGGCCTCGGAGACGCTGAAGACCGCCTCCGCCTCGGGCAGGCTCGGCGAGTCGATGAGGCGCGCGATCCGCTTACCGCCCTTCGACTTCCGGAGGTACACGCGGAAGGTCGCGCTGTGACCGACGATGTGCCCTCCGACCGGTCGCGTCGGATCCCCGAAGAATGCATCCGGCTTCGCTTGGACCTGGTTCGTGACGTAGACGACGGCGTTGTGGATGTCTCCGAATCGCATGAGCTCGTGGATGTGCTTGTTGAGGAGTTGCTGCCGCTCCGCGAGGACCCCGCGGCCGATGTATTCGGCGCGGAAGTGCGCGGTCAGGGAGTCGATCACGATCAGCCGGATCGGGAAGTCCTGCGTGAGCTCCTGCGCCTTCTCGACCAGGAGCATCTGATGGTGGCTGTTGAAGGCCCGCGCCACGTGGATCCGCTTCAGGGTTGCGTCTACGTCGAGATCCAGCGCCTCCGACATGTGGCGGATCCGCTCGGGACGGAACGTCTGCTCGGTGTCAATCCACACCGTGTCGCCGTTGAGCCCGCCGTCCTCCTCCAGTCGGGTGACGTTCACGGCGAGCTGATGTCCGAGCTGGCTCTTTCCACTGCCAAATTCACCGTACATTTCTGTGATCGCCTGCGTCTCGAGCCCGCCGCCGAGGAGCTCGTCGAGGGCCTTCGAACACGTCGTGAGCTTCGCGACGGACTTCCGACGCTCCAGGATTACGTCGCCGGTCTCGAAGCCCCCGATGTCGACCGCCTCGCGGGCGGCGATGATGATCTTCTGAGCGACGTTCGTGCCGATCTCCGCGGCGTCTGCGACCATCGTGGGCGAGGACACCGCCAGGCCCATGAGGTCCGTGAAACCGGCCTCTCGGAGCTTCTCCGCGGTCGCGGGCCCCACGCCGGCGAGCTCTTCGATGGACTTGATGGCCTTGACTGCTACCGCCACCTTGTCACCCTTCTTCTCATCCTTGATCATACTTAAGGCGGTAACACAGGGGGGTGTGTGAAACTATCGCTTTTCGGGGACGGAGCGTGAACTCTCCTAGAGGAAGTTCTCCAGGACGACGAGCCCGCCGAACGTGACCAGCGCGACGATCGACATGCGGATCGCCTTGAACCATGGGCTCCGGTGCGTCAGCCTTCCGAGGGAGTATCCCGCGATAAAGATGATCGAGACGCCCGCGATCCCAGAGGCCGTAGCCGCGACGGAAAACGAGGGCAGGATGCCGAAGTGGAACAGGAGCAGGGGGACACTCGTGATCGAGGCAACGGCGATCGGTGCGAGGAAGTTTACGACCGCCATCGCAATCCGCAGGGCGCGGAGGTCGCGGGAAATCCCCGTGTCAGCCAGGGGCGACAGGAGCGCCCGCTCGAGGCGCCGCAAGCGGATTCCCCCTTCCGTGTGTTCGGCCTCGTACACGCTGACCCCCGAGGAAACGCCGATTGCGAGGGACGCGGCAAAGACGGTCCCGAGCGCGAATTCGACGCTCGGATTCGGCTCTGCGCCCGTCGCGGCAAGAATCCCGAGGACCACGAAGGTCGAGTCGAATAGAGTATTCACAAAGTAGCGTCGGAACAGCTCGGAGGGTTCTGCCAAGGGTCTTCGTGACCCAATCGGCCGATGGCTTATCTGGCCTTTGAACGTACACGACGGATGATTCTTTCGCCGAGTTGGGCAGCCACGCGCGCGGAGCATGTTTTTTGCATCGCTCCGCTATCCTCCGCCCGATGCCCTCGTGGCTTTCCTTCGACCGCGTCGCGACCGTCTACGACGCGACCCGCAGCCTCGCGCCACGTCCGATGGCCCGCCTCCTCGGGGTGCTCGTCGACGAGCTGCAGGGGAAGTGGGTCCTCGAGGTCGGGGTGGGCACGGGGCGGTACGCGGTCCCGCTCCAGAAGAGCGGCATCCGGGTGGTCGGCGCGGACATCTCGCGGAGGATGGTCGGCCTCGGACTCGCGAAGGGACTCCGGGACGTCGTCTTCGCTGACGGCGCGCGCCTCCCGTTCGCCGCGGGATCGTTCGACATGACCACGACGAATCACGTGCTCCACCTGATCCCGGACTGGCGGGACGTCCTCGGTGAGATTACCCGCGTCACGCGAGAGATGTACTTCACCGTCATCGAGCAATCGGATCCGGGCGATTCGATTCTGCGGGAATATGACGAACTGGTGAAGGCCGCGGGCTTCATCTACAACCATCCTGGAGTTTTCGAGCGGGACCTGCCGAAGCTCCTGAAACCGGACATCGTGATGCCGGCAGGTCCTTTCCGGAGCACCGCTCCCGCAAGCTCCCTGCTCGATGAATTGGACGCGCGAGTGTACTCGTCCCAGTGGGACGTACCGGAGGAGATCCATCGCGGCGTGATGCGAACGCTGCGCGGAAAATGGCACGGGAAATACCTCGACCGAACCTTCACCCTCGAAGTCACGTTCTGGCGCGCCGACCGACTTCCGGAACTCGCGAAGGCGCCGGCTCAGACATGGTGAGGCGCCCCCGCGAAGGCGATGAGACCCTCCTTCTCGAGGAAGTGAAGGGGTCCCGGGATCACGAGGCAGTGCAACGGCGGTCCCACATCGCGCGCCGCGAGCTCGCCGATCGGCCCCGCGACCGCGCGGACGTCCGGTGAACCGACGCGACCGAGGACGCACGCAATGGTCGATAGACCGAAATCCGCCGTCCCGATCTCCGTGGCCATCCGCAGCAGGGAGCCGATCGCGTCCCGCGGAGACAGGAAGGTCCCATCCTCGCGGAGGTCGAGGAGGACGAGTGTGTGGAGGCCCGCGCGGCGGTTCTCGAGGATCACCCCGAGAGGGCTCGTCGGGGCGAAACCCGGCGCGGGGAACGGGATCGTCGTCGTCCGTCCGAACTTGTAGACCTGCAGGCCGAGGGCCCCTGCCGCCGCGGTGAGGATCGAAACGCCCGGGACGATCCGGGTCGCAATCTTCGCGGCCGCGGCGCGCAGGCGAAGGTCGACGTGCGTCGTCGCGGCCATGGGGTCGCCGACGACCAGGAACGCGACCTTCTGAGTCGCCGCCGCTTCGAGGATCGTACGTCCGTCTTCCGCCTCCGCTCGGGAGAGCCGCCGAATCTTCTTCCCGAGGAGCCGTTCCACGGAGTCGAGCGAGGCACCGGCCAGGCCCGACGTGTACAGTTCGGCGAACACCGCATCGGCGGAACGGGCCTCCTCGAGCCCTCGAAGCGTGATGCCTTTCTCGTCGTGCAGCCCGAGACCGATGAAAACGAGTTCGCCCATCGCGCCCTGGGGAGCAGACCCGAGGGACTTAGACCCTTTCCTCGTCTCGCGCCTACGGATCCGGAGACGGGACGCGGAGCTCTCGGAGATAGGCGACCCCCGCGGCGACGAGCATGAGGAGCGCGAGGCCCGCGACGAGGACCACGAGATGCTTATGGTGCAGTTCGGTGCGGTCGTAGAAATCGGCGGGATTGAAGAAGTCGACGTCCGTGGACGCTCCGGCGGCGGCCAGCCCCGTCAGGACGAACGACGCGAAGAAGTAGAGGACGGAACGACGGAACAGGCTCCGTGGGCCCATCGTCCTGTCGATGCGACGCGACCCTCTCCAAGGTTTCCTGAATCGCTGGAAAACCCTTTATTCGCACCCCCGCTTCGCGGCTGCGTGCGTTCTTGGTCCATCGCGGTTCCGAGGGAGCGGGCGGAGGCGATTCGCAAAGAACTCTTGGCGCAAGGTCTTCTCGTGAAACAACTCCGGATTGGGCGGGATCGCGACCGGATTCTCCTGCCGACCGTGCGCCGGGTCGACCTGGGCTTTCCGACAGAAGAAAGGGAGTTCGAGGAAGGATTCGTCCCGATCCGCAGCTACAAGGATGTCGCTCAGATCCCGGTGTCCCTTCGCGCCTCCTTGCCTAGCTCCTTCGACGTGGTCGGCGACATCGTCGTGTTCAAACTCCCCGAAGAACTCCGGCCGCATCGGGCCGCGATCGGTCGGGCGATCCTCCGGTGGAACGCGAAAATCCGGGTGGTCGTCGAGGATCGCGGCGTGAGGGGCCCGCTCCGCGTGCGCCAAGTGAACGTCATCGCAGGAGAACAGAGGACGACGACCCTCCATATCGAACACGGCCTCCGGTATCATGTCGACATCGCGCGGGCCTACTTCAGTCCCCGCCTGGCCTCGGAGCGGAGGCGGATTGCGGATCTCGTCGACGAGGATGAAACCGTCGCGGATCCCTTTGCCGGCGTCGGACCGTACGCGATCCTCATCGCGAAACGGAGGCGTCCCCGAGTGGTCCACGCCTCGGACGCGAATTCGGTCGCGGTCGAGTTTCTGCGCGCGAACGTCGCGGCGAATCGCGCGAACGGCGTCGCCGTCCGACAGGGAGACGCGCGCGCAATCCTGCGGGAGGTCGCTCCCGTCGACCGCGTGATCCTGGATCTCCCGCACTCCGCCATGGACTATCTACCCAGCGCGTTCGCGGCCATCGGGCGCTCTGGGACCGTACACGTTTACGGCATCCTCGAGCAGACAGAGGAAGTGGAACGGCGGGAAACGATTCGATCCGTCGCTCAAGTTGAAGGCATGCGCGTGTCAATTCTATCAAGCCGTCACGTACGCGCGTACTCTCCGACCCAGTATCACACGGCCTTCGATGTCACGGTCGTTCGAGCGTGATCCCCTTCTGACCCTGGTACGTCCCAGACCGCTGTTCATATGTCTCCGAGGCCGGCGAGTCAAGGGTGAGGAAAACGACCTGGGCGAACCGATCTCCGATCGGCAGTTCGAGCGGCTTCGACGACGCGTTGAAGGCACCGAACGTGAGCGTGCCGGAGAAACCCGCATCGATCATGCCGAACGACGCGACCACGCCGCGTCGGGCCCACGTCGTGCGCAGCCAGATTTGGCCCGCCACATGACGACCGAGCGCAATCGACTCGCGTGTGCTCACCGCGAACCGCGTCCTCGGTGGAATCCGATTCGGGCGAGCGGAGCCCTTCGGTGCGGGCACGACGACCTCCTCGATGGATACATCGTACCCGTTTGGGGTCAGATTCCTCTCATCAAATGGCTCAATCCGAATCTCCCCTTTTGCGAGATACCGGCGGATGTCCGCATCGGCGAGCAGACCCACGCGCGCGGTATTCCGTGGCGGCGATTAATGCTTCCGAAGCACGCGTGGGGCAGAATGGTCCTTCCTTCGAGAATCAAAGAGTGAAAAGCGGGCCCAAGGGTCCATACGACCTGCGCACGCCAGGAGTGCCGGCAAACCGACAAGGAGAGCAATCCAATTTGCGTCATGTTCCGAGACCGGAAGCCCGTCGATGAGAACTGCTGCAAGGCTGACACGAAACCTCGCGGCTCCGTGGCGGACGCAGAATTCCACCGGTCCGCGATGTGGGACATCGTGGGCGGGCCCTGGCGCGCTTGGATCGTACGCTAAGCTGCGTCTCCCGTCCGTCGCCATCCCTCCGCTGCTCGGAATCGACGGTTCCGAAGGTTTAAGCGACCTACCCAATTAGACCGCGGGAGGCTGCCCGATGGACTTTCGGCTCACCGACGAGCAGAAGCTCATCCAGGAAACCGCGCGGGACTTCGTCGACCGGGAGCTCATCCCTCACGTGCGGGAATGGGAGGAGATGGGCGAGGTCTCGCGGTCCTTCTACGCGAAGATGGCGAACCTGGGCTTCCTCGGCGCCCCCGTGCCCGAGAAGTATGGAGGCGCAGGCATGGACTACGTGTCCTTCATGCTCCTCGTCGAGGAGCTGAGCCGGGGCTCGTCGTCCGTCCGCACGACCGTCTCCGTGCAGACCTCCTTATCCGAGACTTCCCTCCTCTGGTTCGCGTCGGAGGAACAGAAGAAGAAATGGCTCGTGCCCCTCGCGAAGGGCGCGGCCTTCGGGGCCTGGGCCCTGACGGAGCCGCAGGCGGGCAGCGACGCGGGGAACTTGCAGACGACCGCGCGGCTGGAGGGGAACGAATGGATCCTCGACGGCCAGAAACGATTCATTTCGAACGGCAGCATCGCGGACCTCATCCAGGTCTACGCCCGAGAGCCGGGAACGAGCCGCCATGAGGGCATCTCCTTGTTCATGGTGCCGAAAGACGCCCCCGGATTCAAGGTCACGCACGTCGAGACGAAGACGAAGCTCGGCCTTCGGGCGAGTCCCACCGCGGACCTGGCCTTCGAACGCTGCCGAATCCCGAAAGATCACCTGATTGGAAAACGCGGGGACGGTTGGAACCAGGCGATGAAGACGCTGAACAGCGGGCGGATCGGGATCGCCGCAGGGGCCGTCGGGGTCGCGCGCGCCGCGCTCGAGGCCGCCGTGAAGTACGTGAAGGAACGGAAGGCGTTCGGTCGGCCGATCGGGGACTTCCAGCTCGTCCGCGAGATGATCGCACAGTCCGCATTGGAGGTCGACGCGGCGCGGTTGCTCACCCTCCGCGCCGCGCAGATGCGGGACTTGGGCCTGGACAACACGCTCGAAGTCTCCATGGCGAAGCTCTTTGGGGCGCAGATGGCGCAACGCGTGACGGACTGGGCGATCCAGGTCCATGGCGGGTACGGGTTCAGCGGGGACTTCGACGTGGAGCGGTACTACCGGGACGCGCGGATCCTCGGCCTGTACGAGGGCACGAACGAGATCCAGAAGCTGATCATTGCGGACCGAATGCTCGGGCCGACGACGAAGAAATAGGCCGATTCCGATGCCGTCTCCCACATCGGGCTGCATCTTCTGCCAGATCGTGCGTGGCGAGGCCCCAGCGAGCCGGCTGTACGAGGACGACGCGACCCTCGCGTTCATGGATATCCGGCCGATGACTCCGGGACACGCCCTCGTGATCCCGAAGCGCCATGGCGCCTTCATCGAAGATTTGCCGGAAGGCACGGTCGGGCCCATCCTTGAGACCGCCCGAAAAGTCGCCGCGGCAATCCGACGGAGCGGGCTGCGGTGCGAGGCGGTGAGCCTGTACCTGGCGAACGGAAAGGAGGCCGGCCAGGAGGTCTTCCACGTCCACATCCACGTCATCCCGCGGTTCCGAGGAGACGGATTTGGACTCCGAGTCGGGCCCGACTACGGCCGCATCGCCGCACGCGAGGAACTGGACGCCATCGCGGCGAAGCTCCGTACCGCGATTCCGGATCAATGAGCGAAACGGTCCCGAATCGTGCGCAAATCCGGAACCGATAGCCGTTCGCGCGCCGTGGGAAATAGACTCATTCGCTCCTTGCGGAAGTGGTCCCACAGGAACTGCACGAGGAAGATCCCGTGACGGTTCGTCTCCTGGATCGCAGCCCACGACGGATGGGATCGCAGGCCTTCGCGCGCCGCCTTGAACTTCTCCACGCTTCGACGGATTTCCCCGTGCTCGTACACGACCACGTTCACGAGTGTGCCATAGCGGCCGATCGTGGCCTCGAGACGTGGCAGAATAGTTTCGTCCTCCCCGGCAAGGAACGGGAGCAGTTCGTCGTCGAAGAACCGCACGGACTCGTCGAGGATCATCCCGTTTTCCTCGCTCGCGCCCTGTGTCGCGATCATCTCGTCGAGGGTCGCTTCGAGTTCGGTGAGCTTGTCGACGAAGTCCGCGTGGGCCGCGAGCACCCTCGCGAAGGCGTCGTCGTCCGGGACGTCGCCCATCAACCCAGCGAGCCGGTGCGGGCGTAATAAGGATGCGCACTACGGGGAGATCCGAGCGGGGGTCCGTGGAAACGGAACCGCGTCGCGGATGTGCTCGAGCTTGCAGATCCATTGGATCAGGCGCTCCATCCCCATGCCGAAGCCCGCGTGCTGCACGCTCCCGTATCGGCGGGAGTCCAGGTACCATTCGTACGCCTTCGGGTCCTCGGCTTGCTCGACGAGCGCCCTCTTGATCGTCTCCAGATCCGTCTCCCGCTCGCTTCCGCCGACGATTTCCCCCACGCCGTCGCCCGCGATCACGTCGAACCCCAGGACCCGATCAGGATCCTTCGGGTCCCGCGCCTTGTAGAACGCTTGGGAGACCCGGGGATAGTGCGTCACGACGATCGGCTTCGACGTGCCCTCCGTGAGCGCACGTTCCTCGAGGGTCCGGAGGTCCTTCCCCCACTCCAGTTCGATGCCTTTCGTCCTCAAGACCT
>Ga0209520_10000919_pt1 | contig 16616 bp, 24 predicted proteins | sample Rifsed16ft1_FD_184009 | JGI IMG/M metagenome (GOLD analysis project Ga0209520, IMG submission 184009) | Soil microbial communities from Rifle, Colorado, USA - sediment 16ft 1 (version 2) | ecosystem: Environmental > Terrestrial > Deep subsurface > Rock core/Sediment | place: Rifle, Colorado...
TCATGGGTTCGGCACCAACGCCTGCAATTTTCGAGAGGTCCTGGTAGTCTACAGGTGTTTTAGAACCGTAAGGAACTTGGGCAAAGCGGTTGGCCGCCCCCCCTTCTGCTGCTAACGGGTCGCGGTCGAGGCCCCTCGTCCGGCCTCCTGTCTCAATGGTTGGCACGAAGGGGATGTCCTGCCCACGCTTCCGCGGTTGGAGTAGCCTTTCTGACTCGCGCATGGGAAAAGAACGAGAGATCAACGCGGCGCGTTGGGGCATAGATAGTTGTCGGCCTGTTCGGCTTTCGACCTGTTCCAGCTTGTTTATAAAGCTATTGTAGGCTTCGGCCTCGCGGCTATCACGGGGCTGCATGTACGCCGCCGCGTTGTACTTCGGACCAAAGCTGGATACCCTTTCTCGTGGGCCTTTTCTCGCAGCACGCGCAGACATCTCCGGCGAAACCGGGTTTCGGTCGGCCTCAATGAGAGCTTGTATGAATTCTAAGAGCTTTGGGTCCATTGGCCTGGTGACCCCCGTGTCATTGTACTTTATATCACCACGGAGATTCTGTCGAGTTCATCATTTGGCTCGCCATCCCAGCCTATGAGGCCCATTCCTGGAACCATCGCATCTGCCCAGCAGAACCACCAGGCTCGCTCGCACTCAAGTTTGAGCATGCGTGCGAAGGGCACGACCTCATCGACTGGCCGGTTCCACTCTGTGACCCACAGCCCAAGGTCTGGCCGCACCACCTTGTAGCTCTGCAAAAGTGCTTCGGCTTCAGAAGCATTCTTTGCATAAGGATGGACGCAACACGCTGAACAGCCTTCAAGTTGCGGCCCGACTTCCTGCCACCAAGAGGGATTACCGCTGGCTAGTCCGCCGGCCACCCATGTAAGCCATGGATATGTCTGCTCGTAAAGACGCCAGCGCGCCACGTACTCATCCGGCGTTAGGCTATCGCCGTGCTCTGCCACATCAGGCTCATTGCCAAGTTGGTACCATGTGCCATCAGGCATGATATATCCCTGACTCTCTTCGGTGACAATCAGAAGCGTTCTGAGCCCTACATACAGCGCCTGATCGTGCCATGCCTGAGAAGCAGGGACGGACACAAGACGAACCGCGTCAAATCCTAATCCAATCAGCTCGTTTGGGTCGGGCGTGGCCAATCCGCTGTGGCGTGGGTCAACGTTTACTCCGTGCATAATAGACCTCCGAATTCAATCAACTTCCCATGCCCGTCATAAGCAAGCTCCGCGGGCGCACTGTCGCTGAGGCTGGTGGCATCAACGCCACCATCCAGCTCGACCACGCAGCCGAATTGGCAAAGGTCACGGTGAGTACACCACTCGCGCCTGCGCTTACATCTTTGCGGGTCTGGAGAATCGCGGAGACCTTGACCACCAGTGTCGTGCCACCGTAGTCGGTCACCGCGTCATTTCCAGCCCGTCTATTGGCAAGCACCAATTCCGAAAGATCACGGCTCACCGTCACGCTCGCGTGCTCAATGGTCGCGTCCGTGCCAGTCGTCTCTGGCACCGTGCTCGGCTCCCAAAAGTCGCCAGTCGTAACGGCGTTGTACCAGGCTGAAATGATGACTCTCCATCCCTGGGTAAGGGTGCTGGACCACGTGTAATCAGCCCCCTCGCTGGCCGCGCGCTTCTGGTATAGGCGCGCATTCCCCGATGCGTTACGGTCAATTTCCGTCCAGCCGCTTGGTACGGTAATGGTGCCGACTCCGCTGCCTTCATCGTCACAGGTGATGGTCGCCCACATGACATCGTCGTCTACCGTCCCGGTAGGTTTGGCACATACGACGCTGGTCGCAGCCGTAAAGGCGGTTGTTGCTGAGGCGCGGAGCGTGACTTGAGCCATCTAAATCACGGCCTGTAGGGGAATAGGAAACTGGCCTTGTAGCCGATCAAGTCTCCAGATGGGTGGAAGCTCACCGTGATCCGTGTCTGAACACCTGGTGGAATGTTGACAGCGGTATTCGTGTTAGCCAGGAAGATGGCCGAGTACTTGCGGCCATCCAGCAGCCTCACCACCTCGGCGTAGGCTGGGTCATCGCTCTCGTTGACGACGCGAACGGCGGTCGCGCGCATAGTGGCGTCGTCATACTCCAGGAGCATTCGACAGATTTGCCCTGCCGCGTTCCCGGCGCTGGCGATCTCGTAGGTTTGGGTTGCCATGCTTTTCTCCTATTTGTAGACAATAAACACTGTACAAGCGTTTGCCGCCGGGGCCCCTACATCATTATCAGCAATGCCTGTCGTGCAGGCCGCAGTAATCGCCGTCGTAAAGCTCCCGCCCGGTGGCGGAATTGGGATCACGAATCCCGCGCCGTCCGTGTCGTTGTTGGCGGGAATGGGCAAGGTCACGTCGGGCACGGTCGTTCCCACGGTCACGCTTGCGGCTGTCGCGTTGTAGAGCTTGAGGTAAAGAACAGCGGCCGTCGCGTTGAAGGCATAGATCAGGACGATATTGCCGGCTGCTGCTTTGATCTCTTCCTCCGACTCGTCAAGGTCGATGCTCTTGAACATGCTGTAGCCGTTGCCAGTCCTGGGCTGGAGCGCCACATCGCCAATGAGTGTCGCGCCGGCAGCGATTGTCAGAACGTCCACGTCACCAATGTTGTTTGTGCCCGCTGGGAGCGCGGCCACCACGTCCACCTGCATCTCGCTGCCAGAGATGGCATTGTCGATAAGCTGCAAGGCCGTTACGGCAGGATCATCGCTTGCTAGCGTCATTCTCTGCGTGTTGACCGCAACGGCCCCTGCCCCCGCAGTGACGCCAGCCTGCCCGGCGATCAGGTTGACCTTTGCTCGGTCCGATTCATCCCAATCGTCCATGATCTCCACGGCGGTCTTGATGGCCCCCGCGCTGGCCTCGGTGCAGTTCAGGCTCGATGCCGTGGCCTGGGCGACTGTCACGGCGTTGGTGATCGTTGTAAGCGTCGTGACCGTGCCGATGTTCAGCGTCGAATTCTTCACATCCACCGGCAACGGCTTGGCTGCCGAGACAGCGCGGAGCGTGTCGGACGTATCCTCCCACAGAATGGCCGAGCCGGTGATCGAGGCGTCGATGTCGCCTTCGGTGTACTCCGTGCCGCTGGCGGACCCCGCGACGATATTGACGCGGAGCGCGTCATTCGTTTCGTCCATCGCGCTGTCGCCGTTGGGCGTCTCGATGACAACGAGCTGCGCGCGCTTCGCCGTCATGGCGAACACGCCGAAGTCGCCATCGTCTACGGAGTCGCGCGTGGATTGATAGGTGCCGCCCACCGGGGTCCCGGAACTCGACCCCAGTGAGAATGCGGCATCATCGACAAGCGCCGTGCCGCCTGTACCCCCGCCGCTTATGCGGAGCGCGCCCGCCGTGTCGAGGGAGAGGTACGCCAGTTTGCCGTCGGTCAGCGACGGGCTGGCCGCGTTGACCTTGCCGGCGAGGACAGCCAGACCCAGGCCCGCGGCCGTGACATCTTGCGTTGCTTCAATTGCCGTGCCATCTGTAAAATACAGGGCCGTCCGGTCGTACTGTATTGAACTAACTTGTAATTGTGTGCTCAAACGTACTCGTCCATTGTGTCAGGGCAGTGCCGGCACTTGAGTATGACGCGGCGCTTACCGTTCAACTGTTCCTCGGTGAAATAGGCCCAAGAGTGGCCCTTCCCATGATGCGGCCAGACCAGGGGGCCGCCCTCAGCTACCAAGCCTACATCATCGGCATCCCCGCCATCATCGGCATCTTGCCCTTCATCGGCATCTTTGGCGGGGCCTTCTTGCCCTTCGGCTTTGCCGCCTTCTTCGCGGCCTTCTTCCCCTTCTTCGTATAAGGGAAGTGCTTTCCGTTGACCACTGGCATTTTCATCCTCCAGGCGTGACGATATGAGCCACGCGACTAACTGGCCTGCGTAGCCACGCACGGCCATGACCAACGCGCCGACGGCATAGGCGCGAACATCCGTGACCTGGTTCATGTCGAACTGGGCAACCGCCTGTAACAGCGTCACGCCAACCGACCCGACTAGTATCCAACCTAACTCCCGTAGGTGTTTCTTGTTCATTGCTGCTTCCCCAAAAGCACGGCGATTGTCCCCGCAACGACACCAGCTATCGTGCCTAGTATGCCGCTCATTGTCCGCATCTTATCGACGGACCTCTTGAGATCAAGCGTGCGGACTTCAAGGCCGACAACGCGCTCATTCGTGCCGCCGGCCAGCGCCATATGCGCGGCCACGTGCGTATCGAGCTGCGCTTCCATGCGGCCCAGGCGCGTGTTGATTTGCCGAAGTTCCGCTTGAATCTCGCCGTCCACCTGTCCTACTCCGCTGGTGTTTCTGGCTCCGGGGGGGCCGCCGGGGCCTTCTTGTAGACCGTCCCCAACACGAAGTCGATCACCCAATCGTCCGACAGCGTCAGTCCGTGAGCCTCAAACAGCGCGTCCCTCGCGCCAATGTATTCTTGCTTGGCCTGTTCCACCAGGTGCTGGGCGGTTTGTGTGATCTGCTGGGCCACTTGCGATGCGCCGATCAACCCTGCGTACAGCCCATTCAGGCGTGCCCGCGACTGTGGGCTGAGCACAATTGGCTCGCCCAGTGCGGCTGTCTTGGCTCCCTGTGCCTGTTTTGCTCGTGCCTGTCCCATGATCTGCCTCCTAATTTATGTGCCGATTAGACCGTGTGTGATGAGGTCATCGATCAGCGCCTTGACGCGCTCCGCGAGCTGCTCGGTCGTGACCGTTGTGGTAGCAAACGTTGTGCGCGTAGCGCTTCCTGTTGCTGCCGTCCAGCCGGTGACGCGGTTCGAGACGACCTGCGTAGCATCTATCTGGTACGCCCCAAGAGCATTCACGACGCCAGCCTTTGTCACCGAGAATTGGGTGGCCGGCCCCACGATTATGTCAATTAGCTTGGACGCGGCGTCTGAGGCCGTATCGACAATGGTGAGCTTGATGGCGGTGAAAGTTACACCAGCGTTGGTCCAGGTCACGGTGCCATTGAAGTTCGGCTCATCCGCCGTGATTGATCCGAGCGTTGAGTTGAGCTGATCGTTGAACGTGGACGCTCCGGTGACAGTGAGCCCACCGGCAGCAACGGTTAGGGCACCTGTGCTGGCAAGAGTAAGGTCTACGGCCGAAGAATTATTCGGGCGTAGAACGATGTTACCAGTGCCTTTATTGACGAGCAGCAGACTTCCGTTTGCCCCAGGCTCACGTATAAGCCGAGAGGCAAAATCAGCATCATCCCCTGCAACACCTAAATTCAGGTGTGCGACTCCTGACGCACCCCGCGCAACAACATCCAAACGGCTATTCGTAGACGACGCGCCGCCGAGGGTTGTCACCTGCGTTGCGGCAGACGCTCCTACCACAAATGCCGTGCCAGTACTATTGAGTGTTAGAAGATCAGTGGCGTTGAAACCGACTCGGAATTCTGGTGTTGCCAAACCAACAAAGTCGATGTAGTGATGAATGTTGGCGTCAGACATCCTTTGCAGTCGCACACTGGTGGTATTTGCCCCTGTGCCAAGCGTATGGCGGCGATGCAGAATTCTGAATCCTCCATTACTGCCGGTATCGGATCCCTCAGCCAAAAACCATTTGACTTCGGAACCAGCGGCTGTCCCCAGCAAACTATCTATCTTAGAATTCAAATAGATGTAAGTGGTCCAGCCGGCCGCACCGCCAAGATAAATGCCCTCTCCCGCCACAACTGTGCCGGTACTGCTGATTTCTACGCCACGAGAAAATCCATTAGTACCAATGGCCACATCTCGAATAATTTCAAACGTTCCAGCGCGCTCGCGCGCGCCTTGCGTTGCAGTATTCGGATCGGCTGTGGTGTGTATGCTCGTATGGATGCCGAAGGATGAGCCTGAGCCGGTGCTCTCAATACCACCAATAAGGATGCCAACCTCGCCAGGCGGGGAGACTCCATCACCACCACCTGAATAGGTGAGTGTAGTGGCAATCAAATCTGCTACACCATTCCCTGCGTAGTCCAGCACTAATTCAATAGCTCGATAATGATTAGCAGACGGACCCTGTGTGCCAGCGGATGTGGCAAAGGGTCGGAAGGTCATACCGGCAACATTTGAAGCGTTGACAGTCACACGACTACCAGATGTGCCGTGGAAAAGCCGGAAGAATGAGGAGTCTGTCAGACCACCAAAGACATTGAGCGCTGCAATGTTGGCGCGCGTGGAACCGCGCACCCAATAGCCCTTGCTACTCTTGACGACTTTGACATCTTTCAGGGCATCGGTCAGCCCCGCGAAGTTCCAGCGCCCATCGGCATCGGTCGTAGTGGACGCCAAAGACGACGTGGGTGCAGGACCGTCCACGGCAGCATAAACGTCAACGGCCGCGCCGGAGATCGGATTGAGAGATTCGTCAAGGATGAAGCCAGTGAGCTGCATGAGTCACACTCCACCGCGATTATATCATACGAGGCCCTGTGCGAGGCGACTGTAATCACGCTGTTGCAAGGCTTCGCCCACGTAGAATGAGGGGTCTTTGAGCAGCGGGTCGCTGTCTATGTAGATGACCGTATAGCCCATTCCGGTCAAGGCTAGGCGGTTCGCGGCTTCATCTAAGATGGCCCCCGGCCCAATGCGATAGTGGTAATACTCGCTCAGCGGGTTGATTATAAGGAAGCGGGCCTCAAACAGAAAGTCAGCAATAAGGCCACCAATCTCCAAGCGCCCAGGCAGGCCGCCGGTTGTGCTTAGGCGCGTCTGGAACGTGAAGTCGTCACCCGCCTTCTGCTTGTAGGTGTCGGTCAGCTCGCGGAACACAAGCCACTCGGACAACGTGCCTTGCCAGCCAGCAGGTAGTCCGGTTTGCTTCTTAGGCAGCGTGCGGAATCGGCCCTGACGCTGCGCGTAGCTGAGTATAGGCGGGCGTTTGCGCGCCATCTACGGAAGGACCCTAATCGTACTAAATGTGTATTCGGACCTGTAATCCGCGCCGCTTTGCTCAATACCAATAAGCCGCGTGATGTAGACCTGCATGAGTTCGTCCGTGTCAGTCAGGCCGTCGTGGTATTCCATGCTGATAAGTGCCGGCACGCTTGTCTCATCTTTAGGGAGCAGCCCCTTTATGAAGTTCCGTTGGAGGCGTGCTGTTGCATTGCTGCCGCCCTGGTCGTCATCGAGGACCACGGTGAAAGTGTAGCCCCATACCTGACGAGGGATGGTGACGATGTGCGCGCCCAGGTACTCCACAATGGGGCTAAGCAGGCTGCTGCCGCTCTCTAGCGTAATGCGGAACCGGATGTAGTCGAACGCCTTGCCGTGGCGGTCTGTATCGAATGCGAACTCATAGAGCCCATCGGCCGTTATGATTCCGCTCGACGCCCCTGTGGTCTTGTTGAAGGCTGCGTACCAGGTATCGACCAGGTCCACGCCGTACTCGACGGTCACCTTTTCGGTAGCTGACGTGTTCGTGGCGCGGAGGAATAGAAGCACGGCCAGCTCGGTCAGACCGCGCGACGCGCCAGCAAACCAGGGCGTCTCGTGCGTCAGCGGCCCAAGCTGGAATGCCTTTGTGTGTCGCCGCCGCGGGTTGCGTATGCTACGCGGCAGGACAATGTAATATGAGGAATAGTCCGTGCCCCACACGAGGCGATAATCGCTATTGGCCTGCGAGACGAACATGGCGTCACCGGGGACGGCGGTTGATGTAGAGCGCCAGAGAACGCGCCAAGCTGCGCCACTCCAGGCTAATACGGACGAATAACCCGTCGTACTGAGGATGGGAGGATTGTTGCCAAAGGGACCGGCAATGCCCTTGTAGGCTCCGAAGCCAGGCAGGTTGGGTGTGGCACGCACCCCCGAAAGGGATGAATCTAGGAGGGCATAGAGTTCGTTGTGGCCCGGCACAAGCCGCACGATAATACCGTCCATGTCGGAGGGTAGACCATCTAGGCGATTGAGGCCCACGTCGGAGACGGTCGCCGTAGGCGCGACGATGTAGCGGTAGACATCAAGGCCCGCGCTGTAGAAGAAGTCGTTGCGCCACTCACTTGCACCCTTGCCTGCGTCGGTGTGTGGCGGCACGATCAGGCGCGTCTTAGCCCACGTGGCATTGGCATAGTCCAGTATGAACAGGCCCTCGCGCGTGATGCAGTAGAGCTGGATAGCCCCGTCCGCGTCGTAATAGGTTGAGAGGCCAGTCACCCAGCCACTCTGCGTCGGCACCGTGCCCTTCGCCGTGGTCCAGGTCGTGCCGCCGTCTGTCGAGACGAAGCAGGCACCGCCTGTAGTCATGCGGAATAGCTTATCATCCCACACAGCCAGGAACTCGCCGGCCACGCCTAGGTCGGTCCAGGACCCTCCCGTAGCCGGCGTGCTGGTGCGCCAGACGTTGCCCGCCGCGACGAAAGCGTAAGTTGTCCCGCTGTAGAGAAACTGGAGCGACGATGTTGCAGCCGCGCCAAAGTCCTTTATAACTACATCCCAGGTGTCGGCCGAATCATCCCAGCGGAAAAGCTGCCCGGAGAACACGCCGAAGAGGTACGTATCGTGGTCGAACATCGTCTGGAGCGTGGCGGCGGTCAGGGCGGCCGGCGCGCCCATCGTGACGACTTCCTCCGGCAAGATCAGCGTCCCGCGCACGCTCGTATCCAGGAGCGAGAACCAGCAGAAGTTGGCCTGCGTGATGTCGTCCATTTTGAAGAGGCCGATACCCAGCGTGGCGTCGGGGTGCGTCAGCGTCGTAAGCGTCTGATTCGTCTTATTGACATCATCGCCAATGAGCAGGCGCGGGCCGGGCGTGCCGAGCATGACGGGCGAAACCTCGCCTTTGAGGCGCAGGGGCACGCCATTGAGGTAAATCTTGCCGGGTGTGGTGGTTCCGACGGCGGTGTGTGACATGTATTCCCCCGCCGTCTAGGCGTTGAAGATCGTCTTTGTGCCCGCCGGCTTGCGGCGCTGGACAGTCATGCGCGCGGCCTGGGCCTTGGCGACCCACAAGCGGAGCCGTTCATCCATGCGGTCGGGGTCGCGCGCGGGGGCCTGGAGTCGGGACGCGGCCAGCAGCGCGGCGGTGTTGTAGACAAGCCAATCGAACGGCAGCTCGATATTGTCGGTGTCGTTCGGGGCGTCGGGATAGCGCGTGCCGGTCAGGCGGATCAATGAAAGATCCGGCATAAAGTGAAGCTCGCGCGAAGGCCGCAGCTCGATTTGGCGATCAGGCTCAAGCTCCCACTCGTTGCCGTAGAGTTCAGTCCAGCCGCCCTGTTCTTTATAGAGCAAGAACAGCATGTCTTTGGAGAGGTCGGTCCAAGCCGCGCCGTCGTACTTCTTGAAAGTACCATTGTCGTACTTGTTGTCCTCCGTGTGGCCGACCTGGATGTAATTTGACGCATCCACGGCCGTGCTCAGGCTGAGGACAATGTGGTACTGCGTATTTGCCACGGCGCGGAACGGGCGCGAGAGCTGGAATACAACCCACTGAGGGACGGGGTGAACTAGATCGGCCGACCGTGTGCCGGTGACCAGATCGGTTCCTGACGCGCTGCCGGCGGTGTCCGCTTGAATGGACAAGGTGATCGTGGACGATGTAAGCGTGCCGACGTGCCCCATATAGACCGCAACATAGCGAATCCACTCATCCGCATCATCGAACTTGAAACCTTGCGCGCCCTTCTGGTTGCTTGACAGCGACTTGAGGGCCTGGAAGTCGTAGAGGTCGCTGTGGTCCACGCCCCCCTTGGGCTGGTTCGGCGCGAACTGTACCAGCGTGACGCCGTTCCAGTTCGTGTTGGTGACAATGGTACGGTCGGCCGCGGGAAGGCCATAGAAGTATCGTTGGAACTCGTAGACAGTGTAGACGCGGACATCGGGCACCCAGGCTGTGCGCCGAAGCTCGTTCCACGAGTCCTCAATCCTGTCGTCAATCTGCGCGGGGTTCCAGGACCGCCAATACTCTAGCTTCGTGGCGGCGACGGGGTTTGTGCCCCAGGCCGGCGTGACCGTCCAGCGCCCATTGGTGCGGTCGAATGTGGTTATATATCGCACGTCGCCGCTCGAATTGCGCGCGAAACCGCCCACAAATAGCGTCGAATCGGCCGGCATCGCCTTGAGTTCGTCCGCGTCTACTGTCGTGCCTGCCGATGCTGTCGCCGTAATTGTGCGCGGCATAAAGGGGGACAACTCGTCGAGCAGTCCCCCTATTGCCTGTCGAACGTCTAGCCGTGTCGCCATCTACCCCACCAGGTCTGCCAAGGACTTCCTCACAGAGTATACCGGAAACTTGAACTCCTGTGTGCAGGGGTCGGTAAGGTCAGGGCAGAGTGAATCATGACCGCAAGAACCACAGAACAAACGGCCCTGAATTATAGAGCAGCATTGTTGGTCAGATAGTAGGCGGACAATAAGGGCTTCGTCGAGATACGCCCCAGCGGCTTCCGCGATCCACAGATGCGACGGGTCCACCCAGTCAAGCGACGGTGGCTCTTCCGCCGCCACTGGCTTGCGCGCCAACCGCCGGGCCACCACGCCAGCCGTGAGCCCAAGCACTGCGGCTGCCGCCGCAAGGCCCAGGAAGAATGTGATGAAAGCTCCCTCATTCATGGCTTACTCCAGTCGATAAACGAGGCCACCGTGTTGCCCCGCCGTCCATATATGCCAGGCTACCCCATCGCAGAGATAGGTGTAAAGGTCGCCAGAAAAGATCGGGGGAGTCGCATCTACATAGGCGCTCACATGTGTTGGACCGGCAATCCGCGCGCATTTGTCCTGCTTAGGCAGGCCTCCCATCAACGCGGCCACAGGCTCAGAACGTTCAATTGCCGAGAACAATGGGTCGGTGGTGTGGGCCTTCATCTCGGCCAAGTTGCCGTTCTTGAAGCCCAGCATGAAGGCAGCAGCGTGGTCGGAGGGCGAGAAAACCGTGACCGCAATATAGGCCCCCAAAGCCACCGCCGCCGCGGCGACGACAAACGCGAGCACCTTAGCCAGCGCCTTACGATGGTTGTGGAACAGCAGCCTTGACAGAACTTTCTGGAGCATCTTCATCCTCCATTCCCAAAGCGTCTGCGATGGGCTTGATTTGCGTAAGCGGCACACGCTTTACGTAGGCCGTAGGAAGTGCGACTTTGACAGTGTTCGTTGTCGCCGTGTAGAAGCCGTCGATTGTGCGCCCGGCGGTGTAGAGGTAGAACAGGTCCACCGAATCAGGGCGGACTTTCAGGATAATCGCGGGCGTGTCGTGCGACCCCATGATAAGCATACCTGGGCGAAGTTTCATACCTGCCTCCTAGAGCTTGATTGTGCCTTTGCGCGCCGCGTCGAGTATGCCCAATGCAATGTGCATTTGATCTCCGCGGAACGGAAGCATCTCATGGCGATCCGGAAAGAGCACCACAATGGGCACGCCCGGCTCCCCCGAATAGCCCGCGAGCTTCTGGCCGTATCGGTCCACGATCTTGTAGCCGCCGCTGCGAAGCCAGACTTGCTGCCGCCCCGCGTGCGTCGGCTGATGGAGGTCGTTGTAATGCAGGTGCGCCAGTGCAATGATGTCCCAGGGCGTGTCAACAGGGTATTCATCGCTGGCGCGACGGTGCGCGTTCGTGGTGTTGATTCCGCCGTCGGCCTTTATCCGGTGCCGAGCTAGCGCGGTATAGTGCTGACCCCCAACAGCAAGACGAAGCACGCCACCATAACCCAGGTTAGCGACTGGCTGTCCAAGTTCATTCCTCCCTAGCTTTTCGACGACTGGTTGAAGCGCATCGCGCCCAGCCTTGTCAAAGTCCCAGTCAAGGTGACACCCTAAGATCAACCCTAAGAGACGGGGATTGAGACGTTCCAATAGCCGGGACCAGCCCCGTTGCTGGGCATCGGGATTGGGAACGACCGCGTCATAGAGCCCGGCAGAAACTCGGCCTAACCCAGCTTTGTAATTGTCGCCGTAATCTCCCATACCGACGACATAGACCCCCGGTGCCTGTGCGAGGCTTTCAATGTCGTTGTAAAGTCGCCGGTAGTCCGTGCCCACTGCACCAAAGTGCCAATCGCCAGTGAAAGCAAGACCAATGGGGATAGTCGTTTCAATGTGTACCTCCAAGAACTGTGTTTGATTGCGCTGCGCCAATAGAGCATCGGCCATGCCCGCAACCTGGGCCAAGAATTCGTCCGCGTCATCTTCATATTCGGCCGGGCGGGCCGCTTCCTCAATTTCGTCCGCCGTCTTGTGGACCAACCGGGCCTGGACTTGCCAATCGTAGATCGTGCTACGCGGGATTCCGTGTTCCCTTGCTAGCTGGTACGAAGACTGGCTTAGCAGCTCGGCGTCGGAGATGGCTCTAGTCAACGTGTTTCCTCCAAGATTCGTGAGGCAGTGGGGCAGATCGGTACAACCAAATGAGGGCGCGCACGGTGTCGTCGCCGCTGGCTGATTGTACCACACGCACACCCTCGCGCTGGGCCGAGAACAGCACGCCACGCATGGCGTTGGGGTGAAGAAGGTGCGCGCGACTCGATTGCACGCCGCTCACGTAGTCGGGGAATGGGTTGCCTTCAATGAGCAGGATGGTCTCGCCCAGCTCCAGGCAGCCTGAGAGCTGCTTCCATAGGCGCTTGTCAATGACGCTGTTGCTGAGGTCGCGCGGCGTCTTGCGCTCCACGACAATGAGCCCATTCCCCAAAGGTGTGAGCCAAAAATCCCCAAACCGGAGCGCCGTATCCTCGCCTACGGGAATGCGCTTTTCCTCGAACGCATCATGCACGGCCAAGCGCAGGCCCTTAGGTTCGCGGCTGTCGCACAGGATCATCGCACTTGTCGCAGACGGTGAGTATTTGACGTGTCGATTTGCGGAGGAATTGCGCCCATCCCGTTGGGAGTTGTCGGTCGTAGGCCGCGCGCCCACAGGCAAAACACTGGAACCGCTCAACCGCGATTCTAACTGGCATCGTCATTCCTCTCTAACGCTGTGTATTGTGGCAGATCGTTCAGGCTGGCCGGCAGCCGCCCGCGTTTTATCATTTCCTCGAAATGAATCAGCTCCATTAGGCCGAAGGCTGCCGCTGCTAAATGATCCTCAACTCGGTCGCCCAACACCCACTGGAGCAAATGGCGGTTTGTCGAACGCCAGATGCGGTCGAAGTCCATGCCCTTTTCCCAGTTGCGTTGAGTGTATTTCAGCGCGCCGGCGGCGAGATGGTCGCCCAGGCGCTTGAGGAAGAGCGGTGAGATTAGACCGGGCTGCGTCTTGCCATCCTCAATGTCGCGCTGGGCTCCGGTCTCGAACACCTGGCGCGCGCCGCTATCAAGCACGTTGAAGTCGCTCATAGGTGACTCTGCTGGGCCAAGCGGTCCAGGCATTTCAGCAGTTGGTCCACCGTGTCCACTTGAACCACGGGTATCTCGTAGAAGGTGGACTCGCGGGGGCCGACAATGTAGATGTACCGCTTGTGCGCCAGCGCGTAGCCGAACTCGACGTGGCGTCCCCCGCGCGACGATGTGCCAGGCGGCTCGGTGAACGCGACAAACACCCTGGCGTCGTCGATGTCGTTGAGGTCCATGAGGGCCTGGACTGCCGGCGACATATCCTCGTTGCCGGCGAGCCATTGGCTTGTGACGTTGTGCCCCTTTGCCTGCAAGCGCTTAGCCACCGAGAGCAGCTCCTGCCGCCGCTCATAGCTGCCGGAAAGATAGATGTCCATGCTACCGCCGCGGCACGTCAACGAACTGGCGTGGGCTCTCAGCCATCGCCGCGAACAAACGCTTGATCGTGTAGTCGGTCGAGTCGGCCAAATGGCCGTGGACTTTGAGCCAGGAGTAGATGCGCTCGGCCATCTCGGTGATGACGCGCGCCTCATTCACCGGCAGAATATCCTCAATCTGCTGGCAGAATGCGTCGAGGTCTGCCGGCGGATTGAATGAGGGTATCGCCCCCGGTGTGTGGATTCCCATATCAAGCATCGTTACCTCCTCGTGGTATGCTGAGCAGATCGAACACGGTCTCAAGTGTGGCAGGAAGGGCCAGGCTGCCCGCCGTGTCCCCCGATGGGTCAAGAACGGTGCCCTCCATGGTGGGGTCGAGGCCGCAGAAGTCAAAGCGCAGGCGGAAATCGGTCTTGCCGCCGCCCCGGAATGGCCGCATCGCCCACAGACCCGCGTCCACAAGGGCCTCCGTTTCCTTGTGCATTTTGGGATTATAGCGGCCGGTGGCCTGCCACTGATCGCGGTCGTCTTTCTCCCAAACCTCGCGGACGTGGTGTATGAGGACAAGGTTGCAGCGGTGGGCTGCCTCGCGCGCGAAGCCGATCATGCCACGATACTCACGGTTGGCAAGGCCGAACTCCATTGCGCCCCGTCGGGAGTTCGCATCTACGAGCGCGGCCTGGGCCAGCTCCCACAAGAGCGAGCCCGTATCGACAACAACCGTGCCGCCGGCAGCGGCTGCCGCGATGATGGACTTCTTGTACTCCCGCTTGAACAGAAGCCAGGTCCTGTCAGCCTCGACCTTTGAAATGCCAAGCTGGTCGCCGCCCTCCGACGCCAGGCCATACTCCTGGGCAAACAGGTTGCCATTGAGCAGGTCGTCGGGGAGCGCCGGCAGGACGCGGTTGAGCCCGCCCGTGTCAAGCTCGTGGTAGTACACCGGGCGCGGCGATGTGGCAAGAGCCAGCCAGGTCTTGCCGGTCTTGGGCATGCCGCTGACGGCAATGACTGTCTGGCCCTGGCGTTCTTTGGTGGTTACCGAGCGCATGATGCCCCCTTTAGTAGTCGGTCGCGGATGGGGTTGGGATTCACGTCGATCAAGTTGCACCAGGTTTCATAGGCCACGCTTTTGAAGAAGGCGCGGGCCGCGCACCGCTCCGCGAAGTCCCCTTCCTTGAAGTCGCGCGCGGCATGGTGGATGATTGCCATGACAAGGCCCTCATAGCCAGCCTCGTGCATCAACATATCCCTCACGATTACCTCCTGTTGTCTAGAATAGTTTGTCGCCGCTTGTGTCGGCAAAATTGAGGCCCCATCGTGCGCGGGCGCTGCCTGGGCAAACGAGCTTGAAGAAGGGGCAGTAGTCACAGACCCAAGGCAGGCGTTCTTCGGGGTCAGGTGGCGTGCCGGACTCAAAGGCCAGGTCCAACCGACTTCGGCGCGAGTGGAGCCGCAACCACCAACGGTCGAGTTCCTCTTGCGTGAACTCCAAATCCCAAACTTTGAGGATGGGGTTTCGGTTCTGGCCGTAGTCGCCCATTATGTGAAGCACGGCAATCGCCGCCAGACGGGACCCTAGCATATAGGCATAAGCGGCAACCTGGTCGATGTAATGCCCAAGCTCGATGGGCGATTTCTTGGCGCTGTACTTGGTGCTCTTGATCTCGACGGGGCGGCGAATCACCTGAGTGCCATCCGCGTCGGAGATGGAGACAAACTCCACGATGTCAGGCGTACCATGTAGCCCCTCGTGTTCAAGGGGGACTTCTGGACTGGGCTCCAGGAATTGATGGAATGCCTCACCTAAGAGCAGTGCCATGCCTTCCTCGGCGTGCCGCTCCCCAGGCGTGCCCAACACCTTGTTGTAGAACGTCTGACGCAGGCAATACAACAGGTCGGTGACGTGTATGCCCCCGACCCGCTTGGGCAAATGTCGCCTGCGCGCCTGCTCAAGCATCGTGCGCGCACGGTCAGGACTCTCGTGGATAATCACAGCCCATACTCTTGAGCCTTGTTCCAGTGTTTGTGGGCCTCACTGAGTGCGACGTTGTACACGAACAGCTTGAGACCACGGCGCTGAATGGCAAACACATGGCCCACGCGCTTGAATGTGCCATCCTTGGCCATATTTACGCGGTAGCGCGCGAGACACGCCCCCGCGGTGCTCAAGGCGGTATTGGCTTCGGCATAGGTCGTGCCGGTGAACTCTAGTTCAAAGGCCGTCTCGTTGGTGCCGTCAACCAGATCATGCGCGATGTTGCGCCACATTGTTCGCTGAGACGCAACCGCCGCGCGCCTTGTCGTCGAAAGAGAGGTCTGCACTGCTCCCCGTTCTATCACTGGCATCTCATTTCCTCCAATAGGCCGGGGGGCCGAAGCCCCCCAACCAAATATCAATCGCTGCCTACGGTTTCCTAGTCGTCAGGAGCATCGGAGTATGCGCACTCTTCCGCATAGTCAGATGAGATGGGCATGCTCACCAAGCCCCCGTCATAGACCGGAGGGCCATAAGGGGGATTGGAGTTATAGGCCCACAACTGCTTCTGGAGGCTCTCCAGTTGCTGAGACTGCCATTGGCGTTCGCGTGCTTGACGCTGAAAGCGCTTTTCAAGCACGTCATAAGCCAGCACAGCCGCTGCTAACGCGATAATCACCTGCATGTTTGCCTCCTACTGAGCCTTTCCATATTTGTTGCCGTCGAAGGTGAGCGCCAGTTCACCCACAAGCGTCTTGGCGAGTTGCCCGGAGACCGCAAGGGCGAACTCATAAGGGAACTTCGTGCGGAATGCCTGGGCACGGGTCACCTTGGCGCGAAGCTCGGCCTCGGTGTAGGAGCCATCCCCAATCAGGTCGAGGTACGCCGTCTTGGCCTCTTCGGATGCCTCGCGCGCGGGCGCTGGGGTGTCTGCGGTGACAGTCCCCGCCGCGTCATCGTCGTCGCTACGCCGCTGGGGGACGTAGG
>Ga0209520_10000938_pt1 | contig 16471 bp, 9 predicted proteins | sample Rifsed16ft1_FD_184009 | JGI IMG/M metagenome (GOLD analysis project Ga0209520, IMG submission 184009) | Soil microbial communities from Rifle, Colorado, USA - sediment 16ft 1 (version 2) | ecosystem: Environmental > Terrestrial > Deep subsurface > Rock core/Sediment | place: Rifle, Colorado...
CAGGTCCAGGACGCGGTTCGCCTTGTCGTTCGTCTCCCGCATCAGGCGGATCGCCTCGACATAGTCCTCCACGCCCAGGGACATCTTCGCGCGCTTCAGGAGCTCCCGCATCTCCTCGATGTCGATCCGCATGTTCTTCGCTTGGACGACCTTCTGCTTCACGAGGTTGAACAGGTTCTCGGAGGCGACCGCGAGCTCCTTCGCCCCGCGCTCCCGGATGCCGATCACGTCCGCGTAGCGGCCCTCCGTGATCGCCGCGTTCGTCTCCTTAAAGATCGCTTCCACGGCCCCGCCCTCGACGCCCACGTCCCGCCCGAGCTGGACCGCGGCCTTGATCGCGTCGTGGTACTGCACCGCGCGGTCCTTCGTGCGGGCCTCCGAGAGCTTCTGCCCCTCCGCGATGAACCCGAACGCGCCCTCGTTGTCCCGCGCGTTCAGGGCGCTCTCCGCCTTCGTGATCAGGCTCCGGACGGACGCCGCGTCCTCCCCGAGGAACTGGAGGGAGGCCTTCAGGCCCGCGAGGCCGTCGTCGAGCCGCTTCCGGAGGCCCGCCTCCGCGAGCTCTCGGCTCCGGAGGGCGAGCTGCATCGCGCGGGCGTAGTCCTTCTCCTTCGTCGCGAGGATCGCGTCCTCGAGGGCCTTGCTCGGCTCGGAGAGGTCCGCGCCCATCCGCTCCCCGGACGTCAGGATGAACTCCGTCTTCTCGACGATCTCCATCGTCCGGTCGTACTGGGCCCGCTCGAGCTCCTCCCGCCCCTTCCGCGCGGAGTCCCGCGCGAGGTTGAAGTCCTTGTCCTGGAGGGCGGACCGCGCCCGGTCCAGGAGCCGGCGGGCGTTCCCGACCGCGACCCCCTGGGACTCCGCCTCCGCGAGGAAGCGGTTCAGCTCCCGCACGACGGTCTCCACGTGCTTGAACTCGGAGACGATGTGATCCACGTCCGCGTCCGCCTTGCGGGCCGCCTCCATCGCGGCCTCGAAGTCCCCCTGCTGGAGGGCCCCCCGGGCCTGCTGGAGCAGCCCCACGGGTCCCGTGAGGTCCGCGCCGAAGCTCCTCGCGGCGACGAACTTGTCGCGGCTCTGGGACATCGTGAACAGGACGCGCTGGAACTGGGCCTCCTGCAGCGTCTGGAAGCCCTGGCGGGCGAGCGTCGCGCCCTCCTGGTATCGCCCCTCGCGGATCGACTGCTCCGCCTGCCTCAGAGCGGCCTTCGCGGGCGTGATGTCGACTCCGAGCTTCTCCGCCCGCGCGAGCCACTTCGAGAAGTCCGCGACGCGGCCGTCGAGCCCCTTCTGGAGGGCCTTCTCCCCCTCGGCCCGGCTCGACTTGAGCGCGTTGAAGGCCTTCTCGAACTCGAGCTTCTCCACGTCCGCCCGGGCGCGCTCGATGAGCTGCCCCATCTTCGCGACGTCCGCCCCCCTCTCCTGGGCGGTCCGCATGAGCCCCTCCGTCTCGGACAGGGTCCGGTCCAGTTCCCCCCGGAGCTCGGCGGTGACGGTCTCCAGGCACTCCTTCGTGAAGCCCATCGCCATCTCGAAGTCGTTCGACTCCATGGCGGACCGGGCCCGGGACAGCAGGTCCTCGATCGGTCCCACGTCCCGGCCGAGGTTCTTCGCGGCCAAGATCAGGCTCTGGGCCTTCGAGAACGACCCGGAGAGGTGCTCGTGGAGGATCTTCTCGCACCGCTTCCAGACCTTCTTCGCGAGGTCAATCGCGGTCTCGTAGTCCTCCGCGCCCATCGACTCCCGCGCCTTCGCGATCGCGGCGTCGCTCTCCGAGGCGTCCGTGCCGAGCCCCTTCGCGATCGACACGAGGTTCGCGCTCGCGTCCACGATGCCCTTCACGCGCTCCTGGTAGATCCGGCGGGCCTTCTCCTTCGCGGCGACGGACTTGTCGAGGGCGAGCTTGTAGTCCTTCGCGCCGATTGCGGAGGTCGCCTCCGCGAGGGCGGCGTCCGCCTCCGTCATCACGGCGTCGATCCGCTTCCCCGCCGCGATCAAATCGCCCGCGGCCTGGACGGCCTTCTCGGCGTCGGATCGTGTGCGGGTGGCTTCCCGCACCTTCTCCTCGAGTTGCCTTCGGAGGGCGACGTCTTTCAGGTACCCGCTCACGGTCTCACTTCGGACCCATGGGGATAACTCTCGTTCGCTGGGGAGGCGGTCCGGACTCGTGCTACGAGTTTCATCCTATTTAAACGCTAGCCGTCGGTTATCGGCTCTCCGGAGCCCCCTGGCTCCGCGGGCGGGGCCTCCCCCGCCCCCGGGGGCGGGACGGCCGGCTCGCCCTCCGGCGGGACATCGGTCTTCTCCGCGGGCGGCCGCTTCGGCGTGAACCGCACCCCCGCCTTCTCCGCGAGGATCCGGCGGATCCCCTCCCGGTCCGTCTCCCGGAGCCCGAAGAACTCCGCGAAGTACCGGGTCGTGGTGAGCTCGAGGCTCCGCCCGCGCGGCTTCCGGTTGATCAGGTTCAGGGACTCCAGGGCCTGGGTGTGCTCGTACACCTTCGCGCCGATCATGTCGAACAGGTCGCTCTGGAGGATTGGCTGGTGGTACGCGATCAGGGCCGCGGTCTTCAGCAGGTCCCGGGAGATCTCCGGGGGCGCGAACGCCTGGGCCCGCTCCGAGTACTCGAGGCGGATCTGCATCGTCCACTTGTCGCCCACCTTCGCGACCTCGACCGCGCTGGCCCGGGCGTCGTAGTCCGCGCAGAGGGCCTTGAGGTGCTCCCGCACCCGCTCCGCGGCCACGCCGGTCGTCTGGGCGAGCTCCTCGACCGCGACGGCCCGCCCCGCGGAGAACAGGGCGGCCTCGACGACGCCCTTCTCGTCCGTCATGCGGGCGCCTCCTGCGGGGCGGCCGCGGCTGCGGCGTCCTTCGCGGCGGGGGCCACCGCGGGAATCGCCGTGAGGTCCTCCGCGCTCAGCATCGCGTCCGCCGCGATCCGGCGCACGAAGATGTCACCCATCGGGTACGCGTCCTGCCAGATCTTCACCTTGTCCATCTTCGCGAGGTACAGGACGCTGATGAACACGGTGATGAGGTCCCAGCGGTCGTTCGCGGCCGCGAGGCGGCCCAGCGGGATCGCGCTCCCGTTGAACTGGAGGATCCGGTGCCACGTGAGGCCGATGTCCTCGGAGAGGTCCTCGGAGTGGACTTTCGTGTGGAAGTCCGGGGCGAACGCCTTGACGGCCTGCTCCCGGAGGGCGCTCAGCTGGAGCTGGACCTCCGCGTCCCGCCGGGCCTCGTCGAACGCGTCCATGAGCTCCATCAAGGTGACCGCGCGGCGGCCCTGGCGGCGGATCGCCTCCGCGATCGGCACGCGGTCGACGCCGAGCACGGCCTGGTTGAAGTCGAGGTCCTCCGTGTCCTGGAGCCCGCCGAAGTCCCAGTCGGGGGGCGCCTCCTCGGGCGGCGGGTTCGCCGCGACGAGGAGCTCGTCGCTCTGGAGCTTCAGGATCGACCACGCCATGAAGACCAGCTTCCCGGCGGTGACGAAGTTCACGGGCCCGCCCTGCTGCACCTTCTCCAGGAACATGCGGGTGAACTCCGCGAGGTTCAGGTCCCACGGGTCGAGCTGCCGCTCGAGCACGAGCTCGAACGCGGCCCCGACCGCCTTCTCGAAGGGGTCGCGCAGGGTGACGTGCATCCCCTGCTCGATCTCCTTCAGCATCGCGACGTAGTGGGAGATCCGCTCCGCCCCGTCCCGCTCGCTGATCAGGGCCTTGTGGAACAGCAGGTGGTTCAACACGCTCTCGTACGCCTCGCTCATGCCGCGACCGCCTCCTGGGGACGCTCGTCCTCCACCTCGGAGAGGTTCACCTTCATCACGAGCTCGGAGTGGCCCGCCGCGGTCATCGTGACCCCGAGGATGTGGTCCGCCTCCTTCAGCGTGATCTTCCTCAGGGAGATCTGGACGAACTGGGCCGTGCCCCCGTTCTTCTTGATCATCTTCGCGACCCGCTCCGCGTTCACCGCGTCCAGGTTCTGGTCGATCTCGTCGAGCATGTAGAACGGGGACGGGTCGAACTCCTGGATCGCGAAGATGAACGCCATCGACACGAGGCTCTTCTCCCCGCCGCTCAGCGCCTCCAGCCGGAGGACCTTCTTGTGGGACGGGTTCGCCCGGATGATCAGTCCGCCCAGGAACGGCTCCTTCTCGTTCTCCATGAGGAGTTCCGCGTCACCGCCGTCGCTGATCTCGCGGTACACGCGCTTGAAGTTCTCGTTGATCGCGGTGAACACCTTCGCAAGGCCCTCTTTCTTCTTCTCCGTGAGCTCGCCGACGAGGTTGATCAGCTCCTGCCGCTGGGTCTCCAGCTGCTTGAACTCCCCCGTGAGCTCGTCGTGGCGCTTCTGCTGCGCGTCGTAGTCCTCGAGGGCCCGCATGTTGATCGGGCCGAGGGCGGCGATCGCCGCGTCCGACTCCGCAATCGTCCGCCTGAGCTCGTCGAGCAGCGGGAGCTTGCCCGTCACCTCGCGCCCGAGGGCCTTCAGGTCCTCCTCCGCCTTCGCGAGGGTCTCCTCCTGGGCGTGCAGCTCGGTCTGGAGGTTCACCGCGAAGTCCTCCTTCGTCTCCAGCCTGTGGCCGAGCTTGTCGATCTCGCCCTCGATCTCCGTCTTCTCCTTGTACGCGGCGTCTCGGTCCGCCTGAAGGCCCTGCATCTCCTTCGACATGTGGGCCTCCATCTTCTCCAGGCCGCGGATCTCGTTCTCGAGCTTCTCCAGCGACGAACCGAACCCCTTGATCCGCTTCTCGTGGTCCCCCTTCTGCCCGAGGAGGGACTCGATCCGCTGGTCGAACTCCGACCGGCGGTCCGTCTGGACCTTGACCTGGGCGTCGAGGGTCTCGAGACGCGCCCGCGCGGCGGTGACGTCGTCCCCCGCCTTCGCCCGCTTCACCATCAGCTCCTTCATCCGGGCGGACACCTGCTGCGGGGTCGCGTCCAGGACCGCCTTCTTGCGGTCCTCCCGCTGGGCCTTCACCTTCTCCAGATCCCCGCGGAGCCGCTCCAGGTCCTCCGCGATTCGGCCCGCGGTCTTCTCCGTGTCCGCGAGCCTCGTCTGCTTCGCCTCGAGGTCCTCCTTGATCGCCTTGACCTTCCCCGCGAATTCCTTCCGCTTCGTCTCGAGCGCGGAGGCCATCACGTCCACGGTGGACGTCTGCGTGCCGACCTCCCTCAGCTCCGTCTCGAGGGCCGCGAGGTCCTTCCGGAGCTCGCCGAGCCGCTTCGCGACGCGGTCCGCCTCCTCCGTCGCCTTCCGGAGCTTGTCGGAGACGGAGTCGACCTCCCGCCGGTCCGGGGCGCCGAACCGGAGGGGCGTCTTCTCCAGATCCCCGCCGATCATCGCCCCGCTCGCCTCGATCAGCTCCCCGCCGAGGGTGACGAGCCGGACCCCGCCCATGTACCTCCGGGCCTGCTCCAGGGTCTCGACGACGATCGTGTCCCCGAGGACGTAGAAGAACGCGTCCCGGTACTTCTCGTCGAACTTGATCAGGTCGATCGCGAAGCCGACGCCCTCCTTCGCGACGAGGATCGCCTTGCCGCGGGGCCGCCCGACGAGCATCTTGCTCAGCGGGAGGAACGTCGCCCGCCCCGCCTTGCTCTTCTTCAGGTAGTCGATGCACTCCGCGGCGACGCCGTCGTCGTCGACGACGATCGCCTGCATCCGGTTCCCCGCCGCGACGAGGATCGCGGTCTCGTACTTCGATTCCGTGTGCCCGAGCTGCGCGATCGTGCCGTGGACGCCCTTGATCCGCCCCGTGTCCCGGGCCTCGAGGATCGCCGCGACCGAAACGGTGTACCCGCGCTTCAGGCTCTCCGCGACGTCCGCCTCCGCCTTCATGGCGGTGTACTGGCGGGTGAGGTCGAGGATCGCGGCCTGGAGCTCCCCCTGCTGCCGGGACAGCTCGGCCTCCTCCTTCCGCTTCGCGTAGAAGTCCGCCTGGAGCCTCGAGAGGCTCTTCGTGGCGGCCTTCGAGCCGGACCGGAGCTCCTTGAGCTGGAACTCCGCGTCGTCGAGCTCGAGCTGGTACGTCTTCAGGACGTCCTCCAGCTGGACGACCTCGTTCCGGAGCCGCTCGAGGGACTCCTTCGCCCGGTCCCCCTCGAGGACGAGGGCCCGGACCTTCTCCTCCCCCTCGTCGGCCCGCTTCGTCAGGGAGAGGACATCTTTCTGGATCTGGAGGACCTTGGAATCGGACTTCGAAGCGGCGTCGTCGAGCGCCTTCAGGTCCGCCTCCGCCGCCTTGAGCTGGGCCTCCAGGTCCCCGAGGGACGCGTCGACGGACGCCCGCTCCTTCTGCAGGGCCTCCAGCTCCTTCGCGACCTTCGCCCGCTCCCGCTGCGCGTCCGCGACCTCCGCCTTGAGGCGCTTCACCTCGTCCGCGCTCGTCGCGGTGCCGTCCGTCGCGCGGGCCCGCTCAATCCGTAGGCCGTCGAGCTTCTCCTTGAGCTGCTTCGCCTCCTCGCCGCCCCGCTCCGCGATCTGCGACTCGAGGCCGGCCAGGCGGGCCTCCGCGTCCTTCAGCTGGGCCTCGATTCTCGCCTTCTCCTTCAGCAGCTTCTCCTTCTCCGCCTCGTACTTCGCGAGCTGCTGCTTCGTCCCGAGGATCTCCTGCTCGATGATCTCCCGGTTCTTGTACACGAGCTGGGCCTTTGCGAGGTTGAGCCGGTCGTTCAGCTCCCGGAACTTGAGCGCGCCCTCGCGGTCCGCGGACAGCTGGTGGAGCTGCTTCTTGATCTCGTCCAGGATGATCTGGATCCGCCCCAGGTTCTCCTCCGTCTGCCTCCGCTTCGTGTCCGCCTGGGCGATGTCGTCGTCGAACTTCGTGATCCCGGCGATGCTGTCCAGGAGTCGCCGCCGGTCCACGTCCGTCATCGACACGATCTTCTGGATGTCCCCCTGCTGGACCAGGTTGTAGCCCTCCGCGCTGATCCGCGCGTGCGCGAGGAGGGAGTCGAACTCGTCCAGGGTGGACTTGCGGTCGTTGATGTAGAAGTACGAGTTGTAGCCGTCCGAGACGGACGGGGACAGGGCCACGTACCGGGTCAGCTTCACCTCGTCCGCCTCGACCGGGATCCCCCGGTCCGAGTTGTCGAACAGGAGGGAGACCTCCGTGTACCCCGCGCCCTTCCGGTCCTTCCCGCCGTTCCAAATCAGGTCCGTCAGGCGCTTCGCCCGGATCGCCTTCGCGCTCTTCGGGCCGAGGACGAACAGGATCGCGTCCGCGATGTTCGACTTCCCGGAGCCGTTCGGACCCGTGACGGTCGTGTACCCCGGCAGGAAGGGCACCCGCACCTTCCCCGCGAACGACTTGAAGTTCTCCATCTCGATCTGCTTCAGGAACAAGGTATCACCGCGCGAGAAGGCACGGACTGAGCGGTCGAAGTGCCCATCCCATCCTAGCCCTTCTGACTGTCCGACCTTCGTCGGACGTTGCGCCGAATATCCGCCCACGCTATAAAAATCTTCCGCGGCCTGGGGAGGGGACGGGTTGACAAACCGCGGCTCCTTAGACCGCCCCTGCCTCCATGCAAGCCGTTAAGAGACGGTCGGCCTTGTGCGCGTCCCGATGCGGCTCCGGAACTGCCAGACCCTGGCGGTCCCGCCCCCGAAGCTGAACCTGGGGTGCGGGTACGTGACCCCGGAGGGCTTCCACAACATCGATGTCGCGCCAGGCCCGAACGTCCACACCGTAATGGACGTCGAGCATGGCCCGCTTCCGTTCGAGGACGGCTCGGTCAACGCGGTCCTCACCAGCCACGTCCTCGAGCACATGGCCCACCTGGAGTTCGTGATGGCGGAAATCCACCGGGTTCTGAAGGTGGGCGGGCTTCTCGAGGTGTACGTCCCATACGGCCATAACAAGGCGTTTAACCACATCCGGTTCTTCTGGCCCCGGGGTCCCCGGGAGATTGGCAACGTCCGGTCGAAGCCGATGTCGGCTCTCCTCCCATGGAAGCTGAGGCTCAACGAGGTCTCCCAGCGCGGGTTCCCCTTCCAGTGGCATCTCATCCGCTACCTTCACTGGAACCCGAACTTCGGCTTCAAGCAGGAACTGCACTTCGTCCTTGAGAAGATTACGAAGGGTGAGTTCGAGAGCCGTTTCGTCTTCTGAGGGCCGCTGGCCGAAGCGTAGGTCTACGCGGGTCCTCCGAGGGCATTCCGCATGGGAACCTGCGGCCCCTCGCCTCGCACGTCTGGCGTCAATAGCCGGGGGTCAGTTGGGGCCAAGCAGAGGGTGGCCTCGAGCGGGCGTAGCTCGAATCGCCACGTATGTGATGCCAGCGAGCCGCGTAATCTCAAAGCCCAAGGATCGGAGGAAGCGGACGCTTTCTGCCGTCTCCGGGTCGCGCGTCTCCTCAAAGAAGACCGTAATATCGCGTGAATGTTCCAGTACGCCGCGTGCTCCGCGTAACACCTCCGCCTCTGCCCGCTCAACATCTATCTTGATTGCGTCCAACCGGTCGATTCCCTCGTCGGCCAGGAGATGGTCCACTGTTCGAACGGGCACCAACACGGTTTCGCCGCCCCCCTCGTCCATGAAGGAGTGTCCGCCTAGGTTTGTCTTGCGTCGATGCAGGGGGAGGACACCATCGTGGCTCCAGCATCCCATCTGGCGAGGACGTACATTCCCCGCCTCGTTAAGGACAAGGTTCTCCTTGAGGAGGGCAAAGTTCTCCGGATCAGGTTCAACCGCAATGATGGTCCCGTTCTCGCGGAGAACCTTCGCCGCGAGGACGCTGAACTTGCCGATATGTGCGCCAACGTCAAGGAATGCGAAGGGTTGATTCGACCGCTCTTCGAACACGGACGTCAAGGCGTCAGCCAGACGGGGTTCGTAGTTCGGATTCACGATGTCGAAGTCCGTCGTCCCCCCCCGGCATCGGAACTTGCCGATGGAGGTCTCCATGGTGACATCGCCAATCCAGAATTCCGGATGGACCCCCCTTCGCGCCGTCTCCGAGGGCCGAAGTACCTTCGATGCGGAAAGCAGGGCGTAGTAGACGGTGATGATCGCACGGTCCCTCGGGTTGACCCCCCATTCGACCGTTCGGAGGGCCCGCAAGATGCTGGCGAACGTGCCCGGCGGGTGGCGGGCCGGGGGAGGAACAACGGCCTGACGCGGGATCCCCCCGGCACCGGAAATGCCCACGGTTTCCAGCTGCATCCGCGCTTCTCGCTCTCCGCGGCTTATGAAGCGAGCGAGGCTATTTGGGTCTATGCGCGGGTGAGGTCCGATAGACTTATGAGGACTCGCCCCCATCGGCAACCGGGGGATTGGCGTGTGGGGGTCTATCCTTTTGAAGATCGCAGTTGGCGTGCTTGTCCTCGTTGGGTCGATGTTGGTCGGGCCTGGCCTGCGGGAACGTCCGCCTTCACCGTCTCCGATGGTCGTCGTTCCGTCGGGCTTCACGGTTGAGGTTGTCTCGACCGGTTTCTCTCTTCCGTCAGCATTGGAGTTCGGCCGCGGTGGCGGTTTTGGTACGGACCTGTACGTCGGAGATTGGAACGACAACGCGATCTACAAAGTTGATGTCTCGACCGGGACGCGAAGCCTCTTTGCGTCGGGTTTGTCGCAGCCAGCCGCGATTATGTTCGGACCCGGAGGTTCGTTCTCCGAAGATTTGTATGTGACAACCAACGACGTGTACGAGATTGCCCTGGTTGACGCGTCTGGAGCGTCCCGGCATTTCGCATCCGTCTCAACGCCGTTTCCGCGGGATCTGGACTTTGACCCTACCGGGGCCTTTCGAGGGGACCTCTACATAATGGACACGGGTGGTGCCCTCTGCTGCCCAGTCGGTGACAAAGTCTTGGAAGCAACGCCATCCGGGGGGATTTCCACTTTCGCGGCGAATCCCGTGATCCCCCAAGAGAACATGTGGGGTTTGGCGTTTGGTGACGGAGCGTTCGGGGCCGACATCTACATCACCTATGGCCGGAGTGCCCCCTCCCCGGGGACTCCATCCATATGGCGAATCCGGCCCAACGGAACCGCGTCCCAGTTCGTGGCACCACCTGAGTTCGAGGAGACCACCGACATCGTGGTTTCGACCGGCGGGCCGTTTGGCGAGTTCTTGTACGTGGCCGATGTCTACCATGACCGGATCTATCGAGTCGCCCCTGATGCTCGTGTTGAGACGTTTGCGAGCGGCTTCCAATTCGAGCGCCATATTTCATCGGACTTGACCTTCGGCCCTGACGGCGCCTTGTATGTCGCAGAGGATTTGACCGGGAGCATCTTGCGAATTCGGCCCGAGACAGCGCCTCCGTCGCCGGGAAGCGTCGACTGCGACCCCGACACGATAAACCTCCGATCGATGGGACGATGGATAACATGCTACGTTGAGCCCGAGTCCGGCAGGAACGCGTCGGAGATCGTCGGTGTGACGGTCCGGCTCGACTCCTGGCTCGCGCCCGTGATCGACGACCAGCACGGTTTCTCGTTCGACCCGAACGGGTATTTAGTCGATCACGATCACGACGACATCACAGAACGACTCCTGAAGTTTGATCGCCAAGCTCTCGCCGATCGCCTTACCCCGGGCGAGCACATCTTCCTGCTTGAGGGGGTATATGGAGACGGCGCGGTTTTCACACTCAATAGCGAGAGCATCCGGGTCATCTCGTGAGGTGTCGAAGATGCGACCGCGCGTTGTTGTGGTTCTCTGTGCCCTCGCCATCCTCCTTGCAGTCCCGACTGTCCTGCCCACGGTTCGAGGGCTCACGTGGACGCAGACGTCGGAGGCTGACTTCCTCGCGGGGCAGCGATCCAACCTCGATGTCTTGGCCTCCGGCGATCTGCAACTGGCATCAAGCCTCTCCGCGTGGTCCCGAGCGGGGGTGGTCCTCGACTTGGGTCCGCCAGGTTCGTACGACGCGGACGGAGCTCGGAACCCGTTCGTGATGAAGGACGGCACCACATACCGGATGTGGTACACAGGGTTCGACGGGGGGAGCAACCGCTTGCTCTACGCGACGTCTGCGGACGGAGTAACGTGGACGCGTCGGGGCTTAGCAATCAACGTTGGGACACCCCCCTACAACTTTGACTCAGTAGTCGCACCCAGCGTGATCAAGGATGGTGCGACCTACAAGATGTGGTTCCATGGGGGTTTCACATCAGGCGGACCGGCGGGCCTTTGGGGCCAGATCTACTACGCTACGTCCAACGACGCGGCGGCATGGACCATAATTGGCCCCGCCCTTACCATTGGTCCCGGCGGAGCTTGGGACGACTCCATGCTTCACTTCCCCTCCGTGGTCCGTGACGGGACGGGCCGCTACTGGATGTACTATGTGGGGTGGGACGGTACGCCCGGCGGCTGGGGAACGCGAATCGGACTCGCCACATCGACCAGCGGCTCTGTGTTCGCACGAACCGGCACCGACCCGGTCCTCCTTCTTGGCCCGATCGGTTCTTGGGACGACGCTACGCTTACCATGCCGAGCGTGCTCGACAGCTCGCCCATGCAGATGTGGTACAGCGGCAGCGACGGATTCTTCTGGCAAATTGGACTCGCTTCGTCAGCGGACCGATTCAACTGGACCAAGGACTCGGGCAACCCGTTGTTCGTTCTCGGGCCTCCCGGGTCTTGGGACGACACCCGCGTGTGGGGACCTTCTCTGCTTGTGGACGGTTCGAACACTCTGATGTACTACACGGGATACGACGGGACCAACAACCGGGTCGGACTTGCGAGACAAGGTCCCGGTTTCGTCCTCTCCGGCTCGTTCGAGTCGGCCATCTTGGACTCCGGAGGGGGAGGCACCACCTGGAACACCCTATCCTCCACCGCCACGGTCGCAGCGGGCACGCAGGTGCTTCTCAGCGCGCGATCGGGGACCGTGCCCACCCCGGACGCCTCCTGGTCGCCCTGGTCGCCCGCCATGCCCCCCGGCACGTCTCCAATCGTTTCTCCCCGGGCTCGGTACCTCCAGGTCCGCGCGGTCCTGTCCACGACGAACGGGACTGTATCTCCCACCTTGCACGAATTCATGGTTTCTTACGAGCCGGACCAAGTGAGTGCGCCCGTTCCGCTTTCGCCGGTCGGCGGAGCCTGGGTGAACACCTCTGGGCTCCGCTTGGAATGGACCTTCACGGACCCCGAAGCGGACAGTCAGAGAGGATTCCAGGTCCAGCTGAGCTCCGCCCCCAGTTTCTCGACTATCGAGCAGGATAGCGGGGTTGTTCTGTCCGCTAATCGAATCTGGCTCGCCCCTCCGGTCCCGGACGGGAGCTGGTACTGGAGGGTTCGAACCCTCGACGCGTACGATGTCTGGAGTGCCTTCTCAACCCCCGAATCTGTCCGCGTTGACACGACTCAGCCGGTGACTTTCGTGGGGTTCGCTAGTCTCCCCGACGTGGTAGACGGCCTTCCCCTTCTGGAGTCCGGGAACGCAATCGTCTTGACGGCGTCCGATGCCGGATCCGGCGTGGCCCAGACCCTCATCGGGGTGAACCTGCGTCCGCCAAGTCCCTACACCGGTCCGTTCCTGCCGTCAGACCATGGGCCCGTTATCCTCACCTTCGGGAGCACGGATGTCGCGGGCAACGCCGAGGATTGGACCTTCTCGATGGTCCTCATCGATGACCGGCCGACCGTGAGCGTGGTCTCCCCGTCCGCCGGTGCCTGGCTGAACGCGTCCATGGTGACAGTGGGCTGGGCTTTCAACGACCCAGAGGGAGACGCACAATCCGAGTATGAAACGCAGGTTTCGACGGACCCGCTTTTCGGCACCGTTGAGCAGACGAGTGGAGTGATGTCATCGGCTTCCTCGAGCCACATCTTCCGCGGGCTTGCGGACGGGACGCATAACGTCCGGGTCCGAGCGGCCGACCAGTTTGGTGCGTGGTCCCCGTTTGGCCCTGTTCGGTCCTTCTCGGTCGACACGTTCCCTCCCACAGCGGTTCACCAGTGGAGCCGGACCGAGGGCGCAATCGGGGGAAGGACGTGGATTCTACCCGGCGCTACGCTCAGCCTAACCGCCTCGGACGGAGGATCAGGCGTCGCGGACGTCTTCGTCTCCATCGACGGGGTCGTGAGCGACTACGCAGGACCCGCCACGCTATCTGCCCATGGCGTCCACGTGGTCGAGTACTGGGCGGAGGACAGGGCAGGGAACGCCGGAGCTAGGACTCGTCTGGATGTCCTCGTTGACCAGCCACCGGCGGCGGTGAACCAGGGCCCCTCCAGCGCGGGCTGGGTTGCCCTTCCCCTCCAGCTCAGCTGGGGCTACTCGGATTCAGACGGTGACCTCGCCGCATCATACGAGGTGCAGGTTTCCTCGGACGCGTCCTTCAGTCCGGGATCACTAGTAGCGACCGGTGCAGCAGAGTCCACGGCGACCCTGTGGGAATCACCGTCAATTTCTCACGGGGCCTACTTTTGGCGCGTTCGGGTCGAGGACGAATACGGGGTGTGGTCCACTTGGTCGACCCCCACACCCGTGCGCGTGGACGCGATTGCCCCCGTCGTGAGCGCAATCCACAACGCGGAGCTCGTGGCTGATTCGTATGCCGCGGTTTTGGTCGGCGAGACGATCGCCCTGAACGCGACCGATGAGGGCTCGGGGGTCGCTGAGATTCGGTTCTCCTTGGATGGCGGATCATGGACCGTCTACTCGGGACCGTTTGCCCTCGATCCGGGACGGCATGTTCTTGTCTTCCAGGCCTCGGACGTCGTCGGCAACGAAGGTTCACCCCGCGTGCTGGTGGTCGACTCGATTTTCCCGATGAATTGGACGCCGGTCATCGCGTCCCTCTTGGGGATTGTGTTGGCACTGGCGGGGGCACTCGTCGCCTCCCGAGTCCGACGTGGACGGCGGAGTGGCGAGAGGGCTCTGGCTTGGGGGATCCTGGCAGGGCCCGCCGTGGTCGTCGAGTTCGTCGTCGCCGCCTATTCCGCGCTCACGGGAGCGCTCGCAACGCCTCCGTGGGTGGGCCAAGGACTCGTCGTGATGCTAGTCGTGGCAATTGGCGGAGTCGTCTCGATTGCGGTCGGGGCAAAAGGACTCTCGCAGAATGCGCAACCCCCTCGGCCCCCCTCGGAAGAGCCACGGCAACACGAGAATCAGGAGTAGTGGCAGAGGCCCGGAGTGCGGCTGTCTGCTCGGAACGGCCCGCTGCCCGGTGCCCTGCGATCTGGGCAGGAATCCCAACCTAGTCGAAACGCTTTTCTTAGTGAGGGGATTCCGCAATTCGCATTCGCACGGGGGCCGACTTGAAGATCGGACTGTACACCCACGATCTCTACAGAGACGGTCAGGTGGGGACGGGCACCTCGAAGTACGTGTTCTATCTCCTCCGGGAGCTGGAGCAACTCGGGGTTGACATCGTCCGCCTCGAGAAGGGCGCCAACCCGGAAGACGTCGACGTCGTTCACGATCCGCACTGTCCTTGGAGCGCTCCCTTCTTCCCGCGGTGCCCTCTCGTCAGTACCCTTCATGATGTCACGCCGTTCACCCAGCCCAAGTACTATGGACAGTGGGTGCGATGGTTGTTCGCGCAAAAGGTCCGTTGGTTCGCGCGGCGAAGTCGGCGGATGATTGTAGACAGCCGGATAACGGCGGATTTGCTCGGAACCGTCGTCAGGATTGGGATTCCAATTGACGTCATCCCCCTCGGTGTAGAGGACCGGTTCCGACCCATCGATGTTCCACCTCCGAGCGCTCCTTTCCTCCTCCATGTGGGCATCCACCGCCGGATCAAGGAGCCCATGACCACCCTCCGAGCGTTCGAGGCGGTCGCAGACCTTGTCCCTCACGAGCTCCACTTCGTCGGCGGGTCCGTGGGATACGGGGAGGAGCTCAGGGCCTACGCCGCTTCGAGGCCAGCCCTGCGGGACCGTGTGAAGGTGTACTGGCCCGGTGAAGCCGGCATTCCCTCGCTCTACAATCAGGCCTCCCTCGTCGTCCATCCATGTCCTGAGGAGGGCTTCGGGTTCGTGCCGGTCGAGGCGATTGCATGCGGCGCTCATGTGCTCGCGCGGGCTCCAGCTGTGCGCGAAGCTCTTGGCCCCCACGGCTGCTACTTTGTGGACGAACGGGAGTTGCCAGAGAGGATAATCGAGTGCCTTGAACGGGGCCCTCCGGGGACGCGTGAGGACCGACTCCGCCACGCGCGCCGATACACGTTCCGGGCCATGGCTGAGGCGACCCTGCGGAGCTACGAGGCCGCGGTGGAGTAACGGCCTAGGTCCTCGCCGCCCCGCCAGATTCGATTGCACGCTCGGAATCCTCGACCGCCTTCCGGATGATCGCGTCCGCCGCGACCGTCTTCGCGATCCACTTCTCGACGAACTCAATCTCCCGCCTGGCGTCAGGGTCCGTCGGTGAGGCCACCCGTAGGACCGGGAGGAACATGTGCCGCCACATCAGGATCTCCTTGACCATGAGCTTCTCACGCGTGTACGGGTTCCGCTCGTACGACACGTCGAGCTGCTCCCGCCAGAGCTTCAGGTATTTGTCGTACACGACGCCGAAGGTGTAAAGGATGAGGTAAACGCTGAGGAAGATGACGAGCAGGCCCGCAGCAACGGCGCCGGGCGCACTCAGCGGGACACCCAAGCGGCCGAGGAAGTCCTGCCACACAGGACTTAGTATCGGCCATGCGGTGAACGTGATCAGGACCCCCCATATCAGCAGGCTCAGCAGCGTGTAGCTCTGCTGGACCCGCCAGAGCTGGACCATGATGTAGCGCTTGACCATGGACGGCGCCCCGTGCGCAAAATGGGCGGGACGTATTAGTAGCTATCCGGGTCGGCCCGGGTTTGGACAGGGACCGAACCGTCGCGATACACAGATAAGGGCGCCCTCGGTTCCCCGCGCGATGGCGAAGACGGCCGTCGTTACGGGCTGCACGGGGCAGGACGGCTCCTATATGATGGAGCTGCTCCTCAAGAAGGGACACACTGTCTACGGCCTCGTTCGGCGCCTCAGCTCCCCGAACGTCGCGAACATCGCCCACATTATGGACGAGGTCCACCTCCTCGACGGCGACATGACGGACTCGACCTCGATTCTCACGGCGCTCAAGGAGGCGAAGCCGGATGAGATTTACAACCTCGCCGCCCAGTCGTTCGTTGCGACCTCGTTCCGCCAGCCCGTCTTGACGGCGGACGTGAACGGCCTCGGCGTGATCCGCTTGCTGGAGGCGGCGAAGGAGGTCGTCCCGGACGCGAGGATTTACCAAGCTTCAACGTCTGAGATGTTCGGCCTCGTGAAGGAAATCCCGCAGACCGAGAACACCCCGTTCCATCCCCGTTCGCCCTACGGCGTCTCGAAGCTGTTCGCGTACTGGGCCTGCGTGAACTATCGCGAGGCGTACGGGATGCACATTTCCAACGGTATTAGCTATAACCACGAATCGAAAAGGCGTGGCCTTGAATTCTTAACGCGGAAGGTATCCAACGGCGTCGCGATGATCGCGAAGGGCAAGGCCAAACACATCGAGCTCGGCAGCCTGGAC
>Ga0209520_10000944_pt1 | contig 16417 bp, 20 predicted proteins | sample Rifsed16ft1_FD_184009 | JGI IMG/M metagenome (GOLD analysis project Ga0209520, IMG submission 184009) | Soil microbial communities from Rifle, Colorado, USA - sediment 16ft 1 (version 2) | ecosystem: Environmental > Terrestrial > Deep subsurface > Rock core/Sediment | place: Rifle, Colorado...
AATCGAAGTCATTGGTACATTTGTGATTCCAGAATTTGGTTCTTTTGCTGTGTTAATATTAATTGTTGCAATAATTACAGGAGTTGTGTTTTCAAGAAAAAGATTAATGTTTTCAGGTAAAATCTCAACTTTAAGTAATTAATAATTTTAAACCAATTTACTCAATTCAAATAAATGGAGAGGTACAGTTAATTTTGGATTTAGAAAAATTTCAAAACGATGTATATGAAATTACAGAAAGACTAGGAAAAAATCTTAATGATAACGAGATTCCTAAACTAAATTATGTCAGACAAAGGCTAATCGATCTCTATAAAGAAAACCTTGTAAAAATCAATCACTCTGTATTGGAACTTATTTGTGCAGCAAATCTAATCGGTCGAGGATACACAGTAGATGCTGAAAAATCAGTTTCTGACATTTTAGTATGTGACATTTTTGCAAAAAAGGGTGATGGTTCAGTTATCATAGAAATAGAGACAGGATTTACACCCCCAGAACATGCTTTGGATACAATTGATTACTATACTGCAAGAATTATGAGTAAAATTGCAAGATATAGTCAACACTGTTCAAAGTTTTCATTAGCAACTCCAGTTATTGGGCTTTTGCCAATACCCAAAATTTTTCTTATCCCCCCACATTCACGTGATAAAAATGATATAATCAAAGCACAATCCCTTTGTAATCGATATTACAAAAATCCACCAATAGAGTATAATGAAATTTTAAACGCAAGGTTACATTCGGTTTATTTAATCCATATTGACAAGGGGTTTGCCAAAGAATTAGATCCATGTAATTATGTGGAATTGACTGAAAAATTGCAAGAAAAAAGCGAAGTTGACCAATAAAAATAAAAAAGTTTTCAAGTAGTATTTACCAGAAGTATATCATGAAATGTGCCAATTGCGAGAACCACAAGCATTATGATTGTATAGATTGTCAGAGCGATCATAAGACATATCTATGTGAATGTGACTGCCACAATGCTTCAACAAAGCCCCATAAAGAACAGAAACATTAAGCATCAAATCTTAAACATAATCTGATTTTTGACTAGTGTCTGTTTTATTCGGACAAATTCTATCTTATTACAAAACATGTTAAGAAATTTTCAATGAAGGAAATTGGTCAAAGAAGGGGCAGCCTTTGAAAATAGGCGAAAGTACTTTTGTGTATTTTTATCCCTTTAACTCCAAATGCATATCATGTAACGATCATTTACAGGGAAGAGTCGTCGCTAGCTGGAAAGGCATATTATATTGCCCTACATGTGCCCTCGAAGTTTCCTTGGTAAGAGATGAGGATTTAGAATCAGCCTACAAAATTGTTGAAGGACAAATAGAGCAAATAGATGAGATGATGCTCGATATTTTTACTTAGAATAAAAACAATTGTCAACTGGCGATTAGAATCAAATTAAATTTGTCCAACTTGAACATACATGATGCTAAAGCCAATTTCGTTTTAATTTTTTTGGGCGCGAACGCATTGTGTCGACACATACCTCATGGGCGTGCAGCTGTGCGTTCGGCCCAACTCCAATTTATAACAACAAAAACATTTTGAAAATTATATTCAGTTTTAATGATGATTGTAGTTATTATGCAAACAGGTTTTTAATAATCAGAATTGTAACAGTCTTATATTGGCAGCAGAAATTAAAAGTTGGTTATTAGTTTCCATTTTTATAATTTTTCTAATACCTACAAGTTATGTAGCTAAAGCAGATGAAGAGACAAGCTGGGAAGAAGAATCACAGATAAGCGTTTCAATTGTTGGAAATTCTATAATTAATTTGGATTCTGATAACAGATTGATTCGGGCTTATGTTGATATTTTAAATTTTAATCCAAGCGATGGTTTCTATTATATGCGAATAGTTCAAACTCCTACTGATAAAATAATTACAGAAAAAGAAATCATAATTCGTGAAAAAAGTAACGGAGAGGCAGGTACTGATATTGCCTACTTGATAGATGATGATGTAATTAACACAAATGGTACTATTATTCAAGGTGATTATACCATTGAAGTGTTTTCTAAAAATGGCAACTCGATTGGTGCCACAACATTTTCAATAATAAAACCCAGTATATCTCAAAATATTCTAGTTATAGAAAATCCAGAATCTGAGGAATCTGATACTGATACAACTGAAGAAATTGATCAGACTGGCAAAACAGAATCTGCTGAGGAATCTATTGAGATTGAATCAGAATTGGAAAACGTTCAAAACATTCCAGATTGGGTAAAAAATATCTTCATTTTATATGCAGATGGTAGTATTACAGAAAATGAATTAATATCTGCGTTAAAATTTTTAATTGAACAAGGAATAATTGAAATTAATCAATAAAACTTTGAAACTATTTTTTAGCAATAAAATCAAATGAAATTTGATTTGATAACTCCTCATGTTCTGCATTCAAAGTATACTTGCCACTATTTTCCCATCCTGTTCCTCCAGCAATCAATAATGTTGAAAAATTCCCATCATTTTTTATGTTCAAATTTTCTGCCCATATCAATTTACTATTTTCATTTTCAATTGATAATCGAACAGTTCCACTTGACGATGAAGAAATCTGCCCAGATATTGAAATAATATCTGATGTTTCATATGATGATTCATCAGTTTCTAAGGAAAATTCTTGCAATGTGTCACTCTTTGTGTCAGAGTCATATGGGATTTGGGTGCCATCGTACGCAATACCAACTGTATATACCAAAATGATTGCTAAAATGATAGCCCCCGCCCCCAATATGATTTTTTTATTTGAGCTTAAATCGAAGGGTTTTGAGAGAATTTTTTTAGAATCTGCATCTTCAGTAATTTGTACTTCTTTTAATAAATCAGTTTGATGTTTTGATGCATCTGTCTCAAAAGTCTTAGGTGTAGAAATTGATTCTTCAATTGGAATCAATCTCGGTTTGTCTTGACTTTTTGGTTTTTTCTGCTCAAATTTACTTAGGTACTGTGATGCCAATCTTTCAATGTACTTGCGATCAGAAAGAGAAACAATCTCGTTGGCTTCACATAAATCCTTAATATGATTAAGCCTACTGGGATCTCCTTTTTTTAATTTGAGAAGCGCATTTACATCTTCAACAATAAATGAATCCATTTTGGTAACTTTCTGTTCTTTTTTTCTATCAGTAATAAATTATTAAGAATAGAGGGCTAAAAGCCCCCTATTTTACCTACACTAAGAACTCAAAAATTAGGAATGGCTTAGTCAAGTTCTCAGATCTTTGCCTATAGTCAGGTATGAAAAAAGGTCTTTAACAAAACCGCTGTTCAAATGAACAAACAACAGATGTTGTCTATGTTCAGGGAAAAAATGAAAATTCGTTCCTAAATATAATGGATAAAATCAAGTGTTCATAATTTGACTCGAACCGCTTAAATTCCCCTAAAACAAGCTTACGGGCTGATTTGAAAGTAATTACCGAGCCAGTAGATCTGAGTAAAGTAAAAAATTTTGGAACTTTAGAATATGTATTAGATAAATATTCTAGAACCTGGAGCTGGAAGGTAACTGGAACTCGTGCCGTCACAATGGTTTCGAGACTTATCCCTCAATCATGGTATGGCGAAGGCCCAAACGAGGCAATTATTCCAGACAGTCATCAAAATGTCCAACAAATCCAGTGGATTCTGGAAAGATATCCAATGGAAATTCTTTCAAAATCCATATGGCGTAGAAAAATTTCAAAATCTTCTATACCGCAAATTAAATTAAAAAAAATAGAAAAGCTTAGCAAAGCTACTCCTAGTAAGCAATTTCGGGGAAAACTATATAATTTTCAAAAAGAAGGCCTTGATTTTCTTTTAAAATCATCTGGAAACGCATTGCTAGCTGATGAGATGGGCTTGGGAAAAACAGTTCAAACATTGGCTTATCTTGCAACAGAAAAACAGGCTCTGCCAGCTCTTGTGATTGCTCCATTGATTACACTAAGGAACTGGCAAAGAGAAATTGGTAATTTTATGAAAAAAAAGAGCAGAAATGGACGATTGATGGGAAGAGAAGTTCCTTCATCAACTGTAATTAGAAAAGGCAAATCCCAAGAAATTGGTAAATTTGATTTTTATATAATAAATTATGAATTGTTAGAAAAACGACTAGCAGATTTATCCCAATTAAACATCAGATCAATTATCTGTGATGAAGTTCAAAATCTCCGCTCAAAATCTACTAAAAAATATGCTGCAGTAAAAAAACTTGCAGCCTTAGACTCTGTAAAATATAGAATTGGTCTTTCTGGTACTCCAATTTATAATCGTGGTTCTGAAATATGGCCAATTGTTGATATCTTACGACCAGGATTGCTAGGAAGTTTTAAAGAATTTTGTGAATATTTTTGTTATGTAAATGATAAGGGAAAAGCAATTGTTTTAGAGAATAAACGTGAATCTCTACGATCTGAATTATGTAATCACGTAATGCTCAGACGAAAAAAATCTGATGTCTTAAAGGAGCTTAAAGACAAAGTACGCTATAAAGAGGTTATAGATTCTGACTCAACTTATTATAATAAAGAGTTAGACAAAATTTGGAAAAAATTAGAAGAAGAACAAAAACAAGCTGAAACCGAATTTGACAAATCAGCTTCATATCACAGGGCAATACAAAGTGAGAGACAAGCTGCAGGAGTGGCAAAGCTTCCACATGTAATTAATTTTGTAAAAAATATTATGGAAATTGATGAAAGTGTAGTTGTTTTTTGTCATCATAGAGCGATTCATGATTTATTACACAAAAGTCTAAGTGAATATAATCCAGCTTCTATAATTGGAGGTCAATCCGATAATACCAGACAACTTCAAATCGACATGTTTCAGGAAGGGAAAACTAAACTAATGATTGCTGGATTAAGAGCTGGAAATGTTGGAATTAATTTAACACGTGCAAAATATGTCATCTTTGCTGAATTAGATTGGAGTCCTGCCATCCATAGACAAGCAGAAGACAGGCTACACAGAATGGGACAAAAAAATACTGTCTTTGCTTACTATTTGATAGGTAATGGAACTTTAGATGATCATGTTGCAAAAATCTTAGTTGATAAGAGTTATGAAATAGACTCTGTAATGGACACGGTTAGTGAATCTTTTGAGAATAAGGAAAAGGCAGAATTGATACTTGCTCAAATTCAAGATAAATTAAATTCTGCCCAACAAATTGTTACAAACTAGATTTTTTTGAATCTTTTTATCTCATTCTAGAACATATCAAATTATGGACGCAATGTTTGAAGAAGAAATGATTGACCTGATAACATTTTGTCTCCAAAATCCAGATTCTGACGAAGTTAAGGGTAAAAAAAGTCGGATTTCGGAAATCGGTATAGCCCTCTATTTGGATGGTGGGGTCGATGCTATGGAAAACATGTTTTTTGCCATTCAAAACAGAATCACCGAGGAGATAGGAAAAGACCCAAAACCATTTAGAGCACTATGGAACGAAAATTCTAAAGAATGGAAATACTGAACCCCTAAATTTGATAAATTAAAAAAGTGAAGGTAAGCCCTTAGGCTTTACCAATTCTAAACATCTTTGTGTTGCAGGTAGGACATTGACCTTTAGTGGCAGGTTTGCCGTTTTTCAGGGTTACTGCCTGAGTTTTTTGCATTTCTCTTTTACTTCTGCATTTGACACAGTATCCAGTTGTCATGGTATCAATCAGGTGTGAGGTGATATTAGCGACATGCTGTAAAAATTATTTAACCACAGGGTAGTATCGATCTAATTTTTTTTGTATGAAAACGCAAACTTTGGAACAAAAAATCTGATTTTTCCTGATTTTTAGAAATTTTAATGACAAATCCTTCGACAACTTTATTATAAACTAAAAATAGGAAACGAAGATCATTCTTTAGCAAAAATAATCAAAAATATAGGGTTATTTTATTAGATGAAAAATGTTCAAAACTTTAACATGAAAATATTTACAAACATACAAAAGAACTAAGAAAAACTTAACGATTAGTTTTACTACTTTCAAAAACATTTCGATTAGCCCTTTTATCTGCCGTATGCAGTTTTGGGGTCCAATCTTATTCAATCAACTAGATCTGTTAACTATCTTTTTTGTCCCTAGGCCTGTGATTAAAGAGAATTAGTACATCATAATTCCAGCTAATGTAATTAAGGAGATGGTAAATGATAGAGAAACAGCGATTCTTTATAACGCTAAAAACTAAAACTATAGATGAAATCATAAATACAAATAAAGAATTCAAAACTGGAGAACAAAGATCATTTTTTATCGTAAGCGTTCTCAAAAAATATAAAATTATTGCCGTTGGATGTCAAACCCCTAACATTATAAAAGAAGCAAAAAATGATACCCGCCAAGACATAGAAGAGGCACTTGATATAGTACAAAATGATTTTGGAAGTAATACTGGGATCTCCTAATTTCTTCCTGACCTTATCTGTAATTGAATAATTTTCTTGGACTAGGCATTATAGCTCTATTCTGTAGTAATCCCATCGTTCTGGGTCAAACTGAGTAACAAATTTTGCTTCTTCGTGAGTTTTTGCACGTTTAGAAATCACATCTCGGAGAGCAAAACTCGTCTGATACTTGTATCTTTTTGAATGTGCCTGCATTGTAAACAAATGGCGCAGTTCACTTCCTCCATGATGTCCCCAATAACCCATCTTGATTGCAAGTGGTTCTAAAAATATTGTATTTTTAGCACCAAAGTTTTCGTCATTTACTTTTTGGTGTAAAATTTCATAATTTTCAAGAGGACCTCCTTTAGCAAATCCAATTATTGGCCCACCTGTGTCAGTTAATCTTATGGTACTAATGATTGTATTAGGATTTTTAACTGATTCTTCAAAATTATCTCTGGTCATTTGTAATGGTTTTGGTAATTCGTCATAAATTTTACGGAGAGTTTTTACAAAGTCATCTTGTGTTCTAGTTATGTTCTGCTCTATTGTTGGAACAATTTTTAGATTTTCATACACAAAATCTGCATGAATTTGAATTTCTTGTTGACGAAGTTTCAAAAATGACAGAACATTATGCATAAAGTTTTTTCTCATATGTTTTGGAATAGAAATAAGTACGCGCTCACACATTTCAGATTCATTATTTAGAAGATCTTCAAAATACGCAACCGATCTTTGAAATATGAGTGATGGATGCCATGCAAGCGCATGAGCATTCTTTTTTGCCATTTCCATTCCTTTAGCAAAATCGCCCAATGCATATCCACTTATTCTATCAACTACTGACAAAAACCAACCTAATCTCATATAATGATCTTGCTTTTCTGGATTATTTTTTATAATTTCACAATTCTCAAAACATTTTTTTATTTCTTTCTCAGCATTTTCTTTTAAATTTCCCTTCCATGGAAATGTAGTTCTTAATATCAGAGCTTTTATTATGTTGAGATCAATCTCTGCATCAATAAGAAATTTTTTTAATGTCTCACTCTCAGAGAGAAATTTTAATACACTTTCTTCATGAGGTTTGTCTACGCTCTTATCAGGATCAAAATCATGAAAAAGTGCTGCTGTGTAAAGATACTTGAGGTCTTCTTGATTTATGGGATTGAGACTACTTTTCCAGTTTGCAGCAACTAGAGTGATGTAGGTTACCTCTAATTCATGCTCTATATTGTGATAACCATAATAATCAATTCCAAGTCCTTGTGTTTCAAACAAGTCAATTGTAAAATCCAGCATTTCAGAGTAGCACGGTTTATCCAAACCCATTAGGACTGCTAAGTTGTTAATTTCATCTCTAAGTGTTTGTGTGTCTGAAACAAGTTGCACTAAATATTAATCTGATTTCTGGTTTTTAAAGATGTGTATTATTATGAGGTTTTCAATCTCGTTTTTAGACCATCTTTTAGATTTGAGATGCAATATTTCCCAACTTGAAATCTGGCAGTAAATTATTCCTTAGTATTTTATGTAATTTCACTCTCAGGCTTTTTATCAATTGATGGTTGTAGTGAATTTTTTTTTGAAAGAGAAAACCTGAAAAATATCAAAATACCAAATAATTCTAAATATTCAACAAATGCCACTGTGTAAAAATGTAGGATCCATCCATTAAGACTATCATTTAGAACAGCAAGAACTGCAGACAATTGTGGAAATGCAAAGAATATTGCTAAAAACATACCAACAATTCCATATATCCAATCTTGAAATTGTAACTCATCTGTTTTTTTGAGAATTTCTTCTGGATTTGCAAATTCTTCATGTTCTTCCAATAGTTGGTTTTTCAAATCTACATAGACTGAATTTCCTTGTTCTATTGCAAAAATAGTTCCTCCTAAAATTAGCAGAAAAATTATGGATTGTCCATAAATTATTTTAGCCCGCTTTCCTTTTTGTAACTTATTCATTTGACGCTCGAACATTTTTCCAAATCGTCCAAGTTTTCCTTTTTTGGTTAGAATTATCATTAAAACCGAAATGGCAGAAATTATGCCAAATGATCCAAACCAATCAGTGGAAATATGCGTTACAAAAAAAAGTCTAACTGGTAATAACACCCCAGTCATCACAGAAAATACAATAAACCCTTCTAGAAAATTCTTATTTTTCATTAACATTAATCTTAAAATCTACGATTTGAGAGATAGCTTCACTAGATTGAACAGCACGTGGTGTATATTCTATTTATACATCTGAAATGAAATCATTTACACTTTGTCTTTAGATGAAAAAATTCTAGTTGAAATTATTGAAGTTCAAAAATCTCATAAATTAGATTACATACTTCATCTAGGAAAAGTTACTTATTCGCTGGATAGTGTAGCAATTACCAAATCTTCTACTCCAGTAAATAGACCTACAAACAGAGGGGGTATCTATTTTTCCGATACCTTTGCTTTCAAAATTAAAGCCGTTGTAGATGATCTCTCTATAGCAGAATTATTATCAAAGAGTATGTTGGGGCCAAACCCTGAATTTCAAGAACTTGAAATTACTACAAATGTGCCAATTAAAGATTCAATAAAAAAAGTAACATTTTTTGTAAATCTAACAAATAGCATGCAAAGTTCATCTCACATTGAATTAAATATGACAATTATTAGATTAAAAATTGGATAATCCCTTTGAATTTACGAGATATCAAAATACTTGTCGTAATTTTTCCGGCGTTCTTTATCTGATAAAACTTCATACGCTTTGTTAATTTCTGCCATTTTTTCTTTGGTTGTGGGATCAGGATTTTTATCTGGATGCCATTCCTTTACCAACCGTCTAAACTGATTTTTAATTTCTCCTTGAGTGGCATCATTTGATACCTCGAGGATCTTATAGTAATTAGGAAAATTAGAATTTTGCATGGATTTTCTAAATTCTTCGTCATCTTTATTGACACTCTTTTTACCAACAAACTCATCACTCGTCCAATCAGAATGATATTTTTCATAATCTCTATTCTTTTTAGATTCATAATCCCCCACATCATAAGAAAATTTTTTTCGAAGAATTTGATTACGAGCTAAGTAAAGAAAAATTGCTATTACAGCCACAATAAAACTAGAAAAAATAACTATTAAATCCTCATTACTCACAATCAATTCGTTTGGATTTTTTGTTGGTGCTTCATCCTGTGGAAACACAGGAATTATCAAGGAAAGCATAAAAATTGAAAATAAAATAAGAATTTGATTCTTCATATGATAAATCATATATTTATTGAGCACATATTATCCTTAATGTATTTCTTCAATTCGAACAAAAGGATCTGAAAATTTGATTGAAAAAAAATTCGAGTCAGATTTACTTTACAATAAGATTGTTCATTACTATGTAGACAAGAAACATTTTTCAAAGGAACAAGCAAACTCAATAGCTCAAAATATTATCAAAAGAGAAATTGAAAGGCGAAAGTGTAAAAACCTTCAATGCAGACATTCATTAAATGATCATATTAGAAACTCTGAAACCTGTTTAGTTTTAGACTGTAACTGTATAAAATTCGTTAAATAATTGGTTTATGAAGCTAATTTCCTACTTGTCTAATTAGCTTTGTCAACGAAAATGGTTTTTGTAAAAATTCTACATTTTCTTTAAAATCTTCTGTTGTCTCATTCTCACCACCCAAGGCGTATGCTGAGGCAAAAATTATCCTCTGGTTAGGTGTGGTTTTTAAGATTTCATTAGCAACTTCCTTTCCAGTTTTTTTTGGCATTGACTGATCTAAAACAACTACATCAAAAGGGCTTTTCCCAAGCATTTTATACTCGTTTTTTTTCTTCTCATCTTTGTATCTTTGTAGACATTCTTCACCATCTTTTGTAACGATTACTTTGTGGCCATATTTTTCTAAGATTCTATTATACTGTAAAGCAGTAAAGTCGTTGTCTTCTGCAATGAGGATGTTTAATGCCATTTTAATCCAAATTCTTTTCTCATTTTTTGTCTTTTAAGACAAGTATGTTTAAAATAAACAAACAACGTTGTACCACAACATGAGCCGAATTGAGGACCTTGTAGACAAAGGAAATAGATTCCTTGAAGCAGGTAAATTTGAAGAGGCTCTAGGTTTTTTTGATCAGGCTCTTTTATTAAATCAAAACGATCCGGAATTATGGAATCATAAGGGAGTTACCTTGAGAAGCATGGGACGATATAATGAGGCTATAGAATGTTTTAACAAATCATTAGAACTTGATCCCAGAGACAAAAAAGCATCGTAATGGTGACTGACATTTGAGTTTCACTATTAACTAATCGTCAATCTATATTATAGACAAACCATTAATTGTAAATAGTGAAGAGAGAATTAATGAATTTATTAGAACAGGCTTTTGATCTGAGTGAAAATGAAGAGTACGCTGAGGCTTTACAATGTTATGATAAGGTTTTAAGTAAAGATCCAAAAAATGTTAGAGCATTAATTGACAAAGGAGTTACATTACAAAATCTTGGAAGATTTAAACAATCTCTAACACTTTATGATAAAGCACTAAAAATCAATCCAAAAAATCTAGATGCTCTAATTAACAAGGGAACTGCCTTACATTCTTTAGGAAAATTCAACGAAGCGATAATTTTGTATGATAAAGCCCTTGACCTTGATAAAAAATGTGCTATTGCACTTGCATACAAAGGATTGTCCTTAGGTGAGCTAGATGAAATTCAGGAGGCCTTAAAATATTTCAAAAAAGCCTTAGAAATTGACCTGGACTATGATCTTGCAAACTTGAGTAAAAAGATGGCCCAAGACCTTCTAAAGTCAAAAATAAAGGAACTAAAACACTCTAAAACACAGTAACATCGCCTGGCGCAGGCTCTCTTCTTACATTCTTCTCATGGAAATCAAAAAACTCTTTGTGAATCGTTTTTTGATGATTTTGAAGATCTTCTATGTTTTCAAAACCTTCGTGGCACAGGAAGCATTTTGGTTTATCTTCATCAACTAGTGGTAATACCATACTATTTGGGTGCGTCTAGGTTACTTATCTTTTGAGATTGATTAGTCAAATTATATATTTGCATAAAATTGGATTCAAAGCGTGTTAGAACAACTGGTAGGTGAATCACAAGCACTTGATCGTGCAATTGCTGGAGAAGAATTATCACTTAAGGACGGAATGGAACTAATGAATTTTGAAAATCTCCATATGCTAGGTGCAGTAGCTGATATCACAAGAAAAAAACTTGTAGGAGATGCTGTTACTTTTGCAGCATCCTATTACATGAATTACACAAACGTTTGCGCAGCTAGCTGTCAGATGTGTGCCTTTTATAGAAAAGGACACGAGGATGATGCATACACGCTAACTCCTGAACAAATTGAAAAAAGAGTTTCAATGGCAAAGGAGATGGGTGCAACTGAGGTGCATATTGTTGGTGGATTTCATCCAAAACTACAACTTGATTATTATGAAGAGATGATGAGAATCATCAAAAAGAATCATCCACATCTAAATATCAAAGCTTTTACTGCAGCAGAAATTTTCTATTTATCTAAACTCACAAAAAATTCTGTAAAAGAAATACTTTCAAGATTCAAGGAAGCAGGTCTTGATTCTATGCCTGGAGGTGGAGCAGAACTCTTCCATCCAGATATTAGAAATAAAATAGTTAGAGGAAAATGCACAGGTCAAGAATGGCTTGATACAATTGAGCAGGCACACAATTTAGGAATTAAAACCAATGCAACAATGCTTTATGGCCATATTGAAAAACCTGAACATGTAATTGATCATTTAATTAAGATTAGGGAACTACAAAAAAAGACTGGAGGGTTTATCACATTAATTCCACTAAAGTTTAGTTTAGATAATACAGAACTTGAACAAGAAAAGCAAGTTACTCATGAATGTTCTTCAGTGTATGACCTTCAAGTAATTGCATTATCACGACTAATGCTTGCAAATGTTCTTAACAATATTTCGGTATATTGGGTTGCATACGGCAAAAAACTAGCGCAGGTTGCCTTATCAAATGGCGGAAACGACTTGGTAGGCACAGCCTTTTCTGAAGAAATCTATCGTGCAGCTGGCAAGCCAACTAATTCATCAGTATTAGATCTTGCAAATATGGTTAGAGAAGTAGGGAAAAAGCCAGCACAACGTGATACATTTTTTAATATTTTGAAAACATTCTAAATTAATTACATTGCAATTACTTAGGTTTCAGGTTTTTTTTCAACCTTCTTTGGACTCCCCTTTCTTCTTCTACGTGCTCCAAAACTAATTAGTACTAACATAAAGCCTATGCCAATTAATATTCCGGCCAATGTGTTAAAGTCCTGATTTTCCTGCTGTTCAATTAGAAGATCCAATGTCTCTTCTTCTGTCATACCTGATGTTCCAACTGGACTTGTAGAGTTCAGATATAGTGAAAGAGAAATTCCTATAGATACCATGATAATTCCTGCTACTAGAATTTTTTTATCAATTAGCAAAACTACCCTCAATTATAGATGACGTTTAATGTATATTATTATGCTATTTTCAATTCAAAATTTGGAACTAGATTTTTCTTTTTTGCCATCTCAAAGAGATGTCTAATTGATTCTTCGCCTTTTTTTCCCATATCAACAGTAACATCGTTTACATACATTTTTACAAATTTTTCAATAAGGTAACGTTGCTTTCCTCTACTGTACTGCATGGCATAGTCTAAGGCTTCCTCTGTATGAGAACGAGCATAGTTTATTGAATCCCGAAGATAATTGTCAAATTTTTTAATTATATCTGAACCTAGCCTATTACTTATCACGTTTATCCCAAGAGGGACTGGTAAACCGTTAGTAGTTTTATCCCACCATTCCCCTACGTCTAGAATTTTAGTTAGATTTTCTTGGTCATAGGAAAGCTGTGTTTCATGTATGACCAGACCTGCATCAACTTTTCCCTCTAAAACTGCTTTTGGAATTTCAGCAAAGTTCATCTCTACATATTCAAATTTTCCAATCATTAATTGTAAAAGTAGAAATGCTGAGGTCATTTTGCCAGGTATGGCGATTTTTAATTTTTTAAGTTCGTCAATTGGAATCATTTTTTTTGCAATTACTATAGGACCATATCCTAATCCAAAACTTCCACCACTTCTTAAAATGGTGTAATTAGGGATATAGGCACATGCATGGACAGAAACTGCACTTACATCAAGTTCTGGATCAGATGCTTTTTTGTTTAGCTCTTCAATATCTCCAATAACATGTTTTATAGTAAAATCTGGAGATTGTATCTTTCCTGTGAGCATAGCGTAAAACATGAATGCATCATCTGAATCAGGAGTGTGTCCTACAGAAATTTCCACGTATTTGATCTTAGAATCTCGTTATAAATATTACATCAACTATTTTTTTATATGTAATTCTAGAGAAAAGAGTAATTATCTCAAATATTTATTAGTGATAAGCAAATATGTAATTAGTTTTTTCTTCTTGGGGGACAATTTTGTACTTAATTTTACTTCTACTGGTGTTTTATTGTAAAATTGATAAATAGGAATTTGGTTTATTGAGGTTCTGGTATTCCAATAATATCATAAATAGTGTGACCATGATACTTTCTATCAAACCAGTCCTTGTACATGGGCTCGTTGTTGTAAATGTCAATGTATTTTTGAAGATCAGAGTTTTTGTAATGTAAATCTAGCTTTGATTGAGATTTTGAAAATGTCACAGGAATTGCCAACTCTAAAACCTCTTCAATAGAGTAATCTTTAAAGTTTGTATCAAACCAGGCTTTGAAGGCAGGTTCGCTATTGTATCTATTTAGATAATATTCTGCTCCTTGTAGTGGGTCAAACAAAGTTGCAATATCTTTCTCTTTTTTTGTCTTTATTTTTTCTAAAAATGCTTGCAATCTTTTACGCGTTTCAAGATCTGCTTTTTTCTCACGTGCAAGCTCTTCTCTGGTAAATCTGCACTTTTCTGAACTTGAAATGTTCATTTTAGGTTCCTTTTCTATTTGTTTTTTTGGTTTTAATTCTTCTAAAAGTAATAGTAACCTTCTACGCGTTTCTAAGTCAGCCTTCTTTTCACGTGCAAGCTCTTCTCTGGTAAATATAGATTTTTTTAAACTTGAAATGTATGCTTGACATTTATCCTCTATTATTTTTTCAATTTTTAATTTGCTTGCTAGTGTTTCTTGCATTTCCCTGATTGTTTTTAGATCATGATCATCTATTTTGTGATCTTCAGGTTCTTCGATTGAATGTTTACGTTTTGCCAGGCTTGTGTTGTTTATTAGAGGCTTTACTTCCTTTTTTGGTCCACACCAAGGTATTCCGCTATCTGTAAGATAAACCTCAAATGGAATCTCTAACTCTTCTGTTGTAGGATTTACTAATTCTATATCAAACTTATTTTCCATTTCTTTTTCTTCGGCGATATATCCTGTACCATCTTCGTTGAGGCTACAGGTAACCTGTTTTGGCTTTAATGCATTAACTATCAGGTTTACAGTACGTAGAATTTTTCCCATGAAAATAATAGACAGAAATTTCACATAAGCAAATGTTTGTAATTTTTACCAAACAATTTGAATCTGAGGATAAATTGTGCTTATTTTGATCTAAAAAGCATTGCCCAGTCTACAGCATTTTGTGGCAGTATGGTTTTGGGATCTGTATTTTCCCCTTTGTTTTGCTTTCCAATGTTTAGCATGATGATTAATCGTGATATTATCAATTAAGAAATTGTTTGTAATTATATCCAAACAAACCAAGAAATGCTTACTACTCTTTACAGATTTGAAGCCTGATGCTGGATTCATCCCTAAAGATGTAGAAAATGCCATTCAATCGTTAGAAAATTCCGATTTTCTAATCAAAAATTAAATTTAAAAAATCAAGAAAATAACTTTCTATATAAATATTACAAGGAAATTTGAATGATAAAGCATGAAAACAATCGAAGCCTTTGAAAATGATATTCTATTACAAATTCCTTATTTACAAACAATACATCTTCAAAAACAGTTATCAGAGAAGAAACAACGAAGGACAATTTTTTGTGGAAATGGAGATTCATTTGCAGCCGCTTTACTAGCAGAAGCATTTTCAAATTTTCGAGTTAGATCTGCTGATCCACTCGATTTACTGAAAAATAAATCTATAACAAAAAATAATGATGTTTATCTAATTTCGATTTCAGGAAATACAATTTCAAACATAATGGTTGCAAAAAATGCTAAAAGAGCAACCGCGATTACATTAAATGATAACAGCAAGCTGGCAAAAGCCTGCTCTAAATGTATTCATCTTGATTATCCAAGTTCTGGAGTTTTTACTTCTGGAAGTATTGGATTCATTTCAAGTGCGTTGACTAGTATTTCTTTAGTTTCAAAGTTACACATTACAGGCATAATGGAATTATTCAAAAGAGCCTTACTTGAAAGTAAAAAGATAAAACTTGGAAAAAAAATCTTCATTATAGGTAATCTGCATACTTTTCCTGTAGCAGTATATGGTGCTGCAAAATTCTATGAGATATTAGGTACTGATGTACATTATGAAAGAATCGAACAATTTCTACATATGGGGATTTTTTCAGCAAAGTCAGGAGATACTGTGATAATCTTTGAAGAAAAAAATTCTCATAATTATAGGATTTCAAAAAATTTGAAAAAACTTGGTTTGAATGTTTATCAGCCAAATCCAGGCACGAGGAACAAAATTGCACAGATAATTTTTTTCACATTTTTCTCACAATTGACCCCATTATTTTATGCAAAAAAAAATCATCAAAAAGAATGCTATTTCATTACTGCTAAAAAACTAAGAAATGCAAGCTCCAATATGATTTATTGATCTGAAAAATAGCCAGATTTTCTTCATAAGATTTAATAGATGCGCAAAAAGGATTTATCGCGTTTATGAAGTACAAGTCCACTGAACAAGTCTTAAAAATAATTAAGGATAAGAACCAAATTAGAAATTTTGGTGTTATCGCT
>Ga0209520_10000956_pt1 | contig 16305 bp, 5 predicted proteins | sample Rifsed16ft1_FD_184009 | JGI IMG/M metagenome (GOLD analysis project Ga0209520, IMG submission 184009) | Soil microbial communities from Rifle, Colorado, USA - sediment 16ft 1 (version 2) | ecosystem: Environmental > Terrestrial > Deep subsurface > Rock core/Sediment | place: Rifle, Colorado...
CCTGTCTTGTTCGAACGCAGGACATCCACGATCTGCTTCTTGTGCAACCGCAAGGACTGCATCAATTCGTCCGACAGCGCTTTGGGCGGCGCGGAAATATGCAACTCATCGCCTTCTGTCGAAAGTTTGACGCCCAATTTGTTCAGTACATCTAACAACTGCTCCATACATACCCCCAAAGTGTTTAAGCTTTACTTGAGCTGGCGCTTCATTTCGGACAGAAGCGCGTCTATGTTTTGCGGTGACAGAATCGTGTAGTGGCTACCCGAAACAACGGTGCTTGCGACCTTTCCGCGAGTCAGGGACGCCCAGCCCCAATCAAGGGTGCCGTCAGCCGGATGGTCGGCGAACTCGCTCACCCTCCCTTCCCTTGCGCGGAAGACGCTGAGCGGTGCCAGTATCGGGATAGGCCGATAAGCGCGGCACGCCTTGATGATGCCTTTGAAGACGGTGTGGATCACTTCCATATGCGGGACGTCCAGATCGACTGCAATCTGCCGTGCCATGAGCGTGAACGCGCCTGCCAATCGTTTCCCGGGTTCGATATCCGCGAGCGCGCGAACATCAAAGCTCGCGGAATCGAAGCCGATATTGAGGTCTTCCAGGAACCACAACAGCAGCGAAATATCATCAACTTCTTCATGCTGTAACGGTGCCGGCGTATCGAGCATCAACACGCGCTCGACGGTTTCTCCCATCTGCTCCAGTTGACGTGCGATTTCGAAGGCAATTATTCCTCCGGACGACCAGCCGCCCAGCAGGTACGGCCCCATTGGCTGTACCTCCCTGATCTTTTCCAGGTAGAGCGCAGCCATCTGCTCGATACGCTCCAATGGCGGCTGCTCGGCGGAAAGCCCGGCTGCTTGCAGGCCGTAAAATGGTTTGCCCAGTTTTTCTGCAAGTTCGCGGTAACAGATGACGTTGCCGCCGGCCGGGTGCACAAAGAAACAGGGGCGATCCTTGCTGCCGTCAACACGCATCGGCACAAGCGGCGACCACGACTTTGCATTCAGCAGGCTGTCCGCCAGGTATGCGATGGTTCTGCCTTCCAGAAGCACGCTAAGTGGAAGGGTGCGGCCGAATTGTTTGTTGATCCGCGTCATCACCCTGACTGCGGCGAAAGATTGCCCCCCCAGCTCGAAGAAGTCGTCGTGAATACCGATCGGGTTGAGGGCCAGCACTTCCTCCCAGATAGCGGCCAGCTTCGTCTCCACCTCATTGCGTGGCGGAGCGTAAACTTTCGCTTCTTTTTGTACCGTTTCACTTAACAACAACAGTGCTTGCCGATCGACCTTTCCATTGGCGCTCAAAGGCATCTGCGCCACCTGGATTACCTGGCTCGGCACCATGTAGCGGGGAAGCTTGCCGTACAAAAACTCCTGAACGGCCTCAGCGCTCAGCTCGGCCGCGCCCGCTTTGGGGATGATGAAAGAGAGTATTTGTCTGCCGGCTCCCGTAGCGCTGGCAAGAACGGCTGCGCCGGCAATGCTGGGGTGCGACATCAAGGCTTGCTCGATTTCGCCCAATTCGACGCGGAAGCCCTGGATCTTTACTTGAAAATCGGACCGTCCCAGGAATTCGATATTACGGTCCGGCAGATAGCGCCCCAGATCGCCCGTTTTATACAAACGCTCCCCTGTTTGCGGATGGCGCACAAACGCGGCGTCGGTCTTCGTCTGGTCTTGCCAGTAGCCTTGAGCCAGACCGACTCCGCCGATATGAAGATGTCCCGGCACCCACGTTGGCGCATCATTGCCGTTTTCGTCCAGCACGTGCCAGCTTTGATTAGCCAGCGGCCTGCCATAGGGAATGCTGACCCAGCTGCTGTCGACGTGATCGATCGGATAATAGATCGACCAGATGGAAGCCTCTGTCGCACCACCAAGGCTGATTACACGCGCATTCGGCGCAACCTGCCAAATCTTCTGCGGCAACGACACCGGAATCCAATCACCGCTTAGCAGTACCGTTTGCAGGGATGGCAACATGATGTCGCGCGATTGCGCCGCATCCACCAACAACTGCATCAGGGCAGGTACGGAATTCCAAACGGTCACATTTTGCCTGCGGATCGAATCGATCCATGCATCGGGGGAAGTGGTAGTTGAATCATCGGGCAGCACCATCGTTCCGCCAGCAGCGACAGTGCCGAACAAGTCATAGACAGACAGATCAAAACAGGCGGATGAAATGCCGAATGTCACATCGTTTTCCGCCACGCCGAAGCGGCAGTTAATGTCTATCACCGTGTTCAGCGCACTCTGGTGGCTGATCATTACTCCTTTAGGAGTCCCGGTCGAACCTGACGTAAAAATGATGTATGCGAGATCGCCCGGATCTGATTTAACGCCAAGAGGGTCTGATTTCTCCGCGTCGAATCCGGAAGCGCTGTCGTCGACGCAGACCGCTTGCACGTGGTCGGGCAGGTTCAGCGTTTCGAGCAGATCTTTACGGGTCAGAACCAGTTTGGCGTTAACACTTCGCAGCAGATAACGGATACGCTCCCCGGGCCATTCCGGATCCATAGGCACATAAGCAGCCCCGGCCATCAGGATTCCATATACAGCGGCAACCTGTTCCCAGCCTTTGTCCAACATCACCGCCACCAATTCCTGGCGCTTTGCCCCTGCCGTTTTCAGGCGAGTGGCCAACCCGGCCGCGCACCGGTAGAGTTCTCCGTACGTCAAGGTTCGACTTGGCGTCACGACAACGGGTTTGTCAGGACAAGCGGCCGCGCGGGTGGCCAGAGATCCATGCAGCATCCCACCCGGCAACGCAACTTTGTCATTGTTGATTTCGACGCGCTGGTGCCGCTGAGCGGCCGGCAACAGATCGAATTCCGTTTTTGTCCAGAAATGCTCGTCTTCGGAAAACCCGATCAGTAACGCGCGGTAGGCAGTCCACATGTCATCGATCATTCCATCCGGGAAATATTTTTCGATCAAGTCCCAGACCATCCAGATTCCACCATCGGATAAATCCCAGAACTGGTGATCGAGCAGTACTTGCGGCGTTTCGAGACAGGCGACGAAAGGCTCCTCGTAGGGCTTCATGAACAGACCGCTGCCGACCACAAATGGGCAGGGCGCGCGCCCCGGCGTTTTCTGCACCTGGTTGAGTGCCTGGATCACCTTTACGCCACTCCAATACACATGCTGAAGATCGGACATGATCCGTTCCTGCAGCTTGCGTGCGCGCTCATAGAAAGGCTCCTTGGCGCGCAAGTCCACTTCCAGCGGATACAGGGATGCGAAATTGCCGACGATCTCCTTCACTTCCGGATGAAAAGGAAAGCGATGCGTAACCATGTTATTCAACAGGAAGTGGCGTGACCCGCTCCAGCAGGAAATCAACTCAGCGTAGACGGCGAAAATAGCATTGGTCGGTGTAAGTCCGTAGCGACGGGCCTTGTCCTTGAAAGCCGACCAGACATCTGGTGGCAGAATCATTTGGCGCCGTTCGAGCATGGAACGCATGCGCGTATCCACCCCGGTCCTCATCGGAAGCTGGGGGGCGCTGGGAAAATGTGGAAGTCGCTCGGTCCAGTATCGCTTCGACGCGAGGCCCAGGGGAGTGTCTTCCATCTTCTCCAATGCCAATACGCAGTCCCTGAAACTCAAGGACAAATCTGGCAACGGTTGATCTGGATGGTGATAGATGTGCAGCGTATCCGACAGCAGCTTCTGCGAACCGTAGCCGTCGCTAAAGACATTGTTGTTGTTAAAATGGAGCCTGGCCTTGCCGTCTCCGTACAAGCTGATCCGGCAGTCGAGCCAGGGCCAAGTGTTAACGGGCAAGATCTGACGCGACATGGCGGCACGCGTTTGCAGCAACGCCGCTTCCGCCACCTCTTGCGACAGGGCGCGCAAGTCCTGAACTTTCACCTGTACTGGCGTGAACGTCTGCAAGGTTTGCAGATGCAAATCGTCGGTTGCAGTTACCAGATTGGCACGTTGCCGGTACAAGGCCGCATTAAACGCCTTCTCATAGCGTGCCGCGTCTATTCCATCCAGTTCATCTTCCAGGTAATAGTGGGGCCGGACATGGAATTCCATGTCCATTCCGTCGCCCATCAGGAATGCCGTCTGCAGATCAGCAGCCGGGAACGGCTGGTAGAGATTTCCCGGATCCGGCTGGATGACTGGCAGCGCTCCAGCCTCGTGGCTATCGTCATGCTCGGACAGCCACTCAATCAGTTTCGATTTGCTCTGACGGAGACGCTGCATCATGGCGTCGGATAAAACACCCTTCGATGCACTGATCTCAAGTTGTTTATCCTCCATCAACCTGAGCTTTACCCCAAGTACAGAGAGTTCAGATAACAGAGCCTGCACACTCATAGCGTCCAAATCTCCATTTCAGTGTCTTTTGATCCTGTCTCCGTTACCATCAATCGCTTCAGCATAAGTTGGCCATGAATCAGATCCACCACCTCTGCCACCTCGGAGCCTGCGATGAAATAGTGAACGGGTACATCGACGGACAAGTCGGCCAATATGTAATTGCGCAACTCAATTGCCATCAGCGAATCGAATCCCAGCTGATTGAGTTTCTGGTGAAGGAATGATGGCTGCAACTCGCTTATACGGTTGGCATCGAGGCGTAACACACGTCCCACCCGTTCGAGCAAGTACTCCAGAATGTCTTCCTTGGACGCGTCAGCCCTCAAGTTGCCGACGCCGGCTGCCGTAGCGCGGCGATCGGCCGGTTCCGCGACCTTCATGTCGGACAGCAGGGTGTACGGATGCTTGCGCGCCGTCACGGCTGCATAGCGTGACCAATCGATCGCTGCAAACCCTATTTGCGTCGGCTGCGTGCCTAACACGGAAGCGAAGGCATTTACGCCGGAGCGGGGAGTGGTCCCGTGTATGCCGATGTGCTCCAAACGCGTTGCGGTTTCGGGCTGTGCCGCCATACCGACCTCCAGCCAAGGCCCCCAATTTATACTGGTGGCCTTTACGCCAGACTGGCGGCCATAGTGTGCGAGGCTATCGAGGAAGGCATTGGCGACAATGTAATTGCATTGCCCTGCCGATCCGATCAGCGCCGCTACGGAAGAACAAAACGCCAGGAAATCCAGCTCCCGTCCTTCGGCGAACTCGTGCAGGTTCCATGCACCACGCACCTTGGCCGCCATGACTTTTTCGAACCGCGCCCAATCGAGCTGATTGATGACCCCATCGTCGATCACGCCGGCAGCATGCACAATCCCTCTTATCGGCGGCTGGCATTGCTCGAGCGCAGGCAGAATATTCTTCCATGCTGCAGCATCTGCGATGTCGCCTTGCAGGAAGGTTACCCGGGTGCCACCGCTCTCCAGAATGCGGGTCAATTCCGCATGGTTGTCCGGCATGCGACGCCCGAGCAGGACGAGGGAGCGTGCCCCGTTCCTTACCAGCCACTCGGCAATGGAGAACCCTATTCCACCGAAGCCGCCGGTGATCAGGTAACTGGCATCCGGCCGTACGGAGCTGGTGACATTGTTGAGATTCAGGGGAGCCCCGACCTCCAGTCGCGCTTCGTACCATTGATTTCCACGCAGGGCGATATGACCTGCGCCGGCAGTCCGTGTTGCCGCGTTCCACACAGTTTCCGCCGGCGGAAGCGGGGCTGCCGGATCCCAATCAACTTGCACGCATTTGACTTGCGGATACTCTGCCACTACGGCCTTGACCATCCCGTTAAGGGCGCTCTGCGCGAGTCCGGCCTTGCTCAGCCGGTCAGATTCGGCACCCTCATGAGGAACCACCACGGCACCGCGCGTGCAAATAACGATATCCGGGGACATGCTGGCGTAGGTCGCCAGGAACTGTTTGATGAGGTAGAAGCTTGTTTGCGCAATGCCATACGTTCTGTCGACCACACCTGTTTCGTCTTCGAAACAAGTTTCGTAACTATCCAGGAACAGCAGGCCTCGCACTTGAATCCCCTCGAGGGACAAATCGGTAAACAAGCGTTCGATATCCGATATCGAGCGCGGATCGATGTGAATGGTCGGCGCGCCCGCTTCCATCCATTTGAACGCCGTATCGGCAACGATGACCAACGCCGGGTGTCCGCTTGCAGCAAGGACTGCGCTCACGCTATTTCCGTAATTGACGTCATGGCAGTAAATCAGCCATTGCGCCTCCGGTGAAGCAGCGGTCTCCGCTTCGATCTGTTGCGAGTTCAGCGAAACAGGCAACCACCTGGTTTCGTATGCATCAAGCGTCGCATCAGTTGTGGCAGCGCCGAGCGCCGAGCGCGGAACCCTGGCCAGCTGCATTTCCTGGATAGTGGCTACAGGCAGCCCTTCCTCGTTGAACAGCTCAATATCTGCCGAGAAGCGTCCGTGCGCATGCTCGCCATGCCAAACCAGCTTGCACCAAAGCCGGGAAGGCAGTCGCCGGAAAGCGGCAAGCCGCTCCATCGCGACCGGCAGTATGGCCGTATCCCCCGCCTCAGTATCGACGAAAGCATAGAGCGCATGGAAACAAGCATCCAGCACAACCGGGTGAACCCAGTAAGAGTCTGCATCATCGTTTGCGGCAGGACTCTCGATCCAGGCCAGCGCCTGATTCCCCGCTTGCCACAACCCGCTTAAGCCGCGAAATGCAGGGCCGTACTCCAGCCCTCGTTGCCGCCAGTATTCGTAACAGGCCTCCACGGACTTCTGTGTCATCGACGTTTTCAGTTCGTCGAACGACGTAGCAGCCGCCGCGGCCGGCATCGGCTGCCAAAGCGCATCCATCGCCGCACGCACCTGCCATCCAGAATCGGGTTCATCGTTATCGCGCGCAAAGCAGCTGATATGATGGACGCCGCCTTGTTCGGCCACTGACAGTTGGACCGTGGTCTGGCCCTTGTTGTCGAAGATCGTGGCGCGCTGGAATTCGACGTTTTGCAGCACCCTGCGACAGTGCCGCCAATGCCCACTCGACGATCGCCGCCGCTGGCAGCACGGGCATTCCGAACACCCGATGCTGATTGATAAACCATGGCTGCTCGGCCGACAGCACATTTTCAAAACAGCGGCCTGACGACCCGGCGACATCCAGTTTCTGCCCCAGAAGCGGATGCAACCTGAAACCGGTGAAACGAGTCTGCAGTCCCTCGCTCGCACCGTCCCGGAACCAGAACCGTTCCGACTGGAATGGATAAACCGGTGCCTGGATGGGCTTGGGTAGCTTGGCACCGCCCCTGCGCTCGCCTTCCCATCGTTTCCAGTCCACCAGTGCGCCTGCGGCATACCACTGGCCCAGGCTGCGCTGGAATTGGAATCCATCGTCATGTCCGCGCCGTAACGACGACAACCAAAGGCCGTCTTTGATTATCTGCTGCCCGAAAACGGACAATACCGGGTGTGGCCCGACCTCCACAAAGACGCTGCATCCGCACGCCGCGAGCGTGTTCATGCCTTCCGAAAACAGGACGGGCTCCAGAACGTGACGTACCCAATAGTCCGCAGTAGCGATTTCTTCCTGTGCGATTTTTCCGGTGATATTGGAGATGACCGGGATCCGTGGCGTGGCGTAAACAATTTCCCCGGCGCATCGCTTGAACTCAGCAATCATCCCCTGCATCAACGGTGAGTGAAAGGCGCGATTCACATGGACCCGTGTGACGGTCACGGTCTTGCCCACGTCTGGCAAACCGCCGATCACCGCATCCAGTTCATCCTTTCTTCCGGCAAACACGATGTCCTGCGGGCTGTTGCGGCTCGCTAGGCTGACACCCTCGTGTTTCTTCCGGTTCTGCTCGAATGATCCGAGGAATTGATCGACGAGCTCGGCCGGTGCATGCACGGCAACCATTTCCGCAGGCTCCGTCTCGTCCTGCATCAGTCTCCCGCGATGCGCAACCAGCTTCAATCCGTCTTCCAGGCTAAATACGCCGGCGATGCAGGCGGCCACGTATTCTCCCAGGCTATGCCCGATCAGGTAATCAGGCACAACACCGCAGGATTGCCAGACCGAGGCAAGTGAGTACTCGAGGGCGAAAATAGCGGGCTGTGCAATCGAGGTTTGCATCAGATCGATATCGCCGTCGCTGAACAGGATGGAACGCAGTGACCGGCCCAGTAGTGGCTGCAGAACGCCATCGCAGCGATCAATCGCCTCGCGGAAACCTTCATGGGTTGTGTAAAGCACACGTCCCATGCCGGCATACTGCGAACCTTGGCCGGTAAACATGAAAGCGGTCTTGCCGCTCCTCGGCTGCAATCCCATACCAGTGCTTATTTCACCAAGTTCCTCACCCCGGTGATGACGCTGCAGCAGTTCGACCGCCTCTTCACGCGACCGGCTTAGCAGCGCAAGCCGGAACGCGTGATGAGAGCGGCAGGCGCTTGCAGTGCAGCAGATCTCGGCAAACGGCGACGTGGATTTTCCGAGGAAATCCACATAGTCCCGCGTCAGTTGGTTCAAGGCCGCGCTGGTTTTCGCGGAAAGGGCCAGCAGATTCCAGGCTTGATCGGATGAATCGGAAACAGCACTGGACGAATCTTCCTCGGCGGGTGCCTCCTGCACCAGAACATGTGAATTTGTGCCGCCGAATCCAAATGAACTGATGCCTGCAATACGCGGTTGTTCGCTTCGGGGCCAGGCTTGGAGCGAAGTCGGGACAGCGCAGCGTGTGCGTTCCAACGTGATGTTCGGATTGAGTTTTCGCAAATGCAGGTGCGGCGGGATTTCACCGTGTTTCATCGCCAGCAATACCTTGATCAGACCGGCCATGCCGGCAAGCGCCTCGGTGTGCCCGATGTTCGTCTTGGCCGATCCGATCCACAGCGTGGGATCGGTGCTCGACGGTTCGCCGTAGACGGATTTGAGCGCAGTCATTTCAATCGGATCGCCCAGGCTGGTGCCGGTACCGTGCGCTTCCACGTAGCTGACGCGTGAGGCCGGTACGCCGGCCATCGCCAGCGCCTGGCGCTCAACAGCCTCCTGCGCCGGTCCATTGGGCGCGGAAAGACCGTTGCTCTTTCCGTCCTGGTTCACGGCCGAGCCGATGATCTGGCAGAAAATCGAATCGTTGTTGGAAAGCGCGTCAGCCTGGCGCTTGAGGATGATCACTGCGCATCCTTCGCTGCGAACGTAGCCATCTGCACTAGCGTCGAACGTCTTGCATTGCCCGTCGGACGCCATCATCTGCGCTTGTGAAAATACGACGGACAGTTCGGGGGCGAGCAACAGATTCACGCCGCCGACGATTGCCAAGTCGCACTCCCCTGTCCGCAGACTCGCACACGCCTGGTGTACCGCGACCAGAGAGGATGAGCAGGCGGTATCGACTGCCCAGCTTGGACCGCGCAGGTCCAGGAAATAGGATATCCGGTTGGCAGCAACGCTGAGCGCATTGCCCGTGCCCGAATAAGCATCTGTCCCGGAGTGATGCTCGAATTGAAGTTGACGGTAGTCATTGCCACTGATGCCGACAAAGACGCCTGTCCTGGTTCCTGCCAGCGAATGAGGTGGGATGCCCGCTTCTTCCAGCGCATGCCAGGTAACTTCAAGGAGCAGCCGCTGCTGCGGATCCATGCTCTCCGCCTCGCGCGGAGAAATTCCGAAGAAGTGTGCATCGAACTTGTCCGCATGCTCGATGAATCCGCCCCACTTGGTGCTCATCTTGCCCGGCGAAGCCGGACCGGCTTTGTAATAGTCCTCTACCGACCAGCGTGAAGCGGGTACCTCGCTGATGGCACTGGCTCCGCTCTCAAGCAAGTTCCAATATGCTTCAACCGACGGCGCACCGGGCAGCCGGCAAGCCACCCCGACAACCGCCACGGGCTTGTTGCTGCCGTCATTCGACAACACCTGCGCATTCCCGGTTTGGCGGAGACTATCTCCAGACAGGTGGCGTGCCAGGCGTCCGATATCCGGATAGTCATACACCGAAGTTGGCTCGATCTCCTGGCCAAGCCAGGTCGACAAGTCGCCGGACAAGGCCACCAATTCCAATGAGTCGAATCCGAAGCGACTGAAGGGAACGTCGAAAAGCACTTGTTCAACAGGCAAGTGTTTCTGCTTGCTGATTGTGCTCGCTAACCATTCGGTGATTGCCAGATACCGTTGTTTGGCATCCGGGACATTGCTCGACGAGCCTTTCTCGTCTTTGCCATCTTCCTGACGCCCATCCGACTTCTCCTCACACCAGTCGTAGATTGGTGTCAGGCGGCCTTCCAGATAATCCGCCTTACAGGCTTTTCTCTGGATCTTGCCGCTGGATGTGATATGCACCGATGCCGGGTTAAGGAGCTGTACCCCGTAGGCTTCCAGTCCATGCCGCTCTGCAATGGCAGCGCGAATTTTTCGTACGATTTCTGCACCGTCGATCTTTTTGCGGAAGGTCCGCCGCACCTCCGCCACCACCACCAGCTTTTCCTCGCCGCCGATATCTACGGAGAAAGCCGCGCCGCGATCCTTTTCCAATGCCGGATCCGCCTGGAAAGTAGTGTGCTCGATATCCTGGGGGTAGTGATTCTGGCCTCGAATGATTACCACGTCCTTGAACCGGCCCGTAATGTAGAGTTCACCGTTATGCAGGGTCCCGAGGTCGCCCGTGCGCAAAAACGGACCGCGCCCATCCGTGAGATGAGCACCAAAAGTCTGGGCCGTTTTTTCTGCGCGTTTCCAGTAGCCTGATGTAACCGTCGGACCGCCCACCCAAATCTCGCCGACCATCCCTTTGCCACATGACCGATGAGTCGCAGGATCGGCGATGACGATTTCCACACCCGGCAGTGCATGGCCGCAGCCGACTGCCTTGTATGCCGAACCAGCCTTGTTTTTGCCAGTCGTTTTTTCCAGCGGGATGAATTGATGCGTCTTCAGGGCTTCCCCGTCGATCTCGCAAATATCGGGCGGGTCCAACTTGTCCCCCACGCTGACCACCAGCGTTGCCTCTGCAAGCCCATAACCCGGTCTATGTGCCTCGGGCCTGAAGCCACAGCGCGCAAACCTGTCGGCAAATTTTTCGATGGTGTCCGCACGAACCGGCTCCGCTCCATTCAGCACGATCTTCCATGAAGACAGATCGAGCCCGTGCAGCATCTCATCGTCCAGGGTGGAGGCACACCGCTCCATGGCGAAGTTGGGAGCGTGCGTTGCCGTCCCTTTATACTTGCTGATCGCCGCAAGCCAGCGCACCGGCTTCTGGACAAAGGCGACCGGGGGCATGACCACATTCGTCGCCCCGATAAAGAGCGGCTGGACGATGCCCATGACCAAGCCCATGTCGTGAAAGAACGGGAGCCACGATACGTAAACATCCGCGTCATCCTGCTGCATCCTGTCCTGCCACATCTGGCAATGGTCCAGGACATTGGAATGGGTGACCATTACTCCGCACGGATCGCCCGTTGACCCGGACGTGTATTGGAGATACGCCAACGCATTCCTCTCGATTTCGGGTTCGACCCACTCCGAACCCGAGGTGTTCGATGGCTCGTCGACGGCCATGAGCGCGCTGGTAAAGTGGCCCGGGAGCGTTTCTTCAAACAGCTGCCTGATGCCCGGCAATGACTTGGATCCGGCAATGACCAGTTTGGCGTCGCAGTCAGTGATGATTCGCGACAGCCGTTCGGCATGCATGTTTGTTGTAGGCGGATATGCCGGAACGGGAATCGCCTTTGCATACAGGCAGCCGAAGAAGGCCACCACGTAATCGATACCGCTGGGCAGCAGCAGAAGTATGTTCTGCCCCGAATTATTGTTTGCCTGGATACGCGCGGCCATCATCCTTGCGCGCCGATCCAGGTCTGCGTAGGTTATTCGACCCGCTTCATTTTCCCCATCGGCGAGGAAAATGATCGCGACTTTGTCCGGCCGGATGGATGCGTGATGCTGAACGAGTTTGATCAACGAGGAAAAATCAACTGCAGAAGCAGGTTTGCTCTTCTTCTCTGGATTTCTTTTGGACACGCTGTCACTTCCTTGCCTTAGTTCAAGCATGAATATCGAACGCGTGCTCGCCGCACCTAATGGACGTTAACGTCGGACCGTTTAACCATCGAATTAGTCACTGCAGAGCGCAAGATATAGTCATGCCAACTCCCTCAGAATTGCTAGGTCTTCGAGGCATTTGAATGCCCGCGCCCAGCCTATTCTGCCCCTCACAAATATCTTTCTTCCCAGTTGGATCTGGATCCGAACCCAAGACCTGATCCAGCGAATCCACTGAGTTTTGCGATGGCAGAATGTATCCCATTCTGAAATTGTGGGAACCTATCGAACCTGATAGGTTTGCTTTCATGACAACTGGCGATGGATCTGGACGTGGATCTACTCTGAACTGTCCGGTGCGGACAATCGGAATGCAACTCGAGCCTCAGGCTTCCCTGACGACGGATGTGACGGCTTCTACAATGGGTTAGTAACACGATTCCGGAATCGTCGGATCTTGATCAGCGTAAGCTCGTATTCTTGACCACCACCGCATCGGTCACCAGAAACATCCAGTATTACCAACGCGTTCTGGCGATCGGCGGGTGGACCGTGCAGCTGGGTTAAGCCAGCTGACATGGTCTGCATTAGTTCCTTGCAGCGCCACTCTGCAGAGGCTGAAATCTTGGAGGCGGGATAATGCGGTAGCCGGCTCAAAATTGCATTGAACCATGCGAAAATTCCAGCGGCCTGTTACTTCGCTTTGGGAAAGCCTTGGCTATCTTCCATATTGCAGAATTGATCGATCCAATCAGCGAGGCGTGCCACGGGCACGGGCTGGGAAGAAACCTCCAGCTTGCACTGCAGGACGTTGTCCTGTTTCGTCAGTTGAACTGACCAACCCATGTCGTGCAGCCAGATGAGGAATGCCAGCCAGGATACATGTTGCGGCGAGACGTCCGCATTGGAAGGAGTTTCCAGGAACTCCGCAAAATTCCGCCCGTCGGGGATCGCCGCAACCCTGTCGCTGGAGACTTGTGCGCTTCCGTCCAGCAGTTCTGACAACAGCCTAAGGCCGTCTTCGCCTTTCCAGCCCTGATAGCGCCGCCTGATGTCGGCAAGCCTGTGGTATACGTCGCGCCCGAATTGGCCGCTACGACAGGCTTCTGCACTAACCAGATCGGAATAATCCATCAACAGCCAACCCGGCTCCTGATACTCGACGCCGACTGCTGCGGCAGCCGACAGATAGCTCTCGATAGTCGAACAATTGTCCGGATTCGCAAGACTGGCGCAGAGCGCATACAACGTACCGATGCGGTTCGATACGGTCTGCTTTTGCCGCACCATCAATTTCTCGCGCAGCAGCTGGGCGTGATCCTTGCGCAAGGCCGCCAACTCCAGCGCCTGTTTCAGCTCCATCCTGAGGGCCGAAATCTCCCACGGCTTCTGGATGTAACGGTGGATTTGCCCCTGATTGACTGCCTCAACGGTATGCTCCAACTCGGAATAAGCAGTCGTCAGGATGCGCCCCATATGCGGATAGTGGATTCGCGCGTAGTGCAGCAACTCGTTGCCGTACCCTCCCGGCATGCGCTGGTCGGACACCAGCACTGCCAGCGTCTGCGCATGTTTGTCCAGAATGAGTTTGCCTTCTTCGACGGTGCCGGCGGTAATCACCGGCGCCATTGAATTTATCGCCCGTTGAAAATACTTGACGGCAGTTGGCTCGTCGTCGACAAACAGGATTAACGGGGCAGTGATGTCATGGTCGCTCATGGTTGTTCATCCTAATTTCATATCAGGAAAATTCAGTGTGACGGTGGTACCCGCTGCGGAGTGCACCAGGATGCCGCCGCCGAATGATTGCATGATGCGCTTGCAGAAGATCATACCCCAACCTTTTCCGCCCGCATCCGCATGAGTGGTGACTGGATCGACCATGAGGCGATCCAGAATTTCCGGCGGAATGCCGGGGCCGTTGTCTGCGATGCGAATTTGCGGATTGCCCTCCACCAGCACCGTGAAGCAAATCGACGGCGCGGGCTGATCCTGAAGTGCGCGCAACGCATTGTTCAATAGCGAAGACAAGACCAGCGCAACGCAATTTGGCAGTGCCACAATCCGGAAGTCTTCCCGTATGTCGATGCGGATCGAAGCCCACTGAGCGGCGGTCAGGGGATAAGCATCTAGCAGGGACAAGATCACCTGCTTCGCCGTGCTGCCCGCCTGGTGGGCAGATGACGCACCGGCGCACTGTACCGACTCGACAAAGGAGGACAGCAGAGAAAGGCAATATCTGGCATTGTCATCCATCGCCAGCGCGGCGTTCCCGATCTCGGCCTGCTGCAAGGGAGACACACTCGTGTCGGCGACCCTGTGCCGCACGCCCCGTGAAAAATTAATGATCGCAGCGAGCGGCGTATTGAGCTCGTGTGCAAGGAACGAGAGCGTCTCATCAATAGCCCCCAACCTTTGCAGCCTTGCACAGCGTTCCCGCGATAGTTCAGATGCCAAGCGCAAGGCGTTCTTGATCTCGCCCAAATCCAAAGGCTTTTCAAGGATGCGAAACACTTCGCCGGCATTCACCGTATCCAGAAGCACCTCCCGATCCGCATACGCCGTCACCAGAATACGGACAGTATGTGGAAACTCGAGCGCGATTTGGCGCAGCAAGTCTCCACCATCCCGGCCCGGCATACGGTAATCCGTGACGACTATGCCGACCTGGCTATTTTTGTCCCGCAATATCCCAATCGCGGAATCGGCGTCGGGCGCCGTTAATACCTCATAGTCCGCACCAAAAGACCGGTGGAAATACTTCCGAGTCATCGCCTCATCATCTACATAGAGGATGGTGACGATTCCAGTGGCGGTTGGGTGCTCAAGATTTTTCATCGCAGATCACCCATTGGAGTTGCCCTTCCTTCGGCCCCAAGAGGAGGGATGTCGCGTCCAAAGGATAATCTGACTATCGCACTCATCACATGGCCCGCGGCAAATCAAAAATCATTTTCGTCCATTCGCCTACTTCACTCTCGGCGACCAATGTGCCGCCATGCCGTTCTATCACGCTATAGCTGATGCTTAGCCCCAAGCCAAGCCCCTGCCCGATTTCCCTCGTGGTGAAAAATGGCTCAAACACCCGCGCGAGATTTTCTGGCGGAATTCCGGGGCCATTGTCCTGCACCGAGATGCGCAACCGGTCGCCATCGCACATGGCGGATAGGCGGATAGCTGGTTCGGTGCAGTTAGCCGCGCGCATGGCCAGAGCCGCATTGCTGAGCAGATTGACCAGCACACCGATGATGGCGGCCTCATCCCCGTGCACCAGCGTATCCTCAGGCATATCGCGCGTGACGGAAATTCCCTTGATCTCGTGCCCGACAAGGCGCAGGGCTGAACTGATAGCTCCTTCCAAAGGAAAATCGTTTCCGTAATGCGACGGTTCCCTTGATCGATAGGCAAAAGTCTTTAAGTCGGAAACGATATTCTGTATCCGCTGCATCCCTTGCTTCGCATCTGCGAGGCATTCGTCGAGAGTCGCGTCGACCTTGGCGACAGAACTTTCCTGCGCCACGTTTATCGCCATCAAACAATAGTTAACGGGATTATTGACCTCATGTAGCAGCCCCGCCGCGAGCGTGCCGATGGCCGCCATTTTCTCTTGCTGCAACATGTGGCCTTTGATTTGCACCAGATTCGCGTTGGTCTCGGCCAACTCGGAATTTTTTCGGGAGATTTCCTCTTTCAGTTGGAAAAGCTGACGCCGGATTCTTTCATTAAAGTATGTAAATACCGCACTTCCAGACGTCGCAAACAGAATGATAGTGGCATGAAAGAGAAACTGGCTTGTATCTTGAATACCATCTTTGCGCAGAGTGCAAGCCAAATAATAGGAAAACAGGGTTAACAATCCAAATGCGAGCGTATGAAAGTGTCCAACAGGGAAAAGCGTGCCTACCGCGAAAATGGAAAGAATGATTCCGGCGTAGAATAGAGATGCCTCACCCTGCGTAACGAATATCATCCATGCAATCATGATTTGCGGCAGCATTAGCCAAGCGAAAGTAACAGCCTCTACATGTCGCCTTCCCGTTTCCGTATACAGTGCAATCAGTGCTACTGCAATAAGCGAGCTTGTAATTATCCTTGCCCATACAAAACGACTTTGTTCCATCGGGTACACAACATAATCAAGCAGGATGCCTAGCAGAACGAGCACAACAACCGTCACGCCACACGCGCGGCTGCTTAGCAAATGATAATCTCGCAGTCCGTCCTCGTAAGTTGTGATGACTGCGTCCATACGTTTACTCACTTTGGGTTACGACAGCTTCGGCAAAAACATTCACTTTTGTGACATCGGTGTACAGTCTAGGAACGCCACACTGTTTGGGCATAATCGCTTCCATTTTGGATTCATCGCGATACACCAAATACC
>Ga0209520_10000957_pt1 | contig 16304 bp, 12 predicted proteins | sample Rifsed16ft1_FD_184009 | JGI IMG/M metagenome (GOLD analysis project Ga0209520, IMG submission 184009) | Soil microbial communities from Rifle, Colorado, USA - sediment 16ft 1 (version 2) | ecosystem: Environmental > Terrestrial > Deep subsurface > Rock core/Sediment | place: Rifle, Colorado...
TGCATAACTTGTATATAGGCGAATAAACGCATGCTGGTTTGTTCCAAAACGGCACGATAGGCGCAAGTTTTTGCTTGTATTGTTGCGTCTTATTTTTATACGCTCTATACAAATTTAAAAAAAATTCCTACATATCAAAGGGCATGATTGTATTTCTCAAAGAAGTGCTGCTTAGGTAAGTATATATCATTCTCGTTTTTGCACGTATAGTTCTTTTCGATTCTCTTTTGTAGAACTTATTTTGAAAATTAAAATATTCTAATTAGCCCTGATGGCAATGAAAATCCCGCGCCTTTTTTGGGCGCGGATTGCAATGTACAGCAGGACGGGGCGCTCTCCTGAAAATCAGCCGTTCTGCTCCTAAACAAAAAAGACCCACAAGTTTGTACTTGCAGGTCGATTTTCTATTTTCAATTTTCGAAACGATTCCGAAACAACTTCGGAATTAGCGATTCAAACCATTTTACTTCGTAAAATTGGTTTTCTGCTTATTTGATCATCTCGAAACTTCTTTTTACAAAAGCAGTCAATGCTTCTCCTTTTAGTAAGTTTTGAGAAAGCTTAGCCAAGTCTAAGGCTTGTTTTACCAAGTGTTCTTGATCTGATTTGTCTTCGGTATTCAGAATGGTTGTTGCTAATGGGGAATTTGTATTGACAACTAAGTTGTACATCTCCGGCATATTGCCCATCCCGAACATTCCGCCACCGCCGCCAGACTGGCTCATTTCTTTCATTCTACGCATAAATTCAGGTTGCGTGATGATAAATGGTGCCGATTGACTGTCTAAAGCTTCCATCTGTACGCTATAGGTTTCTTTCGGTACAATTGTTTCCACAGCCGTTTTTAAGCTCGCTTGCTCTTCCTCTGATAATTTAGAAATGGTGGCTTCCTCTTTCTTGATCAAATTATCGATATGGTCCGAATCGACACGAACGAAGGTTAAATCTTTATTGTCCGCTTCCAGTTTTTGGATCAAGTGCGAAATAATTGGAGAATCCAATAATAGCACTTCATATCCTTTCTCCTGCGCAATTTCGATGTAAGAATGCTGCGCATCTTTATTTCCGGCATATAAAACAACCAGTTTTCCGTCCTTGTCCGTTTGCTTGTCTTTTAGGTTTTCTTTTAACTCCTCAAGTGTATAGTATTTGCCGTCAACTGTTGGATATAAAACGAAAGCACCCGCTTTTTCGTAGAATTTGTCTTCAGAAAGCATTCCGTACTCTAAAACGATTTTAATATCGTTCCATTTTTTCTCGAAATCTTCACGGTTTTCAGTGAATAACGATTTCAATTTATCGGCAACTTTACGGGTGATGTAGTTGGATATTTTCTTAACAGCAGCATCCGCTTGCAGTCCTGAACGCGATACGTTCAACGGAATGTCCGGTGAGTCGATAACTCCTTTCAGCATCGTTAGGAATTCAGGAACGATCCCTTCTACATTATCGGTTACATAAACCTGATTTTGGTACAATTGGATTTTATCTTTCTGAATTTGCATATCAGAACCCAATTTTGGGAAGTACAATATACCGGTTAGGTTAAACGGATAGTCAACATTCAGATGGATGTGGAATAACGGCTCTTCAAATTGCATCGGATACAATTCGTGGTAGAATGATTTGTAATCCTCATCAGATAATTCGGATGGTTGTTTTGTCCAGGCCGGATTCGGATTATTGATGATATTATCTACTTCAACGGTTTTAAAGACTTCGTCCTTGTCTTCCGCTTCAACTGATTCTCCCTTTTTTTGTTCTATTTTTTCAGTTCTGGTTCCAAATTTAATCGGAATAGGCATGAACTTGTTGTACTTGTTGAGTAACTCTTTGATTTTGGCTTCTTCCAGGAATTCTAATGAGTCCTCGGCGATATGCAAAATGATTTCGGTTCCACGCGTGGTTTTGTCTGCAGGTTCCAAGGTGAATTCCGGGCTTCCGTCGCAGGTCCAATGCGCTGCCGGCTCGTCTTTGTATGACTTGGTAATGATTTCCACTTTGGAAGCAACCATAAATGCCGAATAGAAACCAAGACCAAAATGGCCGATGATTCCGGAATCTTTAGTGGAATCTTTGTATTTTTCAAGGAATTCTTCAGCGCCTGAGAAAGCCAGTTGATTGATATATTTCTCCACTTCTTCGGATGTCATTCCGATTCCCTGGTCAATAATATGAAGTTTTTTACCCTCTTTGTCAATTTTCACTTCAATAATGGGATTGCCATATTCTACTTTGGCTTCGCCAATGTTTGTCAGATGTTTTAGTTTTAACGTTGCATCCGTTCCATTGGAAATCAATTCACGTAAGAAAATTTCGTGGTCACTGTATAGGAACTTCTTTATTAAAGGGAAGATATTTTCCACCGAAACATTAATTTTTCCAGTTGTCATATTTATAATTTTAAGGGTTTTACAATCTCCTGCAATCCTTTCAAATAGAATACCAATACCAGATTAGGTGACAAATTGTCGTAACTGTTAATTTTGAAACAAAATTGTGGAATTTTGAAACTGTAGCCATCAATTCCCTTTGTATCTTTGCATAAGTTTAATATAAAACTATATAAAAATGAAAAAAATTATTTTTTTAACAGCTATAGCTTTGGTGTTGTTTTCATGTAAGACCACTTCGGTAACAGGTAAGAAATTAGATAAAAATGCTCAAGTTGCAGTAAAAGGAAACTGGGTATTAACCTCAGTGACTTATCCTGGATCGGAATATATCAAAGTGAATTCTTTTGACATTGCTGATTCAAAGTGTTTTGAAGGAAGTACTTGGAAATTCGTTTCAAATAATAACAAAGGGAATATGGCTTTGACCAACTTTAATTGTACGGCATTCAGTTCTCCGATCACTTGGTACATCAATACGGACGGTGAATTCATCTTGAAAGTATTGAACGCAGGTGAAAAAGCAAAAAGAGTAAGAGCAGGATACATATTGTATGTCGCGAATCAAACTCCTGATTCTTTCCAGTTGGTTGACAAAGGAAGTAATGTTGCGGGTAAAAGTATTGACGTGATTTACCAATTTCAAAGAGCTAACTAAATTTAAAATATCAAAAAAATAATAATTATGAAAAATTTTTCTATACTAACCTTGGCATTAGTTATGTCAATTGGTACGCTTTTTACAAGTTGTGAAGCTTTAAAAAACACAAATAAAACACAAAGAGGTGTGGCAATTGGAGCAGCGAGTGGTGCTGTTATTGGTGCAATTCTGGGTAACAATGTAGGTAAAGGCGGTAAAGGAGCCATGGGCGCCGTACTGGGTGGTGTCGTTGGTGGTGTTGCCGGTGGAGTTATCGGAAACAAAATGGATAAACAGGCCAGACAAATTGACGAAGTTCTTCCGGGAGCTGAGGTAAAACGTGTAGGTGAGGGGATTCAATTAGTTCTAAATGAAAATGCGGTACGTTTTGATACAAACAAATCTTCATTAACAGCCGAAGCGAAAGCAAATCTGGATAAATTAGTTCCTGTGTTTGCAGAATATCCTGACACTGACATTACTATATTCGGATATACCGATAACACTGGTCCTGCGGATTACAATCTTAAACTTTCGATAGAAAGAGCAGCTTCAGTTAGAAATTATTTAGTGAGTAAAGGAGTAGCTGCAAGTAGATTTAACGTAACGGGTCTAGGTATCGCCGATCCGATTGCAACAAATGAAACTGTTGAAGGAAGAAGCCAAAACCGTCGTGTTGAGTTTGCCATTACCGCAAATGACAAAATGAGGGAAGATGCTAAAATAGAGGCAGGGAACTAAAAATTTAGTTTATTTTAATATGTAGAAAGCCATTTCGTTATCTCGAAATGGCTTTCTTTTTTTGCTTAAATTCCAATTTCTGCGAAGTAGTTTTGTAGAAGAGAACTATCTTTGCAGTCTCAAAATATCATTATACTAAAAATGCTTCAAGTTCAAAATATCTCATTTGGCTATGCCGAAAAGCGCGTGCTTCATAATATAGATTTCACGATAGAAAAAGGCCAGAACATTGCAGTAATCGGCGAGAGCGGCTGCGGAAAAAGCACGCTTTTAAAATTAATTTACGGCTTGTATGATCTGGATGAAGGGAATATAGTATGGGATGAAACTGAAGTGCTGGGACCAAAATATAATCTGGTTCCGGGAATGGCTTTCGTCAAATATTTGTCCCAGGATTTTGATTTGATGCCATACATCACCGTCGGAGAAAATGTAGGCAAATTTCTTTCCAATGTTTTTCCCGAAAAGAAAAAGGAACGAATCCGGGAGCTTTTGGAAATTGTTGAAATGACCGATTTTGCAGATGTAAACGCAAAGTATTTGAGTGGAGGTCAACAACAAAGGGTTGCACTTGCACGTGTTTTAGCGCTAGAACCGGAAATCCTTTTGCTAGACGAACCTTTCAGCCATATCGATAATTTCAGAAAAAACGCACTTCGTCGTAATTTGTTTGCCTACCTAAAATCAAAGGAAGTAACAGTTATTGTTGCCACGCATGACAGCACGGACGCGCTTTCCTTTGCTGACGAAACCGTCGTTCTGCAAGCGGGAAGAATCGTTGATAAGGGAGATTCGCAAAGTTTGTACAGTAATCCGATAAACAAATATGTAGCATCATTATTTGGGGAAGTCAATGAACTGAAATTGTCGCAATTGGTGGATATCGATGAGGAGGACGAAATTGTTTTGCTGTATCCGCATCAACTGAAAGTGGTCGATAACGGTTTGATGGAAGCAATTGTCAAACAATCCTATTTTAAAGGAAGCCATTACTTAATTAAAGCGGTTTTTGACCGAAAAGTGATTTTCTTCGAGCACGACACCTTATTGGAAGTTGACCAAAAGATAACGCTAATGATAGCATGATAAAAAAGTAAGCTACTGCGCTTTTTTTCAAATAAAATGAAAGTCCAATATTAGTGATGGGAGCCATTTTCTATGCCGCGTTGGGAAGATAGTGGTCAGCTGGCAAGGAGTTCCCGAAAAGATATAAATTGTAAATTGATAAAAAAACTGTAATTTGTGAACCAGAATTTTAAAGTATGCTTAAATTTGCCAACTTATTTTAACAATATAACAATATGTACCATTCAAAAATAGCGGGATTAGGATATTATGTTCCATCAAATGTTGTCACTAATGACGATTTATCGAAACTCATCGATACTAATGACGAATGGATTCAGGAAAGAACAGGGATTCAAGAAAGAAGACACATTATTCCGGGAGAAGACACAACGACCACCATGGGAGTTAAAGCGGCCGAAATCGCTATTGAGCGTTCCGGTGTTGCCAAAGAAGATATCGATTTTGTGGTTTTTGCCACATTAAGTCCGGATTACTATTTTCCTGGCCCTGGAGTTTTAGTACAACGTGATTTGGGATTGAAAACCGTGGGAGCTTTAGATGTCAGAAACCAATGTTCCGGTTTCATATATGGGTTGTCCGTTGCCGACCAGTATATCAAGACAGGCATGTACAAAAATGTTTTGGTGATTGGTTCCGAGGTGCATTCAGCGGGCTTGGACATGACTTCTCGCGGACGTGGGGTTTCCGTTATCTTTGGTGATGGAGCCGGAGCGGCTGTGTTAAGCAGGGAGGAAGATTTGACGAAAGGAATTCTTTCCACACATTTGCATTCAGAAGGGCAACACGCCGAGGAATTAATAGTGAAAGCCCCGGGAATGGGAGGACGTTGGGTAACCGACATTCTTGCTGACAATGATCCTGATGACGAAAGCTATTTCCCATACATGAATGGTCAATTTGTGTTTAAAAATGCGGTAGTACGTTTTGCCGAGGTGATTAATGAAGGATTGGAGGCCAACGATTTGGCAGTGTCGGATATCGATATGCTGATTCCACACCAAGCCAATTTGAGAATTTCGCAATTTATCCAAAAGAAATTTGATCTGAACGACGACCAAGTTTACAATAACATCCAAAAATACGGTAACACTACCGCTGCTTCCATTCCGATTGCGTTAACTGAAGCATGGGAATTGGGTAAGATAAAATCGGGAGACACAGTTGTTTTGGCTGCCTTCGGTAGCGGATTCACATGGGGAAGTGCCATTATTAAATGGTAAAACCGAATAGTCCTTAGTGCAATTAAAATATTTATTTTACATAAAAAAACCCGGAGTTGGCATACTCCGGGTTTTTTTGGGCAACAAATTATCTAAACTAAATCTTATAAAAGCCCACCGCCACCTTGGGTTTCATTTTTGTCTCTTTGTTTTCTTTGGATGGCCTTGTTTTTTCCGCTTCCGAATCTGTAATTAAAACCTACATAAACCGATTGGCTTTCCCAGTTGAATTGCCCGTTTGCTTTGTATGGTCTTTTACCGTCAAAGGCAAAATGCATGCTGTTGAAAATATCACTAAATCGAGTACTTATTGTTCCGCTTCCTTTTAAGATGTTGTAGCTAGTTCCAATATCCATTTTCCACATTGCTTCTCTGTTGAATTGCAAGCTTAAATCACGCCCTCTATACATTCCAAATAATTGGAATCGAAGATCTTTTGTAGCTTTGAAAGTGTTGTTTATACGAGCATTAAATGTACTCGCGTTAACTTCAACAAATTCATAAATTCCTGGAGAACTTTCTATAGTCCCTTTTACTTTTTTCTGATAAGCATCCGCACTTACGTTAGCGCTCCACCATTTTCTGAAATCTAAATTACCTGAAACTTCAATTCCGTAAGCTTCGTTATTGTTGAAGTTGTCAAAAGATAAGATTTGTTTGTTTGGATTCTCAGGATTTGTAAAGATAACTCTAGTGATTTCGTCTTCGATTCTTCTATAAAAAACACCAGAAGTAATTGATCCTATTTTGGTTTTTCTAGTATAATTTATTTCGTACGAATTAGTAAATTGCGGAATAAGATCTGGATTTCCTTGAGAATCTAATGTCGCAGTACTCCATTCTCTAATTGGATTTACTTGTCCAATGCTTGGTCTGTCTACTCTTCTTGAGAAACTTAAATTAAATGAGTTTTTGTCACTTGGGTTATAAGTCAAGAATGTTGAAGGATATACGTTTAATAAATCATCTTTAAATGAGCCGTCATCCTTAGATACTTCTTTAAATTGGGCTTCAATATTGTATTGTTCAAGACGCGCTCCAGCTTGAAAACTCCATTTTTTCCATTGCTTTCCTAAAGTGGCGTAGGCTGAGGATATTTTTCTATCGTAGCTGAAATCTGATGTTGGGTTACCGTCTCTAAGTAAACTATTATCTGTTGTTTCGTTTCTATGTTCTACTCCCAATTCTAATTTTATAGTCTCTGTTAGTGGGTTTACATAATCAAGATTGATAATTGTATTTTTACCAATAGTTTCAACATCATTTGTAAAAGTACTATTTAAAGCTCCTGTATCTCTGTCGTAATTAGAATAAACGGCATTTTCCGGCTCGTCGTTTTTACTGTAATTCACCTCTAGCTCTAAATTATGACCTTCTTTCTTGAATTTCAATTTGTAGTCAAAGTTATAGGTTTGAGTCTGATTGTTACCTTTGCTGTCAAAAAGCTGCAATTGATCGCCATTGGAATTGTCAACATAATCCACATCGGTACTTCCGAAACCGTTTCCTTTGAAGAAATTTTGATTGGTATAAAGAGAAACCGTGTTGTTGTCATTAATATTAAAATCGAATCCTACTTTTGCTAAATGTGAAGTGTTATTGTTGTTAAATGTGAAAATCTGGGTGTTTTCTCTATTAAGCTCTTCACTTTTTATAAATCCATTATTAGCTTGTTTTCCTGTGTTTAAGCCGTAATTGCCGTAGAAATTAAATTTGCCGCTTCTATAATTTAAATCAAATGATGAGTTTAATTTTGGGGTTTTTCCAAAAGTAACACCATTGTTAATGCTACCGTTGAAACCAATTTTACTGTTTTTGTTTAAAACAATATTAATAATACCGCTCATTCCTTCAGGGTTGTATTTTGCAGAAGGATTAGTGATTAACTCAATTTGTTTGATTGAAGAGGAGGGTATTTGTTGTAGTAATTGGGAAGCATCGATGTTTGAAGGCTTTCCGTCAATTAAAACGCGCACGTTTGAATTTCCTCTCAAACTAATGGCGTTTGTCTGCGGATCAACACTAACGGAAGGAATGTTGTTCATGATTTCGGCGGCAGTAGCACCGGCAGAAATTAGATCTTTCCCGACATTGATAATCTTCCTGTCTATTTTTTGCTCGATTGTCGACTTTTCACTGATAATATCAACGCCTTTAAGTTCTATCGCATCTTCTTCTAGGACAATAGTCTTCAGATCGATATTCTTGGTTTCTCTGGTTAAAGAAATTGATTTTGTGATGGTTTTGTACCCGATAAACTGTATTTCTACGGTGTAGTTTTTTAAATCCAGATCTTTGATGTAAAAAATCCCTTTGTCAGAGGTGATTCCGCCCGTGACATATTTGTCGGCTTCCTTTACGATGACATTTACATAGGACAGTGGCTCATTGCTTTTTTTGTCAATGACTTTTCCGGTTACGCTTCCCGGACTTTCACCGAGTGAAGGTTTCACCGATGTTTGCGCTTGCATCGAAAGCAGGGTTCCGAACAGGCAGATTAAGATTAATTTGATTTTCATGATTGTGATTTTTGATTAAACATTTGATTGATGATGCAAAGATATTGTTTTTATTCTAATAGTATGCATAACACAGTACTATTTTATATATTTTTTATTTTTAATAAAACTCAGTTGCGAAAACTTACACAGTAGACTCGTTAACGGAAAAAATGTTACACTTTTAATCGAATAATTTACCGAATTGTTCTTGTCGAGGGGTTAAGCTTCTCATTTTGAGTAAGAAATTATCTTGTTTTCTAATTTACAAATTGCGACATTATAGCTATCTTTGCGAGCTTAAAATAGACACACAAAATGACATTATCCCAAATTCTTACGCCATCAATCGAAAAAGCGGTCCAAGCTTTATTTAACATTGTTATTGACAAAGTTGAATTTCAGACCACTCGGAAGGAATTTGAGGGGGATATCACGATGGTAATTTTTCCTTTATTGAAAGTTGTAAAAAGTAACCCCGTAGAATTAGGTAATAAAATAGGGAATTATCTGGTTGAAAATGTGGAGGAAGTTGCGAGATTCAATGTGGTTTCCGGTTTCTTAAATATTGTGATATCTGATAAGTATTATTTGAATTTTTTCAATGGAATTAGAGGTGACCTGAAATTTGGTTTCATCACTCCCAATCCCGACGACAAAGCGGTGATGGTAGAATACTCTTCGCCAAACACAAATAAACCGCTGCATCTAGGTCACGTTCGTAATAATCTGTTGGGTTATTCTGTTGCGGAAATCATCAAAGCTTCAGGTAAAAAAGTATATAAAACTCAAATCATAAATGATAGGGGAATCCATATTTGTAAATCAATGCTGGCTTGGCAGAAATTTGGGAATGGCGAAACTCCAGAATCGACGGGTTTAAAAGGAGACAAATTAGTTGGTAATTATTATGTGGCTTTTGATAAAGCTTATAAAGCAGAGATTGCCCAATTAATGGGCGAAGGAAAAACAGAGGAAGAAGCCAAAAAGCAAGCCCCAATTATTCTCGAAGCACAAGAAATGCTTTTGAAATGGGAGGCGGGCGATGAAGAGGTTATTTCGCTATGGAAAAAAATGAACCAATGGGTTTATGATGGTTTTGCCACCACTTATAAAAATCTGGGAGTTGACTTTGATTGTTATTACTATGAAAGTAATACCTATCTATTAGGAAAAGACGTGGTTCAAATTGGACTTGAAAAGGGTGTTTTCGAAAAAGATCCTGACGGTTCTGTTTGGATTGACTTGACCGACGAAGGCTTGGATCGTAAAATCGTGTTGCGTTCTGATGGAACTGCAGTCTACATGACACAGGACATCGGAACGGCCATTCAGCGTGTGAAGGATTACCCGGATGTGGGCGGAATGGTTTATACCGTTGGTAACGAACAGGATTATCACTTTAAAGTGTTATTTTTAATCCTGAAAAAATTGGGATTTGACTGGTCTGAAAACCTATTTCATTTATCCTACGGGATGGTAGATTTGCCTTCGGGAAAAATGAAAAGCCGCGAAGGAACGGTTGTCGATGCTGATGATTTGATGCAGGAAATGACTGAAACGGCTCAGAAAATCGCCGAAGATTTAGGGAAACTGGATAGTTATTCTCCCGAAGAGAAAGCAGAATTATACAGTACCATAGGGCTTGGGGCTTTAAAATATTATATTTTGAAAGTGGATCCTAAAAAACGAATCCTTTTCAATCCTGAGGAGTCGGTAGATTTTGCGGGAAATACGGGGCCTTTCATACAATACACTTACGCGAGAATTCAATCGATAATTCGTAAAGCCAATTTTGATTTTTCAAGTAAATCAGAAATGATAGCCTTGCACGAAAAGGAGAAAGAATTGTTGAAGCAGTTGGAATTGTTTCCTGAGGTGATACAAAATGCGGCCCAAAATCACAGTCCTGCACTTTTGGCCAATTACACCTATGACTTGGTTCGCGAGTACAATTCTTTCTATCAAACCGTTCCCATATTAGGTTCAGAAGTGGAAACCGAAAAAATATTCAGGGTACAGTTGTCGAAAAAGGTCGCGGATACTATTGCTTCTTCGTTTAAACTATTGGGTATCAATGTTCCTGAAAGAATGTAAAAAAAAAAATAAATGAAAAATCAGAAAAAAACGACCTCAAAATGGGGTCGTTTTTTATCAATAGGATTTATACGAATTACTTTCATGCCTATTTTAACTGCCGGCAAAGAATTTTTTTTCCTTCCTGCTTCTGATTAACGCCAGCAGACTTACCCCAGCCCAGGTGGCTTCAAGGATTATAAAGGGAATATAGTTGATTAACACGGACGCATAGCAAGCGATACAGGCCCCGATTATGTTCAACGTGAAATACAGCAGCCCTTCTTTCGGGATCAGCGAAAATATATTTAAAAAATAGGCGATTAAGATAATTCCAACTCCTATAGCCCCGATAATGTCGTTATAACTCATAATTGTGTAGATTGATTTAACATTTGGTGTGATTAGATTTGGTGTAAATATTGTGAAAATATTTCTGATTGCCTATGCGGTTAAATAAAATTTCTGTTATCTGATTTATTCAAATCCTAAAGGAGATTGTATTTTGGGTATTCACCCAAATGTGTCGGTCCCGGGAGAAACAAGCAAGGTTTTAAGTGTTAAATAAAACGATTGGCATTAAAATTGTCTGTGTTAATAAATTGATAATAAATGTTTTTTCATGAATGTAATATTAACATAATTTTTACGTTTGTTATTTACCAACCTTTATACTCCGGATTATGAAAAGGATATTAATTTTAGTTTTACTTGTCGTTATGATGAGTTCTTGTACAGAAAATTCTTCCACTTCCAAAAGTGGGAATGTTAACTTAAAGGCATCTGCTGTCTCGACCTCAGGTTTAACTTTTTCCGCTGCGCGAATGGCATCAACAGTGGTCATTACAGATTTCAAGATTAATATCGCGAATATCAAATTTGAAACTGATGAAGACGACGACAGATACGGTGAAGAACCCAGTCATGAGGATGTCAAATTGATGGGGCCTTTTTTACTGGATTTATTGGATATAAACAAACCCTTAAGTCAAACTATTGCCTCTTTAGCTATTCCAAATGCCAAATATGAAGAAATAAAGGTTAAGTTCGAAACGGGCATGGAGGTTGGAGATATGTTCGGAAAAAGCATTTTGATCAAAGGAACCATTGACGGGAAGGAATTTGTTTTTTGGAGCGATAAAGAGGTGGAATTAGAAATGGATTTTAACGACTCATCAAAAGATTTTACGGTCAATAACAACGACATCTCACTTAATATTAAAATACAATTGGATGCCCTTATGGCCAAATTCTCGGCTTTAGCAAGTCAAAATCTATTAGTGGACACAGATGGTGATGGCATTATCGAAATCAGTACAGGCGATCACGACGGACATCATGATATTGGGGAGTCAATAAGAAATTTATTGGAACACGAAACGCATTTAGATGACAAAGATTAATCAAGATGGATTATCTGTTCCGGAAAAGAATGTAGGCCTAATAAGTTATCCTGAAACTCAAGTTTGGAGTTCTTTTAAGTGAAAAAGTTTTTACATCTTCAATAGAATTTGTAATGGTATTTATTCTGTAGTATTCGTTAATTTCGTTTTTTCGATTGAATACGTTCAATATGGAAAAACCTAGTTTATATTGAATTTCATTTAAGCTTTCCCATTTGTAGGTTGTCGAAAAATTAACTTGAAAAAAGTCCTCCAAGACTTTATTATTTGGGGTATTGTAATCAATTTTTGGATTTGAGGGATTACTGTAATTTATGATGGAACTTATAGGAGTTGTCTCGGGTTTACCAGAATACCATTTTGAGCCCAATGCTATTTTTAGATTTTTTCTTTCATAGATTCCAGCCCAAGAGATAATATGATCTAATTTGAAATTGTTTGGAAATACAGGTTGCTCTAAATTTGAAAAGTGATAATTGTTTTTATTATAAGTATAACTTAGCCAAGTGATGAAATGATTTATTTTCTTTTGTGCAAGCATTTCCATTCCTAAGACTTCATAATCACCATTAATTTTTTCAAATTCCAATTGGTTTTGAAATCCTTGGCTTGAACTATTAATCCCAATTACTTTTTTATAAAAATTTTCTAAAGTAAATAACCAATTGCTTTGGGAATAAGAGAAACTAATAGATGCTTGTTTGCTTTTTTGAACAGGAATGGTAGTATTGTTTGCCAATATCCACCTTCTTTTTTCTATTCCAAAATAATCTTTCTGCAGGTCAATAACCTGATAGCAATATTGACTTTTGAATTCACCTAATATTGCTAAATTAAAGTGATTTGTGACAGCATAATTAAACTGTAATCTTGGCTCAAAAAGGTACTTTTTAAATTGTTCAATATAGTTTAATCGTAGTCCTGCATTCAAATATATTTTGGATAAAGTATCATTATATTTTCCTTCAACTATCAGCGCATGAGTTCGAAGAACTTCTTTTATTTTTCGATAAAATATTGGACTATTTACTTCATCTAAATTTGTAGTGCTAATTTCATTTAATTGATATCCGTTATTAAAAGTAAGTTTTGAATTGAGTATATGGTTATTTTCAAGTTTGAATCCGTTTTCTAATACTTTGTTTTCCTGTTTTACAATTAGATTTTCCTGTATTTTGTTTTTTTCGGCATCAAGTTCATAGGAGGAAGTATAAAAATTGAATTTACTACTATTTTTTGTATTCCAATTTCGTTTCCAAGAAAGATTACCTCCATAATTTTTTTGATATAAAATATTATTTTCCGACTGAATTACATTATTAATTCGCGCTGTTTGAAAAACTTTTAGAAGGTCATTTATCGTTATTAAATCTAAAATAAGATTGTCTTTTTGCCCTATTTTTTGTGAATATTTAACCGTAATATCGTAAAAATTAAATTTCTCATCACTAGAATAATCTACATTTTGGCTATTGGAAAAATTAGTAATACTTGTATTTTGAAAAGCTCTATTATAATACTGTTTATAGGTTGGTGTTTGTACAAAATCGCTTATGGATTTTCTTCCGGCAATTTCTAAGAAACCTTTTTTGGAGATATTAAACCGTGAATAAATATCAGCATTAATCATATTAATTCCCGCACTAAAATTATTTTTTTCAAATTTATTTGGGTTTGAGGAAATATCCACCACACTCGACACACTTTCGCCGTAAAAAGCGGAACTCCCATTTTTTGTTATAGAAATTGTATGGGCTAAATTAGGATTGAACGCCGAAATTAATCCAAAAAAATGTCCGGTTTGATACATTTTAATACCGTTCCATAAAAATAAATTTTGATCATGTGTACCGCCTCGTACATTGATGCTCGAAATACTTTCATCAACACTATAGATACCGGGAATTTGTAACATGGTTTGTAAAACATCCGGTTCAATTAAGCCAGGTAAAATTCCAAGTCTCTTAGGTTTTATTTCAAATGTTCCATCAATTATTTTTGAAATGCCAGACGTTAAAAAACTATTAGTTATTATATTATTTAGTTGAGAAACTTCAACTGCGATATAAATTTTAAGACAATTTTTATTAAGTAAATCAGAGACTAAAATTTTTTTTGTGGTAAAGCCAATGTAGCTAATTAACAAATCAGTTGATTCTTCTTTTTTTAGTTCAAAATAGCCGTTTTTATTGGTTGAAGTTCCAGTGCCGTTATCAAGTTGAATATTTACATTTTCTAGTGGAGAATTATCTTCTTTAGAAAATACATATCCACAAATGGTTTTTGAGTCCAATGTATTATTGCTAAAAACATTAATGAATCTATTGTCTATATTTTCAAAGGAAAGACTGGTTTTTTTTTCGAGATATTTAATCTTCTTATTCAGAGACAAGAATTTTTTTGGAGGTATAATTTTTAAAGAAACGATTTCATTATCGATGTAATTAAAAGATACATGGTGTTGTCTTTCTAACGATTGCAGGATATCTTTTAATGCAATTGCTTTGCTTTTTTCCTGAGCCGATATGTTCAAGGCAAAAACAAAGCAAAAGAACATTAGATGAATACGTTTAATAAAAAACATTTATTTTTTTTTCAAAAATTATTTTGTTCGCGGCAATTTTATTTGGTTCTAACTGATAAGTTGTTGCAATAATTTGAAGGGCAACATCAAGATTATCAGTTGGTATTTTTCCTGTAAATAATTTATCAGAATCTTTCGTTTTAACTTCAATCGAAACGTTGTATTGTCTTTGAATTTCATCTAATATATTGCGCAAATTTTCGGTGTTAAAAGCAATTTGATTTTGTAGCCATTCTGGTTTAGGAGAATTAACAATTGCATTTATTTGTTTTCCATTTTCAAAAATAGCGCTTTGTCCGTGGGTTAAAATCACCTCTTTGTTTTTGTAATTTACTTTTACTCTTCCTTCAAAACAGGTTACATCAAAACGATTCTTTCTTGCTTTTACATTGAATTGAGTTCCAAGGACAGCAACTTTTCCAAGATCAGTTGTAACTTCAAATTTTTTGCCTTTTGCTACTTTAAAATAAGCTTCACCATGTAGCTCAAGGTTCCTATTATTGTCCCAATTCCTTTTTTTATATTCAATTTCTGAACCTGCGTTCAAAACTACTTCGGAATTATCGGGTAACGAAAAAGTGGTTTTTTTGCCGTTTGCTGCATATTGGGTTTGGGTGGCAAAATTTTGCATAATAAATGTAATACCCAGGCCGATTACTAAAATAGCAGCCACCGTAGAAAGCCACCTTTTGTATAAAACAATAACTTTAGGCGTTGTTTTTTTATGACTAATAACATGTTCTAAAATTTTCGTGTCATTAAAATCCGGCACTTCTAAATGAGCAGTATACTTTTTGATTTTTTCATATTTTTCATAATCAGGATCAGCTTTAAATGCAACTAATTCGGCTTCTGTCAAATCATTGTTTAACCATTTTGATAAAATGTGATTCTCTTCCATTGTGTTCATCTTATATGTTTATAACAAGTAGAAATAGATTTACCCTACTTTATAGTATCAATTTGTTTTCTTAGTTCAACCAAAGCCAAATGCATTCGTTTTTCAACAGCTTTAACGCTTATATTTAATTCTTCAGCAATCTCATTGTATTTTTTTCCGTCAATGCGATGCATCAAAAAAGCAACTCGTTGTGTTTCATTCAAATTTCCTATTGCTTTTAAAAGCTTGCTTTTGAATTGCTTTTCTTCAAGTATAAATTCTGGATTTTCATTTGTTTTGTCAGAACCGGTAAAATTCTTTTCGTATTCCAAAACAACTTTTTGATGAGCAATTCCATTAAGAGAGCAATTATTGGCAATTGTATATATATAGGATTTTGCTTTTTCAATGGGAACTGCGGCGCAGTTTTGCCACAGTTTAATGAAAGCTTCCTGGGTTAAATCGTCAGCTTGGTCTTTATTTCCATACTTATAAAAGAGAAAATTGCGAAGTGATTTTGCATGGCTTTTGAAAAAGCTTGAAAATATAATTTCGTCACAAGTATTTGATAGTGATTCGGTTGGCATTTATTTTGATATTTTTTGCTTTGTAAAGGTATATTTATTTTTGATTTAGGTAGGGTAATGTTGATGAAAATTGTTTTATTATCAGGAACCTCTAATTTTTTTATATGAAAACAATTAAATACTTATTAATGAGCTTTACGGCTATATTATTTATTTCTTGTCAAAATGAGGAAACATTAATTATTCAAGATAC
>Ga0209520_10000960_pt1 | contig 16279 bp, 14 predicted proteins | sample Rifsed16ft1_FD_184009 | JGI IMG/M metagenome (GOLD analysis project Ga0209520, IMG submission 184009) | Soil microbial communities from Rifle, Colorado, USA - sediment 16ft 1 (version 2) | ecosystem: Environmental > Terrestrial > Deep subsurface > Rock core/Sediment | place: Rifle, Colorado...
GGATAGTAAGTAAGGATGCAAGCGACTTTCGCCGGGCGGTCGGAAGGAAGTTGCTGTAAAAAGTCCACTATTCATGCCGGGAAAAGAGGATATGATAACCTAGGGAGATCCTTATAAGATTGAGGTTAAGGCTTATAGGGAAGTCAGCTTCTTCATATTAGGTAATTGAGCAAGTCTGACTTGCTTGACATTTTCGGGTTATATTTGTAATCTGAAATTATTATTACTGAAGGGAGAAACGTAAGTGTTAGTAACGCCTGATTACATTGTAGGACTCACAGAAGGTGAAGGTTGTTTTCTTGTTAGTTTGAGAAAGGATAATCGGATTGAATTTCGGTTTTTCATAGCACAAGCAATAGGGAATAAACCTCTTCTTGAAGAAATAAAAAAGTTTTTTGTAGTAGGAAGTGTCTACCAAAAATCGAACGTAAAAGGGAAATTGCCAGCATATGTATTTGAAATTTCAAAAAGGGATGACATTTACAAAGTGTTAATTCCCTTTTTTCAAAGATATAAACTTAAGGGGATTAAGGCAAGATCCTTTTCAGTATTTGAGGAAATCGCAAGATTGGTTAAAGGTAGACAAGACAAGAGAAAACTGACTAAGGAAGAACTTGATTATATTACATATTTAAGATCAGGGATGAATAAACATTACGGCTCGCCCGGTGCGGGAAAGCCGCTCGCCGGGTGGGAACGCGCAATAACCTCAATGAAGCGCAATCCGTCAAGTTAGTGAAGTTGGTAGCACCCGAATCCCGATAGTATCGGGGCAAGGTGAGACCAGCGACAAGAATTAAGTCGTAAATGCATTCTGCATTTGTTGCGACCTAGGAAAGTAATTTCCTTGTAAAATCCAGCTGTATCGGTGAAGCCTTTACAACTTAGGAGTAAAGGAATAAAGAACTGGAGAGAATAGTGATTATTCTCTAAATTCTTTTAATCTTATATTCTTAATGTTGATGGTAATACCGAGGGAACCCTTCGACAAAGCTCAGGGCCATAGCCACGAGCGAAGTCGAGTGGGACTCCGTAGAGACTACACGCTGGCTCCGCAAATTTCGAAAGCATATTTATTTGGTCTTTTGCACGATGCCACAGTAAGAAGAACGACCTACCGTATAGCTACCAAGAGCGAATTATTCGCTGGTATTATTCAACAGGGAATAAAGGATCTTGGTAGAAAAGCTTGGATATATAAAGAAGGAAAAAATCGTAATCTTTGGATTATTGAATTTTCCAAAGATCTGTTAAGAAGTTTTAGAATTAAAACAAGAAAAGATAAGCTTGATTTTATACGGGGGTTTTTCGACGCTGAAGGCGGAATGGCAAAGCATTCTCAGGTTAGATTTTACTTGTATTTCTGTCAGAAGAATAAAACAGTTCTTTTGAAGATAAAGAAGTATTTAGCCGAATTGGGAATTGAAAGTGGAGTAATTCACAATCCAAGTAAAAAAGTAGATCCTGATTATTGGAGGTTTTTTATCAGAGCGAAATCATATAAAGACTTTGCTACGATTATTGACTCCAATCATCCGGAAAAACTTTCAATATTGCGGATGAAGATATAGTCCATGCCCCCGCGTACCATTCGGTACACGGCGATGAACCAAATGGTTCGTTGTTCGAAAGACAGGGAATAAACCCCGAAAATTTCCGTTGGAAATAACGGGGCGAGCATGAACAAGGTATCCGTTCTGGAAGGAGCGGATGGATCACCTCCTTTCTAAGGAGTAGTGAAAATTACCCCCCTCTTTTTAAGATCGTTGTTTAGAGGTTAAACAAAACGGGATTTGCAAGATACCGGCAATATAGGTTCTGCTTCCAGCCATATTTTGGATAAGTTGCTTAGAATCCGCGAACGAAAATCGCGGCTTAAAAGCAAACTAGGGAGACTTCGTTAAAAAATTTCCTAAATCTTTATAATTGGTTTGTCTGGGAACTTATCAAAGATTTCTTCATCAATTTTTGGAAGAATGTATTCGGGTTGAGAGGAATTTATTGAACCATTTTCAAAATCCAGGCGTTCCGTAAAGGTTTGGTAGTCAAGCGAAGTTAATTTGGCTATATAAACAAAGCCAAAAGCCCAAGCAATGATAGTATCCTCGGATTGATAATAGATATTATTTGGAGTATGTGCGTCGAAGAGATTAAATCCTAAGGCTGTGGCTATGAGGCCATTTGTTTCTAATTTAGTTTTTTCGTTTATTTCCGTACTTGGTCGAACTATTGTTAATTGATCGTTATAGTTTATTATTGTTGTGGATATGTTTTGATCGGGACTCAAAGAGTCAAAACCGGTCGGCTGAGGGATATAATTTGGTACCAAAGCTATTAAGCTTCTGCCTACTCTTGTTTCCGGAGTCAGAATTCGATCCTCTTTATTACTTTCCGGTGGATAACTAATTCGTAAGCGCCTTTCTGTAAGAGAGATAAAGTGAGAATGAAGTTCAAGTAAATTTCCAATATCCGATACTAATAATGGTGAATAATTCACTAGTTCAATGGGTTGAGTTTCGGGTGAAGATAGCGTCCAGGCTTGGGCTGCCTCGAAATCCAAAAGCTCCGGGTAGAGCAGTTCAACGCTTGATTTTCCCGCTTCACAGCCCGAAATAGCCAAGCTCAGAGCAAAACCAGAGATCGACGCCAAACCTGCTTTAATAAAATCTCTTCTTGATAACGGATTTAGTTTTTCATTTCTCATCCGACTTTAGGTTTGAATATCATTGGAAAGCGCAGAGATAATTTTAGGGTGTAACCCCCTCAGTCTGACTTAGGATTGCTGAATTTTAGCAAAATATCCTATATTAGTAAATTTAAATACACAAAAAACCCCGAGGTAAAACTCGGGGTTTTTTGATGGCAAAATGATACCCAAAAGTGTGGGGGTAAACATCCTGACTTCGCTTCCCCGAATTTAACCTCGGGGCGGCAAAGTTGCTTTAGAGGTTTTTTAGTTTACCCCCACGCCTTTGAATACATTAGCGGTATCTACTTAATTTTTTCTAAATCTTTTCCGGTAAGTTTGGTCTGATTGAGTATTTTTCTTAAGGTTCCTTGAGGAATTGGCTTTGGATGAACTGCAACTTGTGTCCATCTGCCGTCAGGATGTTTTAGTCGGAAATGGGATCCTCTTTTTCCTATCTCTTTAAACCCTAGTCTTCTGAGAAGTATGATAAGTCTTTTGGGTTTAATATTGCGAGGCAGTTTGGACATGCTTCAAGCAAAAGACGCTTTGATTTTTTCCGGCAATTCAACCTTTGTTGAAGTTACAATTTGTTCCTCCAATATGTCGGTTGGAATTTCTTGCCTTTCCTTTGCAAGAACTTCGATCGCCAAAAGAATTCCATCTTTAATGCTTTCCAGAACTTCCTCGACAGAATTTCCATAGTCGGTAACACCCAAAGTTGGGCAAAAGGCGTTGTAGACTTTGTTTCCGTTTGGATATTTTTCAGGTTCAATTATTACTCTATAATTTAAAACTTTCTTTTGCATAACCTGATTATAGCAGATTTCAAGAAAACCATGTTCGTAATCGAATATGGATGAATTGAACCTGGTATATCATCTTCGCTTAGGCGCGGAGCCGTGAACTTAAAGTTCACGGAAGATGCTATATCATTTTTAAATTGTAAAAGTGCGAACATTATTACTTCTTTGCTTGTACAAAGAAGTAATCAAGAAAGTACACCCTAGTGTTTTTCGAGTTGAATTTTCTTCACTCGTAAATGCAAAAAACTTACCTCAAAACACTTTGAGGGGCGAGTTTTTGCCGTACTTGAACTCGCTCATAAAATCCAAAGCTCAAAACACACGGGATTAATTTTATTGTTAATGTGTTAGTAATTTCATCCTGCCACTTTCGGTTTACGCGAATGTGGAGGATTCATCAGTCAGCCTTTGGCTGAAATTACTATTGCGGGGATTTAGGGGGTTCGGATTTTTTATTAGAGAGAGGGCACATTGCTGTGCTTAAAGAAACCTTGGCAGGTTTCCAACTCCTTCAAAAAACTCGAGACCTAAATCCCGCTACCTTCAATTGTTTGGCTTCAATCGCCTTAGTTCTCCCAGAGGAGAAGGCAACTGATTCCTTACAAAAGAAGGACGCCGGTCAGCACGATCAGCTGACTTCGTTTCCGGACCTTTTTGTCCGAAACGGCGTTTTTTTGTTTTTTCATCCTCCGCATGAAGCTTCGGATGATCTCCCGAACCGAGTTAGACTCGGAAACAAAAAGGGGAGACGGGGGCGGTACCCTTCCACTTTCGAGCTCCTGCTCGAATGTGGGGTGCTGACCGCCCCTTTGGTTGAATTACGGGCAGGGCCCTGGCGACCAATCACTCCTTGGGTTGGGACCACTATTCTTAAAAAAGTGTTGTTCACAGCGCCTTTTGCTGTTCCCTTCACTTATATAGTGGTGCCACCATGAACCGCTTTCGGTTGGTTCGGGAGGAGCGACAGTCGCTGTCGGTTGCGGTGTGCTCGTCGGAGCGGGTTGTGTTGCAGTCGGGGCTGGCTTCGTTGCCGTGGGCGCCGGTTGCGTCTTAGTTGGAACTAGAGTTGCCGTAGGTAACTCAGGATCCCCTTCGGAAGCGAGACTCGTCTCAAACCTGGGTTCGTCGCAAGATGCGCCGTTGCAAACACAGTCTGCAATACGCTCAAGGGCGTCCGCTTGACGCTCCTGAGCCTCAACGATTCTCGCTAGATACTCATCCTGCGAGGATTGGTCCGTAACCGCCGGAGTAGTAGGCCGAAACCAAACTGCCAGTGCTAAAAAGAGCACGGCTCCAACGAGGGCCCAGATAGCCAGATTGGACTTTTTTGCGTCCATTCAAAACCTCCATTGAAGAAATTTCCAGATACCATGCGGCATCTGGTTTGAACTGGATTTGACCGATTGTCAAGCAAAGCTTGACTAATCTCCTTCGTAATCCGCTTATTCAGGGGATTCGAAGTCAACGATTTCGATCTCCTCCAGATCCGATTTCTCGCTTGGCCGACTTGGCCTTAACTAAATGTTTCGGTTTTAATAAGCCGAAGACAAAAAGTAGAGCGCGAGTGCCCTAAGTTGTTTCCTTTGCCGGGTTACTATCCCGATAGTTCGAGGCAACTTGTGCTCGGACTAATGAAGACGGCCATATCACCTACTGGCGCATTGAGGTTTGAGATCCCGACTAGGTCGAGGAAATCCTAAACTCACACGTTTTTGGAGTTGGTGCGCTTCAACAAAGTACCCCAATAATAGAGGGTAGAGAAACGGAAATTAGAATTAAGAAGTAGGATGTAGGATAAAAGAATTAAAAAATAAAGTAATCAAGCTTACATCTTACATCTAGTAACTTACATCTAATTCCCATCTCTGTACCCTCCACTAAAGAGGTTAAACTTCAAAGGAGGTTTATTTTACCCCTAACCCTTATTGTTCCTTGTGAAGGGAACTTTGGAGCCGAGTCAAACTCGGCTTGAGCATTTTTTAGTTGACAAATTTATTGTCTGTGGTAATATTTACTTAGAAAATCCTCGGCGGCAGGTCTTTGAGCCTCACAGCGGAGGATTTTTACTTTTCGGGGAAAACAGACATAAATTCTTTTCTGTCTGTTTTTCTATTTTCTTTGATTTGGACAAAGAACACTTGTTTGTCCTTTGTAACTCCTCTAAATCGATGAAGAATTTCTATTTCCTTACTCACATTTATCATTGATTCAGGTGCATTTCTACATTTTTGAATTAGTTCTAATGCACAGGGAAAAAATTGTAATCTTCTTCGTCTTTCTCTCGGTGGCTTCTGGTAAAGATGTTTCCAGAAGTAAGTAAAGAAAATTTTTTGTTTGCCGAAATAGGCGCTTCTTATATAAGGTTGCCTTTTGGTTTTTCGCTCAACTGCCTTGAAATAATCTTTTGCTTTCTTGATTACTTCCTGGTCGCTAGAACCGGCAAGTTTTTCGGTTTTTACAGGAAAGGGCTTCATTAGTTAAGTCTAGCATTTAATAATCCCGTATTTCCAAAGTTCCCTCCACAAGAGTTTAGATATTCAACCAATTTGTTAAAGAGCCCTTCGACTTCGCTCAGGGTTATAACCTAAGTTGTCGAAGTACTGCCTTAAGAGTTATGTCCTCTAAAGCACCCGCCTGCATTGCTATGCAAAGCATTGCGGGCAGGACTGGCATTAATAGCCAGTGGAAAGTGTTTAGCAATTTTCACTCTCCGAGCCAGAGGCTCTCTGAGCCGGAGGCCAAACACTCTTCACTAACTACTAAAAAATTAATGTGCAACACCCTCCTTATCTTCGCACTCGGCTACTTCATGAACTATTCGTTCACGCCTCGAGATGCGTTTGCTGGAGGGTTGTTATGCTATTAATATGTAAAAGAGTTGTATAACAAAAAAAGCCGCGGCTTTAGAGGCCGCGGCTTTGATACAAACCGTCGACGGTTAATCAAATTTGATTAACCTTTTAATTGGTCAATTCTTACAAAGTAACTAAGTAACGAACTAACCAACTAACTACTTTACCTCTAAAGCTTTACTACAATCACTTCAGATGATTGTAGATTACCCAAGAATATACTAGATAAATCTATCCTAGAGTATTGGCACTATAACATAGAAAGTGATAGAAGTCAAGTTTTTCTGCTTGCAGAAAAAGAAGTAAGATATAGGATTTAAGATGTCAGAAATTGATATAAGATATTAGATGTAAGAAGTAGGTAAAAAGTATGACGGAAGCGAAAAGTATAGAGGATATTGAGGTTTATAAAGAAGCATTACTACTTACTAGGGAAGTGTTTTTATTATGCAGGAATTATAACCTAAAGCATGAATATTCGCTTTGTGATCAAATTAAGCGTGCTTCGATATCAGTTTGCGCGAATATATCAGAAGGCTATGGCAGAAGAACGAAAGCTGATTTTGGTCAATTTCTGTCGATATCACTAGGCTCGTGTAATGAAGTATTGGCACTTCTAGATATTATTGAGATTAATTTTCCAAAAGTCGAAACCAATCCTTTAAAGGAGCGGTACAAGATTCTATGTAAGAGACTTTTCACCTTCAGAAGAAATCTGAGGTGATTCTTATATCCCATATCTAATATCTTACATCTATCGTCGGTACATTGAAGCTAAACAAGAGTTTTCACATCACTTTTCACAAATTCAGATAGTAATGATCTTTGCTAATTAATGTCCTGCTTCTTTATCATAGACTTTAAAGGGGACAAATGGGTAAAATTCAACTTCTTCGATATCAGGATATACGGTAATAAAACGATCGATATAAATTTTGCCACTAGGTTCAGAAATCTTTGGTGTCCGGTGGATGTCTGCCTTATTTCTGCCAGCCTGAACAGCCTCGCGTATATTATATTCCTGCTCTGAAGGTAATACAAAAATGATACTGCCTATTTTGATAATAATAGGTGCGCGTTCGCGTATCTCCCTCGGATCTAATGGGGGGAGGTTTTTTTCCGGTAATATTTTATATAGAAAGTCTATATTTCTTTCAATTTCATTGAGTGTGTCGAAGTCTAACCTAACACCCTGGAATTTAGGAGTACTTTTAATAATATTTGGAAGTTGATTAATTCCTTTAGAATCTGTAAGCCAACCTTTTTTTAGCGTTTTTACACCATAATCTCTTTCAAATATTTCGAAATATTTAAGAATTTCCTTTTCTTCCATTCCGCTTGCAGCCATTCCCAAAAATCCTACAATCCACCCCTGTTCGCCGATCATCGTGTCTATCTCCTTATTCCTATCTGCGGGACTTGCGCTGGTTATCTGATTCACCCCAATAATCCAGGAAGGTAAAAACACTCTCAAGTTTTCTATAGGAACCCTACCTAATAAACGGTTAGTTAAGAAAGCCATATCATTCGCGTGTCCTCTGAGAAATTCTTGTTTGGAATTGAAAGTGTTAATAGTAGTTGCTTTTGCAGAAAATGGATCCTCCTTTGGTTTTGGAAAATGAAGTCCGACTGTTGATTCTGTAAATTTTATCGGGGTGTTGAGTGGCATTGTTGCAAGATATGTAAGAAATTCTCTTGTGCCATACCTTCTCGCAAATGCATGACCTACATCAGTATTTTCATCAGGCCCTTCCAAAGAAACCGCAGCAATCCTTTTAATGGTTGAGGGTGTTAGATCCCGGAGTGTAAGTATGCGGGTTTCACTGCCGTTGATAATTTCTTCGTAATGAAAATTATTAGCTTCTCTATCTTTAATATCGCTCATGAAGATTAATTACTTGTCTTCAAAAACTGTCCTTTCAGATTCGTCTTGGCTAAGTTCAAGTTCTGGCTTAACTCCTACATCTGACATCTTATTTCCTATATCTATTTTGACTTTCTTGGCATATCTTTCCCTTGAAACCCGGATGACTTTATCTTTATTCTGATTTCGGGAGACCGGAAGGGGGAGGGTGTTGGCCAGGAAAGGTCTTGTCGCAACACCGTCGACCGTGAGTTTTAGCGCAATCTGGAAATTCTGCAAATTGACCAAATCGTTTTGGGAAAAGACTTCGGCGTATTCTTTATGAATTATTTGAGCATCCTCGGCGCCAACTGCAAAAGAAATTAAAGTTCCGACATTTCCCAAAATTGCTTTTTGGACGTACTCAGGAACTTGAGCCATGTATTGATTGGCAAGGGTCAGTGCCAGTCCGAATTTTCGGGCCTCGGAGAGTATTTTTATGAATGAGTCGGTCGCAAAATTTTGGAACTCGTCAACATAAAGGTAAAAGGGGATACGTTTTTCTTTGGGAATGTTGACTCGTCGCATTGATGCTAACTGAAACTTTGTGATAAGCATTGCACCGAGTAGTGACGAGTTATCCTCACCAAGGCGTCCCTGGGAAAGGTTAGCGATAAGAATTTTTTGGCCGTTGATTATTTCATCAAGAGAAATTGTTGATTTAGGCGTGCCAATGATGCGCCTTATCAATGGAGAAGTGACGAATTGTCCGACTTTATTTTGAATGGGTGCAATTGCTTCTTTCTGAAGTCTTTCCGGCATTTTATCAAATTCTTCTTTCCAAAAGTGTATAAGCGAAGGATCATTTAATTTGGCAACAATTTTATTACGGTAAGATTGGTTTGCCAGCATTTTTAAAACGTCGGCCAAAGTCGAATTGGGGATTTCGGTCAGAGTTAAAAATGAGTTTCTTAAAATGTATTCCATTCTGGCAGACCAAACATTTTCCCAAATTTTGGTAAAAATGCTCATTAAACCTGATGCGACGAGTTCCGCCTCCTCGCGATTGGTGACTTCCAAAGGGTTTAAAACAATAGGGAAGTCTCGGTCGGCCGGGTTAAAGTAAATTGTGTCATTGATTCTTGATGCAGGAATGTAGTCCAAAATATCGTCGCAAAGGTCTCCGTGCGGATCAATTACGGCAACGCCTCTGCCTTTTTTAAAATCGTCAATCGCCATATTGGCAATCATGGTCGATTTTCCGGTCCCGGTCTTTCCGACTGTCCAGATGTGACGGAGTCTGTCGGGAGTCTTTATGCCGAAAATTGTTTCTTTGTTTTTATAAAGGGTTTTAGCAAAAAAATTAATTTTTCTTTTTTCTTCATCAGTAAGCGCTTCAGAAACGGGAAGCTTTTCGGGAGGCTCTGAAAGTACGGATGTTCCCCAGGTAATTCCCGGAACCTTTATTTTTTCGCTAGGTAAGTGCCATAAAGTTGCCAGTTCAATAATATTTAAGACCTGCTTATCCGATACGCGTCTGTTTTTTAGGGCGTTTAGTTCCTTTATTTTATTAAAGCGATTGGGTGTTATAGTCGAAAAAGAATTTGCGTCGGCACGGGCTACGACTCCGAAGGTTGAAGTGATCTCTTTCAGGGTTTTATTCGTATTGCCTGCTATTCTTAAAGTAGCCCTGAACCCTGGGTAAGAAATTTTCTCCTTAATAATACTTGCGTCCGTTCTTTGGGAATAAGTTCCATCAGCATTTTTAGTACCTTTTTCGGCAAAGAGTGCTCCCTGTGTCTGCCAGCCAGGTGTTATCGACTCCAGCGCTATTTGAATTATTACGATTTCATCCGGCCCTCCTTTTGAAAGAACAGAAAGAATTGATGACAAGGGATCCACATCTTGGAAGTTAGCGTAAGTTTGTATCGGATAAAAACTTCCTTTCGTAAGTTTAAGGTAAAGAATCTCAAGCTTTTGATTTTCCAAAGGGTCGTCAACTTTTTTGATAATTGCTAAGGGGTAATTTGAGCGGATTTGGGATTCGATAAAAGTGACAAGTGACAAGTGACAAGTGACTAGAAAAAAAATCTGTTGATTTATAAGTGCAATTTCCAGAGCAAAAGCCGGAGGTTTTTTGCCTAGAAGCTTGTTTAAACTGGATACATAATTTATCTGAGTCAAAGCTGCCAGGAAAGTTTTGGCAGCTTCAGGCGTGACTTCTGTATTTCGAGGAAGCTTCAAGGAAAGGGTTATCAATCCGTCCATGATTATTATTATAACTTAGGAAATCAGAAAATAATTATTGATTTATAAATGTTACACCTTATTTATTAAATGTTCATTCTTTACTCGTCTAAAGAATGAACCAAGAAAGGACGCCCTAGTGTTTTTCGAGTTGAATTTTCTTCGCCCGTAAATGCAAAAAGCTTACCTTCAAACACTTGAAGGGGCGAGTTTTTGCAACTCATTGAACTCGCTTATCAAATCCAAAGCTCAAAACACACGGGATTTAGATTGAGAAATATCGGGATTTGTGATAAATTAATCGTGTTTGGGTGCGTAGTTCACTGGTAAAACAGCACGTCAGGCGTCCCAGGCAAGTCAGACTTGCCGCTTTCCTGATGACAAACGAAGTTTGACATATCGAAAACTTGCATACGGGGGCACGTAGTTCACTGGTAGAACGCTTACCTGATAAGTAAGAAGTAGATAGTTCGATTCTATCCGTGCCCACAAAAAAGAGTGACCGCAAGAGTACGCATGTTTTCGCTATGGCAGCTGAAAGCTAACATGTCGTAACTGTGTTGCGTCATAAGTAAGAGGTCTTTGGTTCGATCCCAGGACGGCCCACTCGTTTTTTCCCCGTTGACGCGGTATGGCGCATTGTAATATAATTCTTTTTACTTTTTTAGGCAGTTTACTTAATGAGAATCCAAAAGATAATTTTAATCCATAACACGCAGGCATTGTGTGGGTTTTGAACGGGAATATTGGGTTCATTAGGTAATCCCGCCTTAAAGCGGGATTTTTTCGTTTTACAACTTTAAAATTTAAAAATAGCAAAACGACCCTCCTGCGAATGCTCCTCGAGCCGTGAACGAATAGTTCTAGCCCGAAGGGCGTAAAGGTGAGAGGTAAGTTGCGGAGGGTTTGGTTTATCGAAGGTATTAAGGGCCTGAAGTTTAACTGGTTTGAACACCTCATTTGCAATGAGGAGGTAGGCGGTTCGACCCCGCCCAGGTCCACCCGTTTAGTAGTTAGTTAATGGCAGTTGGTTATTAGTCTTTTCTAATCACTAATCACTATTAACTAATAACTATTTTATATTCGCACTTTGAAATCTGAAGACCATGAAGTGAGCTAATGCTTAACTTCATGAGGAAAGTAAGGCCACTCGTGTGCAGCACGAGTGCGCGGAATCACGCAGATATTTACGCCGAAGAACGCGGAATTAAATAGCTTAAATTTTACTAAAGTTAGCAGAAGCTATTTTCGGCGTCTTTCAGCGTATTTATTCAGCGTCTTTCAGCGTGCTCATGCTGTGCATGAGGTATAAGTCTGATATTAACGCAGACAGTGAATGCCTTGGTGCAAGTTGCCGAAGAAGGACGCACATGGTAGCGATATTCGTCGGGGAGGAGCCACGATCCTTTGATCCGGCGGTGTCCGAATGGGGAAACCCTACCAACTTCATAGTTGGTAACTCCACAGCCAAAGTTCCGATTTAATCGGAACATAACTGTGGTAGAGGGAACCGTCCAAACTGAAACATCTAAGTAGGGCGAGGAAGAGAAATCAATCGATATTCCGTCAGTAGCGGAGAGCGAAAGCGGAAAAGCCCAAACCCTTGTGCGCTGCACACAGGTAGTTATTAGTTATTGGTTCATGGTTCGTAGTTAAGAAAAATTACTATGAACTATGAACTAACTAACCAACTAACTATTTGCGCGCAGCGTGCGAGGGGGTTGTAGGAGCCCAACGTGGGAGTTGACTTAATAGCAGAACCATCTGGAATGATAGACCACAGAGAGTGAAAGTCTCGTATGCAAAATTAAGTTGACCTCTAGGGAATTCCTGAGTATCCCGATGTAAACTCTTCGGGAGAAGCTGGGGGAACCATCCTCCAAGGCTAAATACGACTTGCAACCGATAGTGAACTAGTACCGTGAGGGAAAGGCGAAAAGAAGGGCGGGACGCCCAGTGAAATAGAACCTGAAACTGTTTGCGGACAAACCGTAAGAGCTCGTGCTTCGCACTCGCTTGGTTAGTTAGTTCATAGTTCGGAGTTCATGGTAAAGAAATTCACTATGAACCATGAACCAATAACTAATAACTAATCGAACGAACGCGGAGCGTGAGTGATTGCGTGCCTATTGAAGAATGAGCCGGCGAGTTGTCGTTTGGTGCAGCTTAACCCCGCACCTAAGTAGCATAAATATTACCTGATTTGAGTTCTATCTTATTTCAACGCTAAATTTTCTATGGATAGTTTGAGTTTATTGAAATTAGGATTCATATTTTGGAAAATCAGATGCTATTTAGGTGCGGGGGGAGGCATAGGGAAACCAAGTTTTAATAGAGCGTTTAGTACCAAGCGGCAGACCCGAAACCGGGTGATCTATCCATGAGCAGGGTGAACCCCGCAGAAGTGCGGGAGGAGGCCCGAACCGGTTGATGTTGCAATATCATCGGATGACTTGTGGATAGCGGTAAAATGCCAAACGAACCCGGAGATAGCTGGTTCTCCCCGAAAGGTCTATAGGGACCGTGGTACGTCAGGTGTTATCGGTGGTAGAGCTACTGAATGGGATAGCGAGGGTAACCGAGTTATTTCAACCAAACTCCGAATAACGATGTACACTAACGTGCTAAACAGTCGCATCGGGCTAAGCTGATGCGGCGAAAGGGAAACATCCCAGACTCTCAGCTAAGGCCTCTAAATTGCAGCTAAGTTTTAAAGGAAGTTCGCGTCCTTAGACACCCAGGAGGTTGGCTTAGAAGCAGCCACCCTTTAAAGATAGCGTAACAGCTCACTGGTTGAGGTTGTGGGCGCCGAAAATTTATCGAGGATAAGCTGTATGCCGAAGCTGGAGATTTCGTGCGTAGCACGAAGGATTTTAGGAATGTAGGATAAAAGTGATAAGTCAAGGTTAAGATTTTAATGTTGTATTCTGATTGGTCACTAGAATCCTATTATCTTAGTATCTTTCGCGCTATGCGCGATATGGTAGGGGAGCGTTCCATATACGGTGAAGTCGTTTTGTAAAAAACGGTGGAGTGTATGGAAGTGAGAATGCCGGTATGAGTAGCGTACTACTCCGGTGAGAATCCGGAGCACCGAATGCCCGAGGATTCCGCCCAGACGTTCGTCGAGGGCGGGTTAATCGGTACCTAAGGGAAGGCCGAAAGGCGTACCCGATGGATAACTGGTCAAAATTCCAGTATTTATTTTGAATCGCCCACTTGTCCGTAGGACAAGTGCGCAGAAATATGCGGAAGTTAGATATACGCAGAATGACGCAGAATTTTCAGCGTTTTTCAGCGTAAATTTCAGCATTATTCAGCGTACTCGTCCTGCGGACGAGAACTGGGGGTTGACTGGATAGGATGGTTGGAGCCCCATAACGATTTGGGGTGTAAGTTATAAGATAGTGTCAGCAGGAAAATCCGCTAATACGTTTAATCGAATAACGATGCAGAGTCTTGTGCAAACAGGACAATTTCATCCCATTCAATCTACAAGAAAAGGCTCGCAGTGAGATTCAAAGTAAGCCGTACCGCAAACCGACACAGGTGGGCTGGTCGAGAAGACTAAGGTGAGCGAGAGAAAGAGGTTCAAGGAACTCGGCAAAAAATCTGGACGTAAGTTCGCAAGATGTCCTGTCGCCGCAAGGCGACTACAACAAAAGAGTGCTAACCGACTGTTTATCAAAAACACAGGTCCGTGCAAAAGCGTAAGCTGAAGTATACGGGCTGACGCCTGCCCAGTGCCGGTAAGTTAAGAGGATGGGTGGTCCGATGTTACATCGGACTGCTCTGAATTCAAGCTCCGGTAAACGGCGGCTTTAACTATAAGAGTCCTACGGTGGAAAATTCGCCGCCGTAGTAAAATCTGACTATATGCTGGAAAATCCGGTGTATCCCGTGCTACTCTTGAAATAGAGTAAAAAAGCAACAGGTGCGGATAATCAGCAGGAAAGGTTCTTAAAGAAAAATTTAAGAAAATCCTCAGAGACTATACGTCAGACTCCAGTTAGATAATTTTGTATCTGATGGAGATGATATAGTCCGATCCTTATAGCGATATAAGGTTTTGCAAAAAAGCGTGCAAATATAAAACAAGCGTTAGTTTGTTGTTTTTTTGACTAATCACTAGTCACTAATTACTAATAACTATTTTTGAGCGAAGTTCCTTGTCGTGTAAGTTACGACCTGCACGAAAGGCGTCACGAGTTAGCAACTGTCTCGAGCCTCTACTCGGCGAAATTGCGTTGGCTGTGAAGACGCGGCCTACTTCCACCAGGACAAAAAGACCCCGTGGAGCTTTACTGTAGCTTGGCATTGTTTTGTGCGAGCCAATTGTACAGAATAGGAGGGAGAGTGTGCGTTGCACACAGGTAGTTATTGGTTCATGGTTCGTAGTTAAGAAAAATTACTATGAACTACGAACTAACTAACCAACTAACTATTTGCGCGCAGCGCATGCTCAATCGTGTAATACCTCCCTTTGGAACGTGGCAAGACTTACCTAAGTCGCCTGAACACGGCGACAGGGAAAGTGCTAGGTGGGCAGTTTTACTGGGGCGGTACCTTGCCAAAAGGTAACGCAAGGGTACAAAGGTCGGCTTAGTACGGATGGACATCGTACTGAATGTATAAAGGCATAAGCCGGCTTGACTGCGACAGTGACGGCTGGAGCAGGAACGAAAGTTGGTCTTAGTGATCCCCCAAACCAGTGTGGAATGGTTGGGGCTTAACGGATAAAAGCTACCCCGGGGATAACAGAGTAGTCGCACCCGAGAGTCCATATCGACGGTGCGGTTCGCTACCTCAACATTGACATCGGGGTCCTCCGATAGTGATATTGGAGTGCTGTTTTTTAAGTTCCCCAGAACTTAAAAGAAAATTCGACTCATAACGGTGAAACCCTACTTGAATTTGGGTAACTTTCGGGTTATTCTATTTTAAGGGGTAATACCGTGGGAAGTTTACATTTTTGTCGGAAAACTCGGAATACTCGGAGAACCAGAACTTCAGAGTATCGGAATACCAGAGAACCTGATAACATCATAATATGATTCGGGATGTTACGGACCTTGAAGTATACCGATTATCTCTGAAACTTCTAAAAAAGTTATATTTGTTTCTTCGAAAAGTTCCAAGATCAGAATATGATACTGTTCGCCAATGTAAAAGAGCAGGAAAAGGAATCCCGGCACATATTGCTGAAGGATTTGCAAAAAGATCTTCAGAAGCTGAATTTAAGCGATATTTGAAGATAGCAATTGGTACAAGTGATGAGATTATTTCTCACTTGCGGACTGTTGCAATTGCAGTACCAAGACTTGCTCAAGAAGCAAAAGAGCTTGCGGAAGAATACAAAATTCTTTCAAAAAGACTAAATAGGCTTCATACAATTTGGCGTTCTGGTAATTTCTGATGTTCCGACGTATACAACTATCTGATTCTCAGACATTCTGAGTTATCAGAGTTTTCTGAAATGTATAACCCCGTATCGACTTGTCCGAGTTAACATCGGACAGATGGAAATTTTTGGCGTTATGCCAAAATCATAGTTTTCATAACACGTCGACACCCCGCAAAGTTGTGCGGGATGAAGGTATAGTCAAGCCACTACGTAAGTAGATGGATTTAAGGCGATGTCGGCTCACCGCATCCTGGGGGGGGAGCACCTCCCAAGGGTTGGTCTGTTCGCCCATTAAAGCGGTACGTGAGCTGGGTTCAGAACGTCGTAAGACAGTTCGGACTCTATCCGGTGGAAGCGTTCGAGTCTTGAAGGGAGCTCTCCTCAGTACGAGAGGACCAGGAGGGAGGAATCCCTGGTGTGCCGGTTGTGGCATCAGCCGCA
>Ga0209520_10000968_pt1 | contig 16192 bp, 19 predicted proteins | sample Rifsed16ft1_FD_184009 | JGI IMG/M metagenome (GOLD analysis project Ga0209520, IMG submission 184009) | Soil microbial communities from Rifle, Colorado, USA - sediment 16ft 1 (version 2) | ecosystem: Environmental > Terrestrial > Deep subsurface > Rock core/Sediment | place: Rifle, Colorado...
ACGTCAATGCCGTCGGCCGAAGTCCCCTACATCAGCCCGAGGACGCGCATCGGTCAGCTCAACTGCTTCTTCAGCTCGGCCAGCAGGTTCAGGGCGTCGAGCGGGCGGAGCTGGTCGAGGTCAAGTTGGCGGAGGGTTTCGACGATCTTGTGGTCGAGCGGAGTGAGCAGCGGGAGCTGCCGGGCCTCGTGCGCGCCCGGCGAGAGCTCTTCCTTCACCACTTCCTCGCGCTGCTCGTGCCGCAGCAGCACCTGGCGGGCGCGCTCGATGACTTCGAGCGGGAGCCCCGCGAGCTTGGCGACGTCGATGCCGTAGCTCTTGTCGGCGCTGCCCGGCTCGACCTTGCGCAGGAAGACGATGTCCGCGCCCGACTCTTTGACGGAGACGTGGACGTTCTTCACGCCGGGCAGCAAATCGGCCAGCTCGGTCAGCTCGTGGTAGTGCGTGGCGAAGAGCGTCTTGGGGCGCGTGTGACTGTGGAGGTACTCGACCACCGCCCAGGCGATGGCCAGCCCGTCGAAGGTGGCGGTGCCGCGGCCGACTTCATCGAGGAGCACCAGGCTGCGCGGCGTGGCGGTGTTCAGGATGGTGGCGGTCTCGGCCATCTCGACAAGAAAAGTCGAGCGGCCGCGGGCCAGGTTGTCGGAGGCGCCGATGCGTGTATAGATGCGGTCGAGAATCGGCAGCCGCGCCTTGGCCGCGGGCACGTAGCCGCCCATCTGCGCCAGGAGACAAATCATCGCCACCTGGCGGAGGTAGGTGGACTTCCCGCCCATGTTCGGGCCGGTGATGAGCAGAATCAAATCGCTCGAGTCGTTCAGGTAGGCGTCGTTCGGGACGAAACGCTCGCCGGCGGCTTCGCCCAGGCGCTCGATGACCGGGTGGCGCCCGCCGATGATTTCAAGCTCTCCGCTGTCGCTGAATTCCGGCCGGGTGTAGTTCCGGGCGCGGGCGAGCTGGGCGAAGGTGGCGAGGACGTCGAGCTGCGCCAGCGCCGCGGCGGTGGCGCGGAGGCGCGTGGCAGCGGCCGCCACCTGCCCGCGCACCTCGGCGAAGAGCTGCCGCTCGAGTTCGGCGATCTTCTCTTCCGCCGAGAGCACCTTGCGCTCGTACTCCTTGAGCTCCGGCGTGGTGAAGCGCTCGGCGTTCACCAGCGTCTGCTTGCGCTCGTAGTCGGCCGGCGCTCGCGCCAGGTTCGGCTTCGAGACTTCGATGTAGTAGCCAAAGATGTTGTTGAAGCGCACCTTGAGCGAACCGATGCCGGTGCGCCCGCGCTCGCGCGCCTCCATCTCGGCGATGTACTGCTGGCCGTGGCCGCGCAGGCGGCGGAACTCGTCGAGCTCGGCGTGGTAGCCCGGGCGGATGGCGCCCGGGTCGGCGAGCGAGGCGGGCGGGTCGTCGCTGATGGCCCGCGCAATCAGCTCGCGCAGGTCCGGCAGCTCATCGGCAGCGCTGTGGAGGCTCCGCAGGCGCGCCGCGGTGAGCGGCGCGACGAGGCGGCGGAGGTCCGGCAGCAGCTCGAGCGTGTGCCGGAGCGCCACCAGGTCGCGCGGCGTGGCTGTTTCGAGCGTGCACTTGCTCAACAGCCGCTCGAGGTCATAGCCGCGGCCGAGAACCTGCCGCAGCTCCTCCCGGGTCACGGTCTCCCGCGCCAATTCCTCGACCGCGTCCAGGCGCGCGGTGATCTCCTCGAGCGACACCGCGGGCCGCAGCAGCCACGTCTTGAGCAGGCGCCCGCCGGCGGCGGTGACCGTCTCGTCGAGCGCGGCCAGCAGCGTGGTCGAGCGGTCGTTGCCGAAGAGCGGCTCGAGCAGCTCCAGGTTGTAGATGGAAACGGTGTCGAGGACCAGGGCCTCGTGTTGCTGATAGAACGCCGGCCGGCTCAAGTGGGCCAGGGTGCTGCGCTGGGTTTCGCGCAGGTAGTGGACGAGGGCCCCGGCGGCGCCGGTGGCAAGCTGCTTGCCCCCCAGCCCGAAGCCGTCGAGCGTCACGACACCGAACTGTTCGCGCAGCAGCCGCTCGGCCTGGTCGGGCGCGAACAGCCAGTCTTCGAGCGGCGACTCGACGAAAGAAGCCGGCAAGGTGTCCCGCGACTCCGGCCCGCGCAGCTTGATCTGCTGCGGCCGCAGCAGCTCCCGCGGAGCCAGGTAGTGCAGCTCTTCGCCTACGCGGTCGAGCCACTCCGCGCCGGCAAATTCGGTGGCGCGGAATTCGCCGGTGGAGAGGTCGGCGTAGGCCAGCCCGGCCACTTGCCGCGGCGGGTCGGGTAGGCAGGCGACGATGTAGTTGTTCTCGCGCGGGCCGAGCAGCGCCGCATCCACCGCCGTCCCCGGGGTAATCACACGCACCACTTCGCGCCGCACGAGCTTCTTGCCTTTGCCCGGCAGCTCCATCTGGTCGCACACCGCCACCTTGTAGCCGCGGCGGATGAGCCGGGCGATGTAGGTGGCGGCGGCGTGGTAGGGCACGCCGCACATGGGGACGGGCGTGCCGCGCTCGCGGTGGCGCGCGGTCAGCGTGATCTCGAGCTCCTTGGCGGCCACCTTGGCGTCCTCGTAGAAGAGCTCGTAGAAATCCCCCAGGCGGAAGAGCAACAGGGCGTGCGGGTACTGCTTCTTGATGGCCTGGTACTGCCGCATCAGCGGCGTGGAGGGCGGCGGAACTGTCATTGCAGCCGCGCGTATTATCGGCCAGCGACGCGGCTTTGTAAACGCCTGCGGCCAGTGCACTATAATGGAGGCATGTGGCTGCTCGCCCTCGACACCAGCAGCAAGGATGCGAGCGTGGCGCTCCTGCGGGACGGCCATTTGGTGAGCGGGGTCGCGCCCCACAGCGAAGAGCAGCATTCCATCCAGCTCTTCCGCAGCATTCAGCAAGCGCTCGCCCAAGCCAGCCTGCCGCTCGCCGGTGTGGACGTCTACGCGGTGGCGAACGGCCCGGGGGCCTTCACCGCGCTGCGCGTGGGGCTGACGGTGGTGAAGGGCTTGGCCGAGATGCACGGGAAGCCCGTGGTGGCGGTGAGCGTGCTTGAAGCCGTGGCCGCCGGCGCCGCCGCCGAAGGCCTGCTCGTGCCCATCGTGGATGCCTACCGCGGCCAAGTCTTCGGCGGCGTTTATGAAAAGCGCGAGGGCAAGCTTGCCGGCCGCAGCCGCGAGCGGGTGATGACGATGGAAGAGTTTCTCGCCTCGCTGGCGCAGGAAGGCGTGTCGCCGGAGGCTTGCGTTTTTGTGAGCCCGCAGATGAGCCGCTGGGCGAGCGTGCTGGCAGCCGGCCCCTACGGAGCCGCGCCGCGAGAAGGTGTCTCACCGGCGTTGGCCGAGGCGGTGGCCCGTTGCGCAGCGCGAAAGATTGCCCGGGGCGAGACGCTCGACGCTTTGCGCCTCGAAGCCAACTACGTCCGCCGCTCGGACGCGGAGTTGCTGTGGAAGAGAAAGTAATCCTGCGGCCCGCCACGCCGGACGACCTGGAGGCCATCCTGGCGCTCCAGCAAACGGCGCCCGGCGCGGCCTCGTGGCAACCGGCCGACTACGCGAACGCCTTTGCCGATGCAGCCGGCCTCTGCCTGCTGGCGGAAGATTCCGTGCGGGCGCGCGTGGCGGGATTCCTCGTGGGGCGCCTGGCGGCGGACGAGGCGGAGATCCTCAACTTGGCGGTGGCGCCGGGGTATCGTCGCCAGGGAATCGGGCGACGGCTGGTGGCGGAGGCCCTGGCCGTGGCCCGCCAGCGCGGCGCCGGGAAGTGCTGGCTGGAGGTGCGGGCCGCCAACCGCGCCGCCCGCGATTTCTACCGCGCCCTCGGCTTCGCCGAAACCAGCCGGCGCCGGGGCTACTACCGCGACCCGGAGGACGACGGCGTCGTCTGCCTACGTCTCCTGGCCGCAGGCCCCGCTGGGGTGAGCCTTCAGGGCGAGCCCGCGCCTTGATGGAAGCCGCGGGGGTGTGTTACCGTGCCGGTGGGAGTCGGTCCCGGCCTACCCATCCGCAGAGGAGGGAAAGAGGATGACGCGCCAGTCCGAGCACATCCGTCGGAGCTTGCTGGAGTCGAGCCCGGAATTCCGCCGTTTGGCGGACGACCACGCCCGCTACGCCGCCGAGCTCGAAGCGCTGGCGCGCAAGCGGCGGCTGACCGCCGGCGACCACACCGAGATCGCTCGCCTGAAGAAGCTCAAGCTCAAGGCGAAGGATCGGATGCAGGAGATGATTCGCGACTATCGCCGCGAGCAGGCCGAGGCGGTGCAGGCGACCTAGGAGCGGCTTTCTTCAACTAGCTATGGTTCGCACCGGTTTCTTTTTTGCCGCAGTGCCCGCGCTGGCGGGCGGCGTGCTGGGCTGGCAGGGCTGGTGGACAGCGAGCGCGCCGCTGCTGGGCCTGGCGGGCTTCGTGCTCTTTTTTTTCCGCGACCCGGAGCGCGCGGTGCCGGTGGAATCGGGAGCCATTGTGGCGCCGGCCGACGGCAAAGTGCTGGCGGTGGAAGAAACCACCGTGGACGGAAGGCCGCAGACGCAGGTGAGCATCTTCCTCTCCATCTTCGACGTGCACGTCAACCGGGCGCCCATCGCCGGCACCATTGCCGAGGTGCGCTACCGGCCCGGCAAGTTCCACATCGCCTCCACCAAACGCGCCAGCCGGGAGAACGAGCGGAACGAGGTGGTGCTGGAGAGCGGGGGCACGCGCGTGATTGTCCGCCAGATCGCCGGGCTGGTGGCCCGGCGCATCGAGTTCTGGAAGAAAGTAGGCGACCAAGTGGAGCGCGGCCAGCGCCTGGGGATGATCCGGTTCGGGTCGCGCGCCGAGGTCGTCTTCGACCGGTGCTGCCGCGTGGAGGTTCGCCCGGGCCAGCACGTCCGCGCCGGCACGAGCATTCTGGCCATTCGCGAATGAACGAGCAGCCGAATCACCGCCTCCGCCGCGGCATACACCTCCTGCCCGCTGGCCTCACCGTGGGCAATCTTTTCTTCGGCTACTTCGCCATTCTTTCCTCGGCGCGGGGCACGGTGGGCGACTTGGACGCCGCCGCCAAGGCCATCGGCCTGGCGGTGGTGCTCGACGCCCTGGACGGGCGTGTCGCCCGCATGAGCAAAGGCGCCAGCCCTTTCGGCAAGGAGTTCGATTCGCTCGCCGACGTCATTAGCTTCGGGCTCGCGCCCGCCTTCCTGGCGCTGGTCTGGGGGTTGCGCGGCCTCAACCCGAGCTTGAGCAACCACCCGGAGTCGGTTCAGCACCTCTACCACGCCGGCTGGATTGCCTGCTTCTTCTTCGTGATTTGCGGGGCGTGGCGCCTGGCGCGCTTCAACATCCAGGCCGGGGAAGCGCCCAGTCCCGGCGTTCCTCCGCACCGCTACTTCGTCGGTATGCCCATCCCGGCAGCGGCCGGGGTGATTGCCGCCGTTGTGCACGCTTTCCCGAAGCCCATCACCGACTGGTACTGGGCGGCCGGCTGGACGGTGTTGATTGCCGGGCTGGCCCTCCTGATGGTCAGCCCCATCCGCTTCTACAGCTTGAAGCACATTGACCTGGGCCGGGTGCGGCCTTCGGTGACGGTGATCGTCATCGGGCTTATGGTCGCGCTGATCTGGAAGTTTTCCCGGCCGGTGCTGCTCATTATCGCCGTGGGATACCTCATGGCCGGGCTGGTCGGGCTGGCGCGGCGTCGGCTGCTGGGCCACGCCGGTTGAGGTTCCCTCGTGGCGGCTCGGAGAGGCTCCTCGGGTCTGCGCGTGGCCATCCTCGGGGGCGCTTCCCTCAAGGGCAAGGAATTGAAAGAGGTGCTCGAGGAGCGGTTGTTCCCGGTGAAGAAGCTGACCCTGGTGGACGATGACGAGGCGCTGGGGCAGCTCACCGACTTCGAGGGTGAGCCCGCTTTCATCCAGCGCGTCGCTCCGGAGACCTTCACCGAAAACGACCTGGTGTTCTTTGCCTCGATGGCCGGCGCCTTCACCCGCGCCCACTGGCCGCAAGCGGCCGCCGGCCCGGCGGCCCTGATTGACTTGAGCCACGCCCTGCTGGACGTCCCGGAAGCGGTCGTCCGCGTCCCGTTCCTCGACGAGCACCTGCAGCCGCCGGCCTCCGCCCGCCGCTGGTTCATCGTGCCGCACCCGGCCGCCATCGCCCTGCTGACCTTGCTCGTGCGCTTGCAAGCCACCGGGCGCCTGCGCCAGGTGGTAGCCAACGTCTTCGAGCCCGTATCCGAGCGCGGCGCCGGCGGCCTGGAAGAGCTGCAGGAACAGACTGTGCGGCTGCTTTCCTTCAAGGAGTTCCCCCGGGCGGTGTTCGACGCCCAGGTGGCCTTCAACCTCCTGCCGCGCTACGGCGCCGAAAGCCGTGTCCACCTGGAGGAGGTCGAAGACACCATCCGCCGGGAAATCGAGCGCTGCGCTCCGGCCCTGGCGGACCGCCTGGCCCTGCGCGTTCTCCAGGCGCCCGTCTTCCACGCGCACTGTCTTTCGGTTTTTGTTGAGATGGAGAGCTCGCTGGAAGTGTCCGCTGTGGAAGCGGCGCTGCGGGGGGAGCGAGTGGCGGTGCTGGGCGCGGGGGAGGCGCCGGCGGCCCCGGTGGACGTCGCCGGCCGGGACGACATCGTCGTCGGGCCCGTGCTGCGCGACCAGAAGCGCCCCGCGACCTTCTGGCTGTGGACGGTAGTGGACAATCTGCGCCTGACGGCGCGCACGGCGGTGGACATTGCGGAAACCCTGGCGGGGTAGCGCCCTCGCAATTCTTTCTTTCCTGCTGGTCGGCTCCGGGTGCGGCTACCGGGTGGGCGGGCGCGGCTCCACCCTGCCGCCCGATCTCAAGGTGGTCGCGGTGCCGGCCTTCGAGAACCGCACTACCTGGATGCGGCTGGAGCAGCGACTAACCACGGCGGTCATGCAGGAGTTCATCCACCGCACGCGCTACCGCGTGGTCGGCGGCGAGGAGGAGGCGGACGCGGTATTGCGCGGGACCGTGCTCGAAGCCAGCACGGCCCCGGTCATCTTCGACCCCGGCACCGGCCGCGCTTCGGTGGTGCAGGTGACGGTGCGGTTGAGCGTGGAGTTCCGCGACCGGCGCACCAAGAAGCTGCTGTTCACGAGCTCCAACTACGTCTTTCGCGAGCAGTACGAGATCACGAGCGACCTGGACAGCTTCTTCGAAGAGCGCAACCCCGCCCTCGACCGCCTGGCGCGCGACTTTGCCGCCACCCTGGTCAGCGCCATCCTGGAAAACTTCTGAGCCATGAGCCCGCCGCGCCCGCGCCGCTCCTCGCATCCGGTCCACCTTATCCTCGGCGAGGACGCCTACCTGCGCGAGGTTCTGCGCGAGCAGATTATTTCCGCCCGCGTGCCGGCGGAGGCGAGGGCGATGGCGGTGGCGCGCTTTTCGCTGGAAGAAACACCGCTGGCGGAGGTGCTGGCGCAGGCGGCCACGCCGGCTCTGTTCAGCCCCGCCCAGGTTTTCATTCTTCACGGCGCCGAGGCTCTCGACGACGAGCAGCTGGCCCGGCTGGAGGACTACCTGGAGTCCCCGCCAGAGCACGCGGTGCTTGTCTTTGAAGCCGACAAGCTCGACCGGCGCACCCGCGCCGCCCGCCTGCTTCTCGAGCGCTGCCAGGTGCACGCCGCCGACTCGCCCGACGACAGCGGCGCCATCCAGGCCGCCGAAGAGATCGCGCGCCAGCACGGCCTGACCCTTCCCCGCGAGGTGGCGGAAGAGCTGGTTTTTGTGCTCGGGACCAACCAGGGCCGGCTGCGCTCGGAGCTCGAGAAGCTGGGCGCCTATGTGGGCGGACGCGGCGAAGTGACCTCCGCCGATGTGGCCGCCGTCGTCAGCCCCGCCCGGCAGTTCAGCGTGTTTGAGATGGCCGACCTGCTGGCCGAGCGGCGCCGGGCCGACGCGCTGGTGCGCTTGCGGCGCCTGGTGGAAACGGGAGAAAGTCCCGTGGGAATCGTGGGACTGCTCGCGTGGCTCTACCGGCAACTATTCCAGGCGCGCGCCTTGCCGCGCGGCACACCCGCTTGGAAAGCGGCGCAGGCGCTGCACGCCCCGCGGACGCGCGTCGAAGAGCTGCTCCGACACGCGCACAAGTTCGAGCCCGATGAGCTTCGCCAGGGGATGGCGGCTTTGCTGGACGCGGACGTGGCCCTGAAGTCTTCGCCGCCTGATGCGCTGGCCGTGCTGGAAACTCTGGTGGTGCGGTTGACCCCGCCGCGGCCCGCGGAGGCTGGAGCGAAGGGTTAGCGCGCGGCCGGCGCTGCCGAACCCTGCTTCGCCAGGCTGTTGTAGCGCAGCACCAGGCGCGACTTGGTGCGGGCGGCGGTGTTCGGGTGCAGGATCTTCTTCCGGATGGAGCGGTCGAGCAGCGTCAGCGTGGGCTGGAGGAGTTCGCGGGCCTGCGCCAGGTTCCCGGCCACGAGGGCCTGGCGGAATCTTTTGACTTGAGTGCGCAAGTGACTCTTGCCGGCGCGATTGATGGCGGTGCGCCGCGCGGTCTGGCGGACGCGCTTCAGGACGGACTTCGACTTGCGCTTGCGTTTGGCGGCAGCGGCGGCGGTGGCCATTCAGGCTCCTCTCGGGGTCAGGCTGAAACAATCAAGCTTAGGGGAGTACGCCCGGGCTGTCAATCCCGCCCGCGCCCGGCGGGGATTGCGCGGCCACGCCCGGCGCAGCTATAGTGGGGGCGGCGGAACACCCACCGAGGGGGAGCGATGGAGTCCAAGGAATTCAAGTGCGCTCAATGTGACCTGCCGGAAGAGCGCTGCATTTGCCAGAGGTACTGCTGCCTCTGCCAGAACATGGACGGCGTGCGGCTGGTGGGAGATGGGCTCTACTATTGCCACGACTGCCGCGAAGCCTGCGATTACAGGACCCAGGACGAGATAGGCCACTAGGGGCCGAGCCGCTTCCCTCATTGATTGGCAAAGCGGGAGCTTTTGGTGTATCCTCCGCCGCGTCGTGGAGCCGGGGGCTAAGCGCTCCCCTGTCCCGGAGGCGGATCCCGCTCACCTTCCCGCTATGGGCAGCGACAAGCGGATCGCGGTGGCGTTGGCTCTGACGCCCGACCCGGACTTGCTTCCCGTGGTCGAGGGGCTCGTGGGCGGCCTGGCGGAACAAATGGGATTTCCCGAGAACCAGCGGCTCAATCTCCAGCAGGGAGTGGAGCAGGCTTGCCGGGGCCTGATGGTCGCCGCCGCAGGGGACGGCGAGGGCGACCTGCGGCTGGACTTTGCCGGTTTCGCCGACCGCTTGGAGGTTACGGTGGAAGACGGCGGCCAATCCGAGCAAGCCCTGGAGGCCGACGCCTATCTGCTCACCCAGCTGCTCGACCGGGTGAGCGTGGAAGAGATCGGTGAGGGGCACTTGCGCCTGACTCTGATCAAATACCTCTCGCCGGTGGGGAGCTGACCGTGAAGGTGAACATCCGCCAGCGGGGGCACGCCACCATCCTGGACGTGGATGGGCAGATCACGTTCGAGAGCACGCCGGGGCTGCGGGACCATTTGCTGGAGACTCTGAAGCAGAAGGACACGGTGCTGGTCAACCTGGCGCAGGTGGCCTACATGGACAGCTCCGGCATCGCTACTCTGGTCGAGGGCCTCAAGGCCGCCCAGAGCCGCAAGGCTCACTTCGGCCTGTTCGGCTTGACCAAGAACACCCGCAGCGTTCTCGAGCTGGTGCGGCTGGACAAGGTGTTCAAGATTTTCGAGAACGAAGACGAGGCCGTGCGCCAACTGGCCGCGGCCGTCCCCAAAGAGCCCGCCTAAACCCTCATGACCGCCTGGCTGGCATTCGTGGGCCGGAATACCCTGGCCGTGCTGCGCTACGCCGGAGGCGTGTCCCGCCTGGGCAAGGACGCGGCCTACTGGACACTGGTCGCCCCGGCGCGGGGGAAGGGCCTGCGGGTTCGCGCCACCGTTCACCAGATGGTCCTCATCGGGGTGAACGCCATCCCCATCGTCTCGCTCATCGCGCTCTTCGTGGGTTTGATCCTCGCCTTCCAGAGCGCCTACGAGCTGCGGAAGTACGGGGGCACGGTGTTCGTGGTGAACCTGGTGGCGGTGGCGATGACGCGGCAGCTGGGTCCGCTGATGACCGCGGTCATCGTCGCCGGGCGCTCGGCCTCCTCCTTCGCGGCCGAGCTCGGCACCATGAAAGTGAACGAGGAGCTGGACGCCCTGGAGACGCTGGGCCTGAACCGGGTGAAGTTCCTGGTGGTGCCCAAGTACCTGGCGCTGCTGCTGATGATGCCCTGCCTGACCTTGCTGGCCGACTTCATGGGCATCGTGGGCGGCTCGGTGTTCACCACCAGCGAGCTGGGCATGCCCCTTAACTACTACTGGTCGCGCGCCCTCGACGCCCTGCTGCTGAAGGACATCCTCTCGGGGCTCATCAAGAGCGTGGTCTTCGGCATCATCATCACCGAAGTCGGCTGTCACGAAGGCTTCTCCGTGCAGGGCGGCGCCGAGGGCGTGGGCCAGGCGACCACGAGCTCGGTGGTGACTTCCATCACCCTCATCATTGCCGCTGACGTGTTTTTCAGCGGGCTCTTTTACTTCATCTGGTAGGGAGCATGGACGAGCGCGACCCCATCATCCGTGTCGAGGGCCTCACCACCCACTACGGCTCCCGGCGCATTTTGAACAACATCAACCTGGAGATTCGTCCCCGCGAAACCATGGTGCTGCTGGGCTCGAGCGGCACCGGCAAGAGCACCTTGCTGCGCCACATCCTCGCTCTGGAAAAGCCCACCCACGGCCACATTTACATCAAGGGCATGGACGTCTGCCACTGCCCGGACGAGCAAATGAATGAGCTCCGGCGGCACATGGGCGTCCTTTTCCAGAGCGGGGCGCTCTTCGGCTCCATGTCCTTGGGCGACAATGTGGCCCTGCCGCTGCGGGAGCTGACCCGGCTGGACGAATCCACCATCCAGGTCCTGATTCGGCTGAAGCTCGACCTGGTCGGCCTGTCGGGCTTCGAGCAGCTTTCGCCCTCGCAGTTGAGCGGCGGCATGCGCAAGCGCGCCGGGCTGGCGCGCGCCCTGGCGCTCGACCCGGAGATCCTGCTCTTCGACGAACCTTCTGCGGGGCTCGACCCCATCACCGCCGCCGGCATCGATGCCCTGATTCTTAAGCTCAAGGAAACCTTCCCCATGACCATCGTGGTGGTGACCCACGAGTTGGCCAGCGCCTTCCTCATTGCCGACCGCATCGCCGTGATGTTCAACGGAGAAATCATCGCCCTGGGGACGCCCGAGGAAATCCGCCAGAACCCGCATCCCCGCGTGCAGCAGTTCTTGAATCGAAAACCCGAGGAGATGGAACGCGACCACGACGCTTATCTGCGGTCGCTGACCGCCCCCTCGTGAGAGACCCTGCGAGGTGACCGTCATGGAACGTAGCGAAGAGGTCAAAGTCGGGCTGTTTGTCGTGGGCGCGGTGGTGCTGCTGGTGCTCGCCCTGGTGCTGGTTGGCGGGCTGAATCTCTTCCAGCAGCCGCGCAACCGCTACACCGTGCGCACCCACTTCGCCGGCGGCATCGAGGAAGGCGCTCCGGTGCGCTATGCCGGCATGAAGGTGGGGCGGGTGGACAAGCTCGCCCTCGACCCGCAGGACGCCTCGCGCGCCGTCATCAGCTTGAGCGTCTACCCGGAAACCCCGGTGCACGCCGACAGCACGGCCAAGGTCACCTCTTTGGGAATGCTGGGCGAGAACTACATCGAGATTACGCCGGGCGAGGACCCCAAGGCCCAGCCTCTTCCCTCGGGGAGCGAAATCCTCGCCAAAGATTCCGTGCAGTGGGGAGAGCTCGTGGATCAGTTCGGCGGCGCCACCGACGAAGCCAAGGCGCTGTTGCAGGAGGCCCGCCCGCGCGTCCGCCAGGCGCTCGACAACATCAACGACCTGACCGACGAGGAGAACCGCCGCCGCGTGCGCAGCGCCCTCGCCCGCATGGATCAAATCCTCACCGACTCCCAGCCGCGGGTGAAGACCGTCCTCTCGAACTTCGAGAGCTCGAGCGCCAAGATCGACAAGTTCATGGACGAAATCAAGGTGACCCGGGCGAACCTGGACGAGCTGCTCAAGAACTGGAGCAGCCTGGCCGGGGGCGACCAGGCCGAGGTGCAGCTCACCCTGCAGAAGCTGCGCGACACCCTGGCCCGCGGCGAGCACGCCATGGAGGAGATCCAGCGCCTGCTGGAAGCCAACCGGGAGAATCTGGACGTCACCCTGGAGAACATCCGGATGTCGTCGGAGAACGTGCGCGAGATCAGCGACACGGTCAAGCAGCGTCCCTCCAGCCTCATCTGGAGCAAGAACCCGCCCGATCGCCGGCCGGGAGAGGCTCCGAAGAAGTAGCTGCTAGCGGCGCTCGAGCACGGCGGGCACGTCCCGCTCCTCAATCGTGACCCGCGCCTCCACTTGTTCGCCGGCGTTGCTGACTTCCACCCGGGCCAGGAGACCGCTAAGGCCGGGGTGCGTTCTCTGCGTCTGCCAGCTGTGCGCCAGCAGCCCCGTTTGCAGCAGGTGGGAAAGAGTTTCCGCGTCGGTGGCCGAGTTGCACGAGACTTGAAAGACGATGGACGTCTGCTGCCCGAAGGCGATTTGGAGAGTGGAAGCGCGAAAACCGCCGGCCACGCGGGCATAGTCGTCGAACTTGACGACTTCAGGAAACAGCCGGCGTACCGCCCCGGGCGTGGAGCGCGCGTCGAAAACCGCCCAGGCCGGCGCCCGGCCGTTGACTTCGTTCACGCGAGAGATCAGCGCTTGATTCCGCGACAAGTCCGGGCGGCCGCCGAAGCGCGTTTCCAGCATCAGCTCCAGGCCCGCCCGGTGACCGAAGGCGACCGTGGTCGCGTCGAGAAAGGTCACGGAGAAGTCCTTCGCTCCCCGCTCGCCCCGGTAAGGGTACAGACTCTGGCCGCGGTAGGCATCGATCGGCAGCCGCTGCTGTAGGAAGAATTGCTCCGCCAGCTCGGGGCGGAACCGGCCCTGGGCGATCCCGAGCAGGACTTCCCGCCCGGGCGTCGCGCGGACCGGCGCCCGCACCCAGGCCACCCAGTCCAGGTTTTTTTCCGGGTCAATTCCCAGCGAGCGCAGGAAGCGCTCGTAAGCGGCCGCGCGGGGAGTCAGCAGCCGCTGGCGCAAGAGGTCGTAGTGGGGGGAAGAGCGGAGCGCCTGGAGGTCCACGAAAGCGACCAGGCTGCTCTCCTGCGGCAGCAGGTAGAGCGCGTCGCTGCGCAGCGCGCTCTGGCTGGCGCCGGGTGGCGCCAGGATGAGAACGGCAAGCAGCGCCGGAAGTAGTCTCACCAGTTTCGGTCTTAGCATCGGACTTCCTGGACCAGAGGTCTTGCCGGAACCCCGCTACCGGCTGACCGGGGTCGCCTCTCCCAGCCGGGCCTCCAACTCGGCCGCCCGGCTGCGAGCGCGCTCGCGAAAGCCGGCATCACGAATCCCGTCGAGATTGATCTTCACGTTCTCGAGCGCTCCTTGCAGGGCCGCCCGGCCCAGATGGATTCCAGTCTTGAGGTCGGAGGCCATGTTGGGGCTGGAAATGGGCCCGAGCTGCGCCAGGTGCTTGAGCACGCGCCCCGTCGCCTGAGCCACCTGTAAGGGAACTTCCGTGGCGCCCTGGCTGGCGCGCTCGATGGCGGCGTCGCGCGACTGTTTGTCCGCGTCCGTGCCCTTGGGCAAGCGATAAGCGGCCAGCACCGCCTCGTAACTGGCGGCGTCGCGCTCGATGGCGCCTTGGAGCTGCTCCCGCAGTTGGGCGAGCTCCGCCGCATGGCGCTGCAGCGCTTCGGCATGTTCGGCGTGCGCCTTCTTGCTGGCGGAGAGCTTGGCGACCATGTGCCCGAGCGCCGCCGCCAGCGCCCCGGCCAGCGCCGCGCAGGAGCCGCCCCCCGGTGTGGGCGCCGGTTCGGCCACCGCGTCCAGAAAGGGTGCAGCCAGGGCCGAGAGCCCCGCAGCTTTCTTTTCGCCCAGCACGGTCGCCAGGCGGTTCTCGAGGATCTGTTGCTGCGGATCGAAGTTTTCCAGCTGCAAGTAAAAGTCGGCCGCGGCTTCGAGCGCCTTCTTGGGGATGAGCCCGACCACTTCACTGCCCACGATGGAGATGCCGCGCTGCGTCGCCTCGCTCTTGACCGTCTCAAAGACGCGGAAGATGGAGGTGCGCTCGAAGTCGGTCAGGTTGATGGACACCTGGGCGAGGTTTCGCGCCTTCAGCTCCACCCCCATCGCCTTGACGCAGGGCATCCCGCCGCTCGAAAAGCGGATCTTCTTGGCGATCTCCTTGGCCACCTTCACGTCCGGCGTGTTCAGGTTGATGTTGTAGGCGATGAGGAACTTCCGCGCTCCGACCACAGTGGCGCCGGCCGTAGGATGCAGGCGGCGCTCGCCGAAGTCGGGGGCGCGGTCGGGATTGGTCGCCGCTTCCTCGCGCAGGCCCTCGAACTGGCCCCGGCGGATGTTTTCCAGGTTCACCCGGTCGGGCCGCGTGGCCGCTTCTTCGTAGAGGTAGACGGGAACCCCGAAGCGTTTCCAGATTTGCTCGCCGACGTGGCGGGCCAGCGCGACGCACTCTTCGATGGTCACGCCCTCGATGGGGACGAAGGGGACGACGTCGGCGGCGCCGATGCGGGGATGCGCGCCCTGGTGCTTGGTGAGATCAATCAATTCGGCGGCCTTGCCCACGCCGCGCAGCGCCGCCTCGGCCACCGCCTCTTTCGGCCCGACGATGGTGATGACCGAGCGGTTGTGGTCGGCGTCCATTTCGCGGTCGAGCAGCGACACGCCCGCGACCGAGCAGAGCGCCGCGACCAGCGCGTCCACTTTCGCCTTGTCGCGCCCCTCGCTGAAGTTGGGGACGCATTCGACCAGGGAAGGCAAGGGAGTCTCCTCTAGGGGGTCTTGGCGGTTGCGGGTGTGTCGGCGGTGAGCTTGCTGGCGTACTTGTCGAACCAGAGATTGACTTTGTCTTTGCCGACCTCGCGCTCGAGGTACGCGCGGTAGTCCATCAGCAGCGCTGCTGTCCGTCCCAGCGGCCGCCGCCGGTTCGGGTTCATCCCCCGCGACACCAGCCAGCGGTGGAAGTCCAGCGGGCGGGCGTCCGCGGCTTCTTTAGGGTTGGAATCGGCCGGTGGCGTCATAGATTGCTTGTCCCCGCTTGAGAGTCCAGCGGCAGAGGTTGACCCCGAAATAATACGGGATTTCGCGGTAATCGCAAAGCTCGAACGCGCACAAATCGGCCTGCTTGCCCGGCTCGAGCGAGCCCACCCGGTCGGCCCGGCGCAGGGCGTGCGCGCCGTTGAAGGTGGCGGCGGCGATGGCCTCAGCGGGCGTCATTCGCATTTCGGTGCAGGCCAGCGAAAGAATCATCGGCATCGAGACCGTGGGCGAAGTGCCCGGGTTGAAGTCGGTGGCGAGCGCGACCGCCGCGCCCGCCTCGATCAGCGCCCGGGCCGGGGCGTAGGGGGACTTCCCCAGGTGAAAGACGGCGCCCGGCAGCAGCGCGCAGACTGTGTTCGAGCGCGCCAGGCGGCGGATGTCGCTGCGGTTGACCCGTTCGAGATGGTCCGCGCTCACAGCGTGGAGTTGGACGGCCAGGCGGGCGCCGCCCGTGCGGGCGAGCTGCTCGGCGTGCAGCCGCGGCTCCAGCCCGCAGACGCGCGCTGCCGTCAAGATGAGCCGCGCCTGCGCCGGCGTGAAGGCGCCGCGGTCGCAGAAGACGTCGCAGAACTCCGCCAGGCCCCGTGAGGCGACGGTCGGAATCATCCGCCGCACCAGCAGCTCTACGTAAGCTTGCGGGCGCTTTCTGTACTCCCGCGGCACGAGGTGCGCGCCGAGGAAGGTCGAAACGATTTCGAGCGGCCCTTGCCGGTTGAGTTGGCGCAGGACTTCCAGGATCTTGATCTCAGATTTGAGATCCAGCCCATAGCCGCTCTTGGCTTCGAGCGTGGTGGTGCCGTGGGCGGCGAACTCGGCCAGCCACCCGCGCGCCTGCTTGCGGAGCTCCTCAGGGGACGCGCGCCGCAGCTTCTTGACCGTCGAGAGGATGCCGCCGCCGCGGCGGGCGATCTGCTCGTAGGTCGCTCCCGCGAGGCGCTGCTCGTATTCGTCAGCGCGGCTCGAGGGGAAGACAAGATGGGTGTGGCTGTCCACGAACCCCGGCAGGACAACGAACTCCCGAGCGCTGATCTTTTCGGCTTGCCGGGCGAGCG
>Ga0209520_10000969_pt1 | contig 16189 bp, 11 predicted proteins | sample Rifsed16ft1_FD_184009 | JGI IMG/M metagenome (GOLD analysis project Ga0209520, IMG submission 184009) | Soil microbial communities from Rifle, Colorado, USA - sediment 16ft 1 (version 2) | ecosystem: Environmental > Terrestrial > Deep subsurface > Rock core/Sediment | place: Rifle, Colorado...
TCAACGTGCCTGAACGCCGTACCATCCCGGGCACTTTCGTGCGCCCGGCGACGCCCTCCCGGGCCACCTTTTCCCCCCTCATTTCACCAACGCCCATCTCGACTCGGCACTCCGCCGGCTGTAATGTAGGTCTCATAAGCGCGGCTCCATTCGCTGCGCGGGGAGGAAACCATGGCCGAGGAAACACAACCCAGCAAGAAAGCCGTCGTGATGCGCGTTTGGATTTTGCTCTTCCTGATCGGGTTCGGATTGCGGATTTTCCGGGCGACGGTCGGGGACGCGCCCGTCGCCGCGGCTGCCGAGACGGGCCAACCCGCATCGCCGGCCCCCGCCCCGGTTGAGGCCGCTCCCCAAGACAATCAGGTAAACGACCGGCCCACTCCGGTCACTTTCGTCCGCGTCGGGTGGTTGAGCCAGTGCGAGGCCGCGCCAGTCCGGCAGTTGGGCCTGTACACCGCCGACGATGCGCCCTGCCATCCGCACCGCGCGGTTTCGCTCAACTGGCTGCAAAGCCAACTGGCTTCCACCGGGGTGCTGGCCACGGGCGAGTACCTCGAGGATGCCCCCAACCCGGGGGACCCGACTTGCTTCGCCGCCGTGCTCTCCGGCCCGAATGCAGCGCCCTCCGGCTGGCTGTGCGCCGACGCGCGCGGCCTCTACCGGGCCGACACGAACGGGCAAGCGCCCGCGGCGCGGTTCCAGTTATGGATACAGGGTTAGTCAGGCTAGACCTGTCAGGTCTGTCAACTGGAGGCGCCGAAGAAAATGACGACCGAGCGGCTCCGCCGCTGCCCGTCCACAAGACCAGATCAACTCCACACCTCCAGAGGGAGGATGATCCTCACGGCGTCGCCGTGGGCGCGGCCTCGCCTGGCTGGGGGTTCTCGACGATCACCCGGCGCGTGACGATATACCACTGCGCCAGGTTGTTGAAGCGGTCGCTCGGCTCGGTGAGCGGGCCGGTCTGCACGCCGTTCACTTTTGTGTCCACGGCGTAGTTGTAAACGGGATAATAGAGCAGCAGCGCCGGGACCTGATCGGCGAAGCGAGACTGGAAGCGCTGGTAGAGCCGCGCCCGCTGGGCGAGGTCGGTCGTGATGCGCGCCTGTTCGAGCAGTTCGCTTGTCACCCGGTCGCTGAACCCGCTGTAGTTCTGTCCGCTCTCCACCTGGGTCTCGTGCCAGAGGGGATACGGGTCTGGATCGGGCGTCCCGGCGAGGTTAAAGTCCACCAGCAAAGCCTGGTAAGCGCGCGGCTCGAGATACTGCCCTCGGATGGTCGCCGGGTCAACCGCACTCACCTCGACCTGCACCCCAATCGCGGCCCATGTTTCTTTCGCCGAATTCGCTGCGGCCACATGCGCCGGGTCGTTCGGCGTGACGAGGGTGAACTTCAGCGGCCTGCCATCCTTTTGCCGCACGAAACTCTCCGTCCCGGCGACCGCCTCCGCCGGGAAAACCCACCCTACGCTGTCGAGCAGACTGCTGGCCCGCCCGGGGTCGTATTTGGCCAGTGGCAATCCGGCGTTGTAGGCCCACGAGCCGGGCGCGACGGGCGAGTCCGCGGCCACAGCCTGACCCCGCATGATGTTCGCGACCATTGCGCTCCGGTTCAAGCCATACAGCAGCGCCTGCCGCACTTTCTTCTCCTTGAAGAAAGGGAGTTCTTCGCTGCGCTGGTTAAGGAAAATCAGGCTGTATTCCGGCAGGAGAGAAGTGTACAGCCCCAGTTGCGGCAGCTTGAGCGCCTCGGCCATCTGCGTTTCCTCCAGGCGGCTGAGGCCCAGCACTTCGCCGTTTTGATAGGCCGCAAAAGCCGCCGCCGCGTCGGGATAGAAGTTGAACTGGATCTGATTGAGCCTGGGTCGCTGAGGGTAGTTGTCGGCGGCGACGGTGAGCACCACGCCGGTAAAACGCTCGTCCGCGATCACCCAATGGGCAAGCCGAAATGGGCCAGAGCCAATCGGATTCAGGTTGAAATCGGAATTAACCAGGTTAGCGGCGGAGACGCCCGCGAGTTTGTGTCTGGGGAGCAGGCCGAAGGTCGTGTAATCCAGGAACGGCGCGAACGGCTCCGGCAGCGTGAAGGAAATCGTCTGCGCATTGACCATCTCGTAGTTGACCGCCTGCCACAACGCGCCGATGTCCGCGGGGCCGAGGTACGCCGGGTCTCGCAGCAGTCCGATGGTGAAGGCCACGTCGTCTGCCGTCAGGGGTTGGCCGTCGTGCCACTTGAGATTGGGCCGGAGGATGAAGGTGTAGGTCAGCTGATCGTCGGAGATGAACCAGTTGGCGAGGTCGGGCGCCGGGCGGCCCAGCGTGTCGAAGCGCGTCAGCCCGCTGAAGATTAATCGGTCAATGTCCCGGTCAACCGGATTGGCTCGATCGAGCAGAGGATTGAGCGCGCGCGGGGAGCCGATGAGCGCCTCCGTGTAGACGCCGCCCTCCGCCGGGACGCTGGTCACGGCCACCTCCTCGCCCTGCCCCCACAACAATCCGCCGACGAGCGCCATGCCCAGCACGGCGATGAGGGCTTGCCAGCGCAAATGTCGCATAGCGATAAAAAAGGTGTCCCACGACCCCAAAGGCCGTAGAACACCCGGCTTCAGAGGCCCCGGCGAGGGTTAACTGCCGGTGGCGATGACGTTGACAATCGCGATGAGGAAGAAGACCGCCGCCAGGCCGATGGTGACATTGAAGAGCGTGCGCTCAATGCCCCGGCGCGCGCGGAAGACCCCGCCCGTGTCAACGCCCGTCAGGCCGCCCAACCCGGCGGATTTGGATTGCAGGATGATCGCCGCGACCAGGGCGATGGACAGCACAATTTGTGCGATGTCGAGATAGTCAGTCAGCTTCACAGATCAAACCTCCAGTTCTTGAACGGGCGTGATTATAACAGACGGCAGGGAAAGCGACGAATGACGAGCAACCATCCCGACACGCGGCACACGCCGCCCGCCACATCGCGAAGCATCACGCCGGGATGAAAAAGAAGGCCACGCCCAAGATGAGGTAAACGCCGAGCAATTCCGCCCCTTCCAGCCAGTTGGTCTCGCCATCCAAGGCCACCAGCGCGGTGACCAGCACACCCGCGATTAACGCCAGCAACTCGAACTGGTTGAAGACCAGGTTCAAGTATTCCCCGTTCGGGCCGCCGAACAACAGGCTGACGAACACCAGCACCGGCGCGACAAACAAAGCGATCTGCAGGCTGGAGCCAAGCGCGATCTCCAGGCTCAGATCCATGTGGTTCTTATACGCCACTTCCACCGCCACGATGTGCTCGGCGACGTTGCCGACAATGGGGACGAGGACGATGCCCAGGAAAAACTCGCTCAGGCCCAGCGCCGCCGTCACGGCTTCCACGGTGTGCACCAGGATCTCGCTCAGCCAGACCACGCCGCCCGTCGCGAGCGCCAGGACGATCGCCGCCGTCCGCGGGGACCAGTGCGGCGCCTCCGACGGCGCGCCGTGCGTCAGCGCGCTGTCGCTCACCCTCAGGCTGTAGTACAGCCCCAGCCCGTACAGCAGGATCATCACCACGGCCACGCCCAGGCTGATGTTCTCCGAAATCTGCGGGGGCAGCTCGCGCCCCTCCAGCGTGTGGTTGAACAACGACGGCACGCTGAGGGCGACGACCGCCAGCACGAGCATCGTGGCGTTCGTCGCCGCCTGCTCGCGGTTGAAGCGCTGACGCCCGTTTTTCCAGCCGCCCAGCAGAACGCTCGCGCCCATGACGAGCAATAAGTTGCCAAGGATCGAGCCGGTGATCGAGGCCTTGACCAATTCGAGCAGGCCGGCCCGGATGGCGACGATGGTGATGATCAATTCGGCGGCGTTGCCGAGGGTGGCATTGAGCAGACCGCCAATCTTTGGCCCGGTGATGGCGGAGAGCGCCTCAGTCGCCTCCCCAATCAACTCGGCCATCGGGATCAACCCGGCGCAAGCCAGAAAGAAAATCAGAACCGGGTCCCAATGGAGGAGGTTGCCGACGACAGCCAGCGGCAGCCCAATCAGCAAATAATGAACAGGCTTGATGGATTTGAGCAGTTCTTTCATCGTCCCTCCGGTGAAAAGAGTTTGTCCAGCGATTTCGATGGGAGCAATACCCGCAGAATCTGCGGTATAACCTGAACCGACATGTGGTCGGCGCGGGCCAGCGGTTCGCCGTCAATCTGAATCGCCTGCGGGCGCGAAGTATAAATATCCACCCGGTCCCCGGTCAAATGGGTGACGCCTGGATGTCCCTCGTGCTGCCCACGAAACAGCCGGGCCGCGTGAGCCAGCGCCTCGGCGTACGTGCCTCCCTCGAACAGCCACACATCCATCTGCCCGTCGTCCAGCCGCGCGCCGTGCCTGAAGTTAAGCAGCCCGCCGCCGTACCAATTGATGTTCGAGATGGCCGCCAGCAGATAATGTCCGCTCACCTCGCGCTCCCCAACCACCACGCGCATATCTGCTCCTCGCCATTGGTAAGCCATCACAAACGCCGCCGCCGTGTTGTAAAGCAGGCCCAGATGCCGGGCGATCCAGCGCTGCGTATTGAGCCGTTCCATGATAAAAGCGTCGAGGCCCGCGCCGGCCCACAAAAGAAACAGATGGCCGTTGCACCGGCCCATGTCGGCCAGCCGGGTCTGGCCCTCCAACAGACTCAAGGCGTCCTGCTCTAGCGCCTGAGCGTGATCCCACGCTAAAGGGAGAAGACCGATCTCCTTCGCCCACACGTTGGCCGTGCCCACGGGCAGGACTCCCAGCGCCACCGGGCTGCCCGCGAGTTCCGCTGCGATGGCGCCCACACTGCCGTCGCCGCCCGCCACGAGAACCGCGTCGGCCTGCGCCGCGATGGCCGCGCGCGCCGCCCGCCGGAATGGCTCCATCGCCGTAGGCCGTTCGAGGCGGACTGACAGGCCGCGCCGCGCCAGGGCCTCCACCCCTTGCTCAACTTTCGCCGCCGAGTTGGGCCGGCCAGACAGCGGATTGTGAAGAACCCAGATGCGACGCATCTCCCCGATTATAGACGAACACCACCCGCACGACTTACGGCGGCTCCGAGCAATTCTCCCACCTTGAGGACGATCCGCGCCTGGTGCGCCTGTTCGCCGGATACGCCTTCAGCAAGGAATACAACAAGTTTGATTTTTGTATGTCCTGTTGTAAAATCTCCACCGATGTCCAGCGACCCCCTCCTCAACAAACGCTACAAACTCCTCAGCCCCATCGGGGCGGGCGGCATGGCCGTGGTGTACAAGGCACAGGACCTGTCGCTGGGCCGCCTGGTCGCGGTCAAAGTCCTGCGCGAAAACCTGACCGGCGACCCGGAGTTCCTCGCCCGCTTCCAGCAGGAGGCCCGCGCTGCCGCCAATCTCACCCACCCCAACATCGTCACCGTCCACGACTTCGGCAAGGACAACGGGCGCTACTACATCGTGATGGAGTACCTCGAGGGCAAGGACCTCAAGACGCTCATCAAAGAGAGCGGCCAGTTCAAAGTTGACCGCGCGCTCGACATCGCCGTCCAGGTTTGCGCGGGCATCGGCTACGCCCACCGCGCCGGGTTAGTGCACTGCGACGTGAAGCCGCAGAACATCATCATCACCGCCGACGGCCGGGCTAAGGTCACCGACTTCGGCATCGCGCGCGCGCTCGCCAACATCCGCCCCGGCGAGACGACCGACGTGGTATGGGGCAGCCCGCAATACTACTCCCCCGAACAGGCCGCGGGCGAGGTCCCCACCCCGGCCTCGGACGTGTACTCGATCGGCGTGGTGATGTACGAGATGGTTGCCGGGCGGCTGCCGTTCGTCGCCTCCACCCAACAGGCGCTGGCGATGATGCACCTGCGCGAGGAGCCGCCGCACCTCTCCATGTTCAACCCGGCCATCCCGGAGAAATTGGAGCTTATCGTCCACAAGGTACTGGCCAAAGAGCCTTCGGCGCGCTATCGCACCGCCGACCAGTTGGGCCGCATCCTGATCTCGTACCGCGAACAGGGCGAGGGGATGACGAGCGCCCAGATGGCCTCCGGGGTGACGCCTCCGGGCGGACAGCCCCGCGCGGCGCTTCAAGGCGCACAACGCCCGGCCCAGCCCGTCAACCCCGAATCCCCGACCACCTACCGCCCGTCGGGCCGAACGCCCTCCGCCCCTGCCCCGGCCCAGGCCTCGACCACCGCCTCCCATCGGCCGGTCGGCGGCGACGCCTACGCCCCCGGGGAAGGCGGGTTGGACTGGATCGCCGTCGGGCTGGGTTTCGTCGCCTTCGTCGCCGTGGCGGGTCTCATCCCCCTGTGGGGCTGGGTGTATTTCGTCTACACCCGGTGAATAAACTCAGCGCTGAGGTCAGCCTCAATCGGATAGTTCTCCCCTTAGCCTTCCTGACAAACATCCTGATTAGAGCGAATTCCGAGTTCACTTACGACTCCGCATCCTTCGACTGCGCGGCAAAAAACGCCGCTCCGCTCAGGATGCTGTCGTAAACCAACCTGGAAACCGCTCTAGGAGTTCTTAGCGTGCCTCGACTGTCACCGAGGCCAGCGCCAAGATATTGTTCTCCAGGACAGGCTGATGGGAGCGAATCACGTCAAGCCTCTCCAGGGTGGGCCAGCGATACAAGCCTACGCGCACTTCGTAAACGCCTGCTTTGAGATCGGGCGGCAGTTGAATGATATGTTGGTCAGGATAGACTACATTCGTTGCCCAGCCGGTCGTTGGGTGGTTCTCGGCGCAGGGCGGGCCGTCATGTTGCGCGAGGGGCTGCAGCTCACCCGCGCGGCCAAGATGGACGAAGACGAGAATTTCATCGGATGACGGCTGGTTGAGACGCCAATAAAGATTCACGTCCATCACGCCCCCAGGCGTGGCTGTCGTCGGCAGCTCATAGCCCATCAACTCCACCCCGCCAGCAAAGTCAGTCTGCGCCTGCGTAAAAGCCAGATCAGGCCTCACACCAGCCGGGACCTCATAGAACTGCGAATAGGGATAGAGATGAGGCCAGTCTAAAAACTCGGCAACGAGGCGGCCTGAGGGATAGAGCGCTTGTAAGCGATCCAGGGTGATCTTGTCAGCGAGGGTCACAGCGCTGTAGATCGTAGGGCGACTCGCCTCCCAAGCGAGCGGCAAACAGACACGGCCATCAATTTGATGCACGCGCGTATCACGGAAGAGCAAATCGAAGACAGGTTGGATTAACGGCTCCCCCGTAGGGGAGACGAACACCAACGCTTGCGATGAATAGCTGATCGCTTTCTCAGCGGAGAGCCGTTGGGAGGCGCCATGCATTTGGTCTCGCTGCTCAGCCGGAGTCCAGAAATAACCTGCGATGGCTTGATCCAAAGTGATCACCGCTGCGCCAACAGATAACAGGCTCAATAGAGCGCGGCTGTAGGATAAGTGGGAGTCAACGGCTTGCGGCTTTAGCCGAGGCCAGCGGTTGAGGCGCAACAAGCTCTGCTCCCCCCAGCGCCAGACAAGCAATGCGCCATAGCCAATAAAGAAAGCAAACGCGGGCAGGGCTTGCAGCCATCTCCCCAAATGAGGCGCCTGATCCGAAGTCAGCGTGGGGAGTGACGCGCCGACAGCCCAAACGATCATCCATTGAGGCGCCGTCTGTTTGCGCCAAGCGCCGATAAGCGCAGCCAACACCCCTACCCAGAAAAACAACGAGAGAATCGGGGGGAATAAAGGCCGACCTTGAAAGTTTAATACACGGTCAGGCGGCGCAGCAACGCTCACGCCCCATACAGTCCGAACGGCGTTTTCGGCCAAATGCAGTCCGAAGCTGGGCAGTCCGCCGCTGCGTGTAGCTTGCGTCGTTCCCATCAAATGCCCGAAGTAGCCAGTGGGGGTAAAAAGCACTGTATAAACAAAGGGTGTCACAACGACCGAGGCGCTGAGAAGCAGCGCAAAAGCGAGTTTGGCGAAGCGTGCACGGACGTCGCGCGGCGAAGTCAACCATCGCCACCCGCCATACGCCGCCACGGTGATGACAAAGGCTGCGGTGGGCGCGTAGCTATACAGACTCAACCCCAGAACCAGGCCGCTCAGGACCGCATAGGTAAAGGAATCTTTCTCAAAAGTCAGCCATGTCAATAATATCAGTGGAACGGCAAAGACTGAGGCCAACAAGGTCTCCAACCCTAAACGGCTGAAGGTGATATGGGACACTGTCACCGCTAACGATGCGGCGCCAATTGTTCCCACCCAATTCGCTTCGCGCGGTCCCATCATTGATCGCGCCAAAGCGCGCAGCATGAACAGAAGGGCAACCACGCTGGCTGCGCCAAGCGAGGCAGAAACGATCCGTCCTGCCAATGGGGACGGCGCGCCAACTGACTGGGCCACCCACGACAGATAGATAAACAACGGATGCCCGCCGAAGGGCAGAGAAAAGTACAGTGGACAACAAGGAGTGACGCCTTCACGCAAGCCTCGCGCGTTGAGCGCCATCCATATTTCATCGAGAAGGAACCCGGCCGGATAGTCTGGGAGCTGATAGAAGCGAAGCCAGGCCGCAACTATCCCAATCGCTATCGCACCAAGAACTAAAGGAAGGTTCTTGTTATTCATTATCCAACCTTACATAATCTATTGTCGTTTCGCATCGTAGTATACACACCCGACTATGAGGCGATGAACCCGCCAGACGCCGCAAGCACATAGGGAAATATCTGGGCAGCCTGCGTGGGATATTCATACGCATGGCGATGGTGCCCTGTCAATACGTGCTTGATAGAGACGGCCCTCATAAACCGCTTCCCACCTTTCATCTGACACTTATTTACCCCTAGACTTTCGGGTGAGTTACACCTATATTCACTGTATATGAGGGGTGGTATAATCGTTTAAGTAAATGGAAAGGCCAGAACATCCTGGGAGGTTGCAGTGAACTCCGCGCGCATCCGAAGTATCTTCGTCTACATCCTGATCGTCGTCGCGATTGTGGTCCTGCTGTTTCAATTCCGGCAGAGCTCCTCGCAAACCGACCAACTCACCCTGACGCAGCTCGCCAGCGCCATCGAAGAGGGCGATGTGAAGAGCGTCGAGATTGACGACAACACCCTGCGGGTGTCGTTCAACGACAATCGCTCCGACGCCGAGTCGCGCAAGGAGCCGAACTCCACCGCCGTGGAGCAGCTGCTGGCGTTAAACGTCTCGAGTGAAAAGATCGAAGTCGTCAGCTGGAAGGTGAAGAAGCCCTCCGACCTGAGCGGCATCCTGACCTTCCTCGGCTACATGCTCCCCGCCCTGCTGGTCGTCGGCGTCATCTACTTCATGCTGCGCCAGGCGCAGGGGACAAACAACCAGGCCCTCTCGTTCGGCAAGAGCCGCGCCCGCATGTTCACCGGCGACCAGCCGACCGTCACCTTCGATGACGTGGCCGGGGTGGACGAGGCGAAAGAAGAACTGAAGGAAGTCGTCGAGTTCCTCAAAGAACCGGACAAGTTCATCGCGCTCGGCGCGCGCATCCCCAAGGGCGTGCTGCTCGTCGGCTCGCCGGGGACGGGCAAAACGCTGCTGGCCAAGGCCGTCTCGGGCGAAGCGGGCGTCCCCTTCTTCTCCATCTCCGGCTCCGAGTTCGTGGAAATGTTCGTGGGCGTGGGCGCGAGCCGCGTGCGCGACCTGTTCGACCAGGCCAAGCGCCACTCGCCCTGCATCGTGTTCGTGGACGAGATTGACGCAGTGGGCCGCCACCGCGGCGCGGGCCTGGGCGGCAGCCACGACGAGCGCGAGCAAACGCTCAACCAGATCCTGGTCGAGATGGACGGCTTCGACACGGACACCAACGTGATCGTCATGGCCGCGACCAACCGCCCGGACATCCTCGACCCCGCGCTCATGCGTCCCGGGCGCTTCGACCGCCGCGTGATCCTCGACCGCCCGGACATGAGGGGCCGCGAGCAGATTCTCAAAGTCCACGTGCGCGGCAAGCCGCTCGCGCCCGAGGTGGACCTGAACGTCCTCGCCAAATCCACGCCGGGCTTCGTGGGCGCGGACCTGGAGAACCTCGTCAACGAGGCGGCCATCCTCGCCGCGCGGCGCAACAAGAAGGCCATCAGCCAGCCGGAGTTTGAAGAAGCCGTCGAGCGCGTGATCGCCGGGCCGGAGCGCAAGAGCCGCATCATCTCGCCGGAAGAAAAGCGCGTGATCGCCTACCACGAGGCCGGCCACGCGGTGGTGATGCACGCCCTGCCCGAGTCCGACCCGGTGCGCAAAGTCTCCATCATCGCGCGCGGCATGGCGGGCGGCTACACGCTCTCGCTGCCGGATGAAGACCGCATTCTGTACGCCAAGAAGAAGTTCGAGGCCGACCTGGCCGGGCTGCTGGGCGGGCGCGCCGCCGAGGAAATCGTCTTCGACGACATCACCACGGGCGCGTCCAACGACCTGGAGCGCGCGACCAAGATGGCCCGCTCGATGGTGACCCGCTGGGGCATGAGCTCCAAAATGGGGCCGATGGTGTACGGCCAGAAGGAAGAGCTGGTCTTTCTCGGGCGCGAGATCTCCGAACAGCGCGATTACTCCGAAGCCGTGGCGGAGGAGATTGACGGCGAGGTACGCACCCTGATCGCGCATGCGTACGACCGCGCCCGCGCGATCCTGAAAGAATACCGCGACAGGCTCGACGCCATCGCCCAGCGGTTGATCGAAGTGGAGACGCTTGACGCGGTGGAGTTCGAGCGCCTCTTCCCCTCGCCGAACGGCCGCAACGCCAAGAGCGCGCCCGTCCCGGTCCCGGTGCCGGCGACGGCGTGATTTTCCGCAGACCGGACAGGTTTTGAAAACCTGCCCGGTCCAAGCTCGATCATAAAAAGGCCCCGGCTAAAAGGTCGGGGCCTTTGCTTTGGGGGCGCTGGGAGGGAAAACTTACTTGCCTTTCCCCTCCTTTTACCGATAATTCCCCTCGATGAATCAAGACCTGCTCCTCCACCTCGCCGAAGCCGTCGGCCTCGGCCTGGGCGTCGCGCTCCTCCTGTGGCTCCTGCGCGGGTTCGCGCCCCTGCGCCGGGTGCAGACCTCCCTCCTGCTCACGGCCGTGACGGCCGGGTTGTATCTCGTCGTCAAAGGCGCCGGCCTCCCGGCCGAAGCGACGCTCATCCAGGTCATCGTCGCCGCCGGGGTGATGCTCGCGGCCAACGCCGCCATCCAACTCTTCGACGTGTTCCTGTGGGATTACGTCCTCGGCCGGCGGCGGCACGTCGCCGTCCCACGCCTGATCGTGGATTTGTTCAACTTCGTCGCGCTGACCATCATCGCGCTGACAGTGCTGAACCGCGTCTTCCGTGTGGACTTAAGCGCCTTCCTCGTCACCTCGACGGTGGTCTCGGCGGTCATCGGCCTCTCGCTGCAGGACATGCTGGGCAACATCATCGCCGGGCTGGCGCTGCAAATCGAACGCCCCTTCGCCGTCGGCGACTGGGTGCACGTGGGCGGCCAGGAGGGCCAGGTGGTGCAGATGAACTGGCGCACGCTCACCCTGCGCACCCGCGACAATCACAACATCTTCCTGCCCAACGCCAACGCCGCCCGGCAGGACATCGTCAACTACTCACGCCCCAGTCCCCTGCAACGTCTGCACACCCAGGTGGGCGTGGCCTACCGCCACCCGCCGGGGCTGGTGAAAGAAGTGCTGGCCCACGCGGCCACCGGCGTCGAGGGAGTCAGCGCCGAACCCGCGCCCGAGGTGATCGTCACGGGCTATGGTGATTTCGCTATTCAATACGATCTCCGGTTTTACATCACCGACTACGCCCGCGTCGAGCAAATCCGCGACGCGGTGCTGACGCGCGCCTGGTACGAACTCCGCCGCGCCGAGATGACCATCCCCTTCCCCATCCGCGACGTGACGGTGCGCACGCTGCCGGAGGACTACGAGGCCCGCGCGCAGGAGCAACTGCGCCGCGAGGTCTTCGCGGTTTTGCGCCCGCTGCCGCTTTTCAGCCCGTTGAGCGACGCGCAAATCGAGCAGCTCGTGCGTGGGGCGGCCCTCCAGCAGTACACGACCGGCGAGGCGCTCGTCCAGCAGGGCGAGGCCGGCGACTCGCTCTTCGTCGTCCGGTCCGGCAAAGTGCGCGTGGACCTGCGCTCGGAGAACGGCCAGGTCACCACCGTGGCGGAGTTGGGTTCGGGCGAGTTCTTTGGCGAGATGAGCCTGCTCACGGGCGAGCCGCGCACCGCTTCGGTGGTTGCCGAGACGGAAACCGAAGTGGTGGAGGTGGACAAACCCGATCTGGCCGCCGTCATCGAGTCTGACGCGAGCATCCTCGAAGCGCTGACGCTCGCGCTGGAGACGCGCATGCGCGCGGGCGCCGAGCGCATCGCCACCTCCACCGGCTCGCTCAAAGAGAGGCCGCTTCCCCAGCACGCCGCGCTCGTCGCGCGCATCCGGCGGTTCTTCGGCGTCAAATCGGGGTGAACAGATTCATTGACAGGCGGCGCAGGCCAGATTAGAATTCTTACGAGTCATCAAACTTTCGGGAGTCCGGTTAAGCCGGGCTGAGAGGGTCCCTGCCCACGGGCTATGGGGCCGACCGACTGAACCTGACGGGTAATGCCGGCGGAGGGAAATAATGCGCGTCATCCATCCACACCCTCTCCCCGGAGGGTGTTTTTCTTTCACCCCCCCTGTCCCTTCGGGACTGCAGTCCCCGAAGCGGAATGGGGCAGGGGTCAGGGGGGTGAGGTGAAACGCGCCATCATCGTCGCCAATGGAGCGCTGCGGGACCCCGAGTCGGCGCGGGCGGTCGTCCGCTCCGGCGACTTGCTCATCGCCGCCGACGGGGGCGCTCATCACTGCCGTGCTTTGGGCCTGAACCCGCACGTCGTCGTCGGCGATCTCGACTCGCTCTCCCCCGCCGTGCGCGCCCAGCTCGAAGGGACAGGCGCGCGCTTTGAGATCCATCCGGCGCGAAAAGATGAGACAGATCTCGAACTCGCCATCCGCGCGGCGATGACACAGGGGGCGCAGGAAGTATTGATCCTCGCCGCGCTCGGCGGGCGTTGGGATCAGAGCCTGGCGAACGTGCTGCTGCTCGCGCACCCCGACTTTGCCGCGCTCTCCCTGCGCCTCGCCGACGGCCCCGATTCTCTGTGGATTGTCCGCGACCGGGTGACGGTGCGCGGCGCGCCCGGCGACACCCTCTCGCTCTTGCCGCTGGCGGGGGACGTCGAGGGCGTCACGCTCACCGGCCTGGAATATCCGCTCGACGGCGGCGTTCTGCGCGCTGGCTTCACCACGGGCGTGAGCAACGTCCTCACCGCGCCTGAAGCGACGATCTCCATCCGGCGCGGAGTCCTGCTCGCCGTCCACACCCGGCGCGGATAGACGTAGCCTGGCCCCCTTGTGGGCCAGGGACAGGAGGTAAGCATGAAACACCGCTCACGCATCACCCGGCTCATGGTTTTTGCCGTCCTGGTCTCGGCCTGCGCTCAGGCCGCCCCGCCGCCGACGGCCGCTCCCACGGACACGCCCTCTGGCCCGCAAACGCTCACCGTGATGACGCACGACTCCTTTGCCGCTTCCGAGGATGTGATCGCCGCCTTCGAGCAGGCGAACAACGCCAAGATCACTTTCCTCAAGTCGGGCGACACGGGCGCGGCGCTCAACAAGGCCATCCTCAGCAAAGACGCGCCGCTCGCCGACGTGTTTTACGGCGTGGACAATACCTTCCTCTCGCGCGCGCTTGACGCGGGCATCTTCGAGCCGTACGCCTCGCCCGCCTTGAGCCGCATCCCGGCGGACCTCAGACTCGACGCGGAGAACCGCGCCCTGCCCGTAGACTACGGCGACGTGTGCCTCAATTACGACAAGGCTTACTTCGAAGACAAGCGCCTCCCGCCTCCGCAAACGCTCGAAGACCTGGTCAAGCCGGAGTACAAAAGCCTGCTCGTCGTCGAGAACCCGGCCACCTCCTCGCCCGGCCTCGCCTTCCTGCTCGCCACGGTCGCCCACTTCGGGCCGGATCAATTCATTGACTACTGGGAGCAGCTGGCCGCGAACGAGGTCAAGGTCGTGGACGGTTGGGAGACGGCGTACTACACCGATTTCTCCGGCTCCAGCGGCAAAGGCCCGCGCCCGCTGGTGGTTTCGTACGCTTCCAGCCCGCCCGCCGAGATGATCTTCGCCCCCGACCCTAAACCCGACGAGGCCCCGACCGCCAGCGTGGTCGGCCCCGGCGCGTGCTTCCGGCAGATCGAGTTCGTCGGCATCCTCGGGGGGACGAAGAGCCGCGCGCTTGCGGAGAAATGGGTGGACTTCATGCTGAGCGAGCCATTCCAGGCCGATATGCCCACGCAGATGTTCGTCTTCCCGGCCGTCCAGGGCGTCAAACTGCCTGACGAGTTTGTGCAGTGGGCGCAGACGCCGGAGGCGCCTGCCGCCGTCAGCCCGGCGGACATCGCGCTCCATCGCGAGGCATGGATCGAGGCGTGGACAGACGCAGTGCTGAAATAAGACAGAAGAAGGAACTCCGCTAACGCATGGCCTCCCGTCTCCGCTCCCCCGCCCCCCTGCCCCCCCGCTCACTTGCGCGCGCTGTCGCCCCAGCGTTTTTTGCGAACGCAGCGGCGCTATTCCTCCTCGCCCTTCCCCTCCTCTTCCTCGCGCTCTTCTACGTCTACCCGCTTGTCTCTATACTGAGGCTTGGCCTCGCGCCTCAGGGCCGTCTCGACCTGGCCCCGCTGGCCGCGCTCGCCGGCGACGCCCACGCGCAGCGAGTCGTCGGCTTCACGCTCTGGCAGGCCGTTCTCTCAACCCTGCTCACGCTGGCCGTCGGCCTGCCGGGCGCATATCTCGTCGCCCGCTACGACTTTCGCGGCAAAGGGCTGCTGCGCGCGCTGGCGGGCGTGCCGTTCGTCATGCCCACGCTCGTCGTCGCCGCCGCGTTCAACGCGCTCATCGGCCCGCGCGGTTGGATCAACCTGGGCTTGATGGCGCTGTTCCGCACAGATACCCCGCCGTTGAACCTGATGAACACGCTCGGCGCGATCCTGCTCGCGCACATCTTTTACAACACGACCATCGTCCTCCGGCTGGTCGGCGACTTCTGGGCGCACCTCGACCCCCGGCTGGCCGGCGCAGCGCGCGTGCTCGGCGCAGACGGGCGCCGCGCCTTCACGCACGTCACCCTGCCCCTGCTGGCGCCGGCCATCCTGGCCGCCGCGCTGCTCGTGTTCATCTTCGACTTCACCAGTTTCGGCGTCATCCTCGTCCTCGGCGGCCCCCGCTTCGCCACGCTCGAAGTCGAAATCTACCGGCAGACGATCAGCCTGTTCAACCTGCCGACGGCCGCGGCGCTCTCGCTGACGCAGCTGGCTTGCACCCTCGCATTTACCCTCCTTTACGCGCGCCTCTCCGCCCGCGTCACCGCGCCCCTCCCCCTCCGCCCGCAGGCCTTTACGCAGCAGCCGCTCAACACCTGGCGGGCGCGGCTTGCGGCCGGCGTGATCGTCGGGGGGCTGCTCGCGCTCCTGGTCGCGCCGCTGGCCGCGCTTGCCCTCCGCTCCTTCACGCGCCTCGAAGCCGCCCGGGGCGAGCGCACGGCCGTGCAGACCGGGTTCACGCTCGCGTTTTATCAAGAGTTGTTCGTCAACCGCCGCGAGTCCATTTTCTACGCCCCGCCGTTCGCGGCGGTCGGCAACTCGGTCGGCGTGGCGGCGGCGACGACCTTCCTCTCGCTCGCGCTGAGCCTGCCCACGGCGCTCGCGCTCACGCGTTCCGGTTCGGCGCGCCTCAACCGGTCGTCGCAGATCCCCTTCAGGGAGTGGCTGGATTCAGTTTTGATGCTGCCGCTGGGGACCTCGGCGGTGACGCTCGGCCTGGGATTCCTCGTCGCGTTCAGCCGGCCCCCGCTCGCGTGGCGCGCCTCGCCGCTGCTGCTCCCGCTGGCTCACACGCTGGTCGCGTTTCCGTTCGTCGTCCGCAGTCTGTCGCCCGCGCTGCGCGGCATCCGCCCCCAACTGCGCCGGGCGGCGGCCAGCCTGGGCGCCAGCCCCCTGCGCGCCTTCCAGGAGGTGGACCTGCCGCTCATCGGCCGGGCGGTGATGGTCGGCGGCGCGTTCGCCTTTGCCATCTCCCTCGGCGAGTTCGGGGCCACGGCGCTCGTCGCCCGTCCCGACTTCCCGACCATCCCCATTGCGATTTACACCTTCCTCTCACAACCGGGCGCGCTCAATTACGGGCAGGCCCTCGCGCTC
>Ga0209520_10000971_pt1 | contig 16176 bp, 16 predicted proteins | sample Rifsed16ft1_FD_184009 | JGI IMG/M metagenome (GOLD analysis project Ga0209520, IMG submission 184009) | Soil microbial communities from Rifle, Colorado, USA - sediment 16ft 1 (version 2) | ecosystem: Environmental > Terrestrial > Deep subsurface > Rock core/Sediment | place: Rifle, Colorado...
CAGCGCGCTCATGATCATGCCGGACTGGCAGTAGCCGCATTGCGGCGCATCCAATTCCTTCCAGGCGAGCTGGATGGGATGGTTGCCGTCGGGCGAAAGACCTTCGATCGTGGTGATCGACTTTCCGGCGGCCATGTCCGCGCGGAAGGTGCACGAGCGGGTCGGCTGCCCATCGACGTGGACGGTGCACGCGCCGCATTGCCCGATGCCGCAACTGAACTTGGTGCCCGTGAGCCCGATTTGATCGCGGATCACCCAAAGCAGCGGTGTTTGCGGATCCACGTCGACCGAATGCGAAGCTCCGTTGACCGTCAGAACGAACGCCATATCTAGCCTCCACGCCGGGCACGGTTCTGAGCGTTCCGATTATCTCCTAATCGATCGAGAAGAGGGACGCCAGCGGCTTTTTTTGAGACCTCACACCTTCCAGAATCGCGATAAATCTATATAGTGCCCGCTTCGCCGGGCCGGCGCCCCGGCATGACTTCGAATCGACGGGACTTACGTTATGGCCAGGAAGAAAGAACTAAAGCTCTACCGCAACATCGGGATCATTGCCCACATCGACGCGGGCAAGACCACGACTACCGAGCGCGTGCTGTATTACACGGGCAAGAAGCACCAAATCATCGAAGTGCACGACACCAAGGACGGCAAGTCGAGCACGACGACCGACTACCTAGAGCAAGAGCGCCAGCGCGGCATCACGATCCAAAGCGCGGCGGTGTCGGCGGAGTGGAAAGGCTACCAGATCAACATCATCGATACTCCGGGGCACGTGGACTTCACGATCGAGGTGAACCGCAGTCTGCGCGTGCTGGACGGCGCGGTCGTCGTGTTCGACGGCGTCGCCGGCGTCGAGCCGCAGACCGAGACCAATTGGCGCCTCGCCAACCAGTACAATGTCCCGCGCCTCTGCTACGTCAACAAGATGGACCGCATAGGCGCGAACTTCGCGCACTGCGTGAAAGGCATCAAGGAGCGGCTCGGCGCCAACGCGCTGCTTTGCCACGTGCCGTTCGGCAGCTCCGACGAGTTCGTCGGCATGGCCGATCTCGTCGCCGGTTGCGGCTATATCTGGGATTCGGACGACAAGGACGCCGAGTGGGAGACCATACCGCTCGACCAAATCCCAGGCCGCTTCAAATTCGCCACCACCCGGGATAACGACTGGATCGCGCGCATTCCGGAGCTCCGCCAGGAGCTGCTCGAGCACGCGTTGGCGCAGGATGAAGACGCGTTCCTCGAGTTTGTGGAATCGGGAAAGTTCGACCCCGCCCAGCTCAAGCAGTGCATCCGCAAGGGCGCGATCAGCGGAGCGCTCGTGCCGCTACTCTGCGGTTCCTCGTTCAAGCACAAGGGCGTGCAGCAGATGCTCGACGCCGTGGTCGACTACCTGCCATACCCGGGCGAGAACGGCGGCATCTCGATCGTCGATTTGAACGGCACGGTTATCGGTACTCAAGAGGTCAGGGACGACGCTCCCGCACGCGCATTGGCGTTCAAGGTCATCAATGACCAGTTCGGCACGCTCACTTTCGTGCGCGTCTACTCGGGCGTCATCAAGAAGGGCGACACGCTGCTCAATGTCACCCGCGACAGGAAGGAACGCATCGGCCGCATCGTGGAAGTCCACGCCGCCGACGCGGAGGACGTCGACGAAGCGCGCGCCGGCGACATCTGCGCCTTCGTTTCCATGAAGGAAACGGAGACCGGCGATTCGCTCTCGTCCCCCGAGAAGCCTGCGCTGCTCGAGCGCATGCGTTTCCCGGATCCCGTCATCAGTGTTGCGGTGGAGCCGAAGGCGCGCGCCGACGTCGACAAGCTGTCCACCGCGCTCTACAAGATGGTCAAGGCGGATCCGTCCCTGCGTCTCGAAGTGGACCAGGAAACCGGGCAAACCTTGTTGCGGGGCATGGGCGAGTTGCATTTGGAAGTCACGATCGACCGCATGCGCACCGAGCTCGGCGTTGAAGCCACCATGGGCCGTCCCCGAGTGAGCTTTCGAGAAGCGTTCGGCAGCACCGTCGAGAGGGTCTATACGCACAAGAAGCAATCCGGCGGTTCCGGACAATTTGCGGAAGTGAAGATGATCTTCGAGCCGCTCGGGGGCGGTAGCGGCATAGAGTTTTCCGACGAAGTCGTCGGCGGCCGGATTCCGCGCGAGTTCATTCCCGCCGTCGAAAAGGCGATCATGAGCGAATGCAAACGCGGGCAGGTCGCGGGCTATGAAGTCGTCGACTTCAGGGCGCGCCTGCTCGACGGCAAGTACCACGACGTGGACAGCTCGACGCTCGCGTTCGAAATCGCCGGCCGTGCATGCTTTCGCGAAGCGCACAAAGCGAGCGGGCCTAAGCTGCTCGAGCCGATCATGCGCATCGAGGTGGTGAGCGAGGCGGAGTATTTGGGCGGTATCATCGGCGACATCGCGAGGCGCCGCGGACAAATCAGCGATCAAGGGCAGAAGGGACCGCAAGTGTACGTCCAGGGGTTCGTGCCCCTGTCCGAAATGTTCGGCTACATCAACTTCCTGCGCTCCACGACGAGCGGGCGTGGGACCTTCCAGATGGAGTTCGACCACTACGCCGACGTTCCGGCTGGTCTCGTCGAGAAGCTCATGGAGAAGGAAGCGTGAGGTCGAGGTGCAATCGTCGCGATGCAAGCGAATGAGCGTGAACGCGCATTGATGGCCATTGTCGACGGCCTCGAGGCGGAGCTCCGCCGGATGCAGTTATGGGAACCCGAGCCGCCGAGCGAACAAATGCTGGCGAGCGCTCAGCCGTTCTGTTTCGACACGCTCGCGCTATCGCAGTGGCTGCAGTGGCTCTTGATTCCGCGGATGCGCGGCATCCTTGCGGGCGACGGTAGCTTACCGACGCGGAGCGCGATCCACCCCTACGCCGAGGACTGCTTCGAGCATCTCGACGACTCGCGCACACTTTTGATGCTGATCGAGCGTTTCGATGGGTTGATCCGAGGCGAGCCAGTCGCGATCACGCACTGATCCCCGCGCGCCGACTCTCGGTCTGCGGGACGTCCGCGTCCCCAGTAGCTTGTGAAAGTCAGCCTGTCGGCCGAATCGGTGACCACGGCAACGCACAGCGCGCGCCACACACATGGACAAGCTCGTGCGCAAATATTGTTGGGCCGAGCGCCTCGAGGCGCCTTCCGAGCGTAGATCGCTACGTACCGCCCCAGCTCAACGACGCGGATCCCCGGGAAGTCACCGAAGGTTCTCTTCCGGCGGTTCCTCGCTCGACGGGCAGCCGTTGGTGTTCATGGCTAGGACCTCGGTCGTTCCGGCCTTGACCGAAACGGAGTGAATCTCGCCCTCGAAAAAGGCTTCGGGTCCGACTTCGAGATCATCGTACTTCATGCTCACGCCGTTGCAGTAAAGAACGGTCACATGCGAGAGGTCCTTGGTGGCGCTAATGTTCACGCCAGCCGAGCCGTCCCATTCGAACGTGATCTCCGCCGTGCTCGAGATGTTCGCTTTCGTGGGCGCCGCGTGCGCGTTGAATCCGGTGAGCCCGAGCGCGACGAGTGCACACGCAAGGCCATGTCGTTTGTCGATCATAGGTCGTCTCCTTCTTACCTTCGGTAGCTCAGCCGCCATAGCGTTATGTCGCCTTAGACCCGGAGCTTTGCGTCACTGCCTTTCGGCAGCTTTGCCTTTATCGGACTCGGTGTGGCGCCGACTGCGCGGGCGCCTGTGACGCAGAATACGTGACGAAATTCCGTCGTCAACGTGAGCTGCGTCACATTTCGTGCGTGCAACCGACGAGCGCGCCGGTTCGCGAGCGAAGCTCGCTCCTACAAGAGAACGTTACGTGCCGCTCCAGCTCGCCGAGGGCTTCGCTCCGCCGAGCAGCAGCAAGGCGAGCCCCGTCAGGATCAGCACGATGCCGGCGCCTTCGGCAAGGCTCGGCCGTTCCCCGAGTTGTAGCCAGGCGGCGATGACGCCGACGATCGGCACGATCAGCGAGCTCAAGCCGCTCAAGAGCGCCGGCAGGCGCTGAAGAATGTAGAGCCAGAGAACGGTCGCGATCGCCATGCCGCCGACGGCGTTGTAGGCCAGTGCGCCGATGAAAGCGCCGCTCCACTCGATGGGGCGCTCCGCCACGAACGGCGCGATGGCGACGAGCGGCACGAACCCATAGATCATCTGCCAGGTCGTCAGCGACAAGAGATCCTCGCGGTCCCGGACCGGTATGCGCTTGACGATGATGACGCTCACCGCCCACGAGGCCCCCGCGCCGAGCGCGAGCAAACTGCTCGCAAGATCCACGGCGCGCTCCCAGAGCTCGAGCACGAGCATGAGCCCCGCGAGCGCGAGCGCGACGGCAAACCACTGCCGGCCGCGCACACGTTCGCCGAGAAACGGCCAGCCGAGCAAAATGACCCAAAACGGCATCGTGTAGGCGAGCACCGCGCTCTTGCCGGCCTCGCCGTACGCGACCGACCACGAGATCAAGCCGACGAAACCCGCTGTTTGAAAAAATCCCAACAGTGCCGTCCGGGCGACGTGACGCGGCTTGAGCGGAACGCCGAGCGCCAGCAGCAGGACAAACAACAGCAGCGCGCCGAACCCGACGCGCAAGTACGCGAAGTCGATGGGGCCCGCGTAGCGCATCGCCACTTTCATGACGACCCAGTTGTAGCCCCAGATCAGCGCGAGCGCGGCATACGCGGCAAGTGGACCGGGATCGGCTGTGCGGCGTGAACCGGGGACGTTCGCAGAATCATTCATGAAGTCCTACAACGAGAAAGGCCGCGCCCGGATGTTACCGGAACGCGGCCCTTCGATCTCGATATCGCGATCGTGCGGCGCCTAGAACTCCATTCGAACGCCGACGCGGTAAGTCGTGCCCAACGTCGGAAAATAGATCGGGTTCGTGCTCGCCACACCGAAGCCGGCGCCGCCGCTCGCGAACTGCGGGTCCTCGTCGAACACGTTGTCGATCGTGCCGAAGACCTCCAACGTCTCGATGTTGCCCAACGAGAAGGCGTAAGAGCCGGTCAAGTTCATCGTGAAGTGGCTCGACGTGCGGTTCGTCGTGATGCTGGTGTTGAGCAACGGGTTGTAGCCGTCCTGCGTCGGATCCGTCTTGGGCGTGTTCTTGTCGATGATCGAATCGGTGAAGTAGCGGCCCAGTAGTCGGTTGCAAATACAAGACGTCTCGGGCGCTGCTATGCTTTCAGGCATGTCGATCGAGTTTCATCGGCGCATGCTTGCGGACGACGTCCGCCATGCGGCGTTTCGCGAGGCGCTCGCGCGTACGATTCGCCCGGGGGAAACCGCCGTCGCGGATCTCGGCGCCGGCACGGGCATTCTCGCCTTCTTCGCCCGCGCGCTCGGTGCGCGCGAAGTGTGGCTGTACGACCCGGGACCCGTGTTGTCGCTCGCGGAGACGATTGCGGCGCGAAACGGCATCGAGCACTTGCACTTCGTCCCGGAGCGCTCCCTCGACGTCGCCGATCCGCTGCGAGTCGAGCTCGTCGTCGCGGAAGTGCTCGGCAACTTCGCCTATGAAGAAGGCGTGCTCGACACGCTGCGCGACGCGCAGCGCTTTCTCGCTCCCGGAGGCACGCTGATTCCGCACTCGATCGTGCAATGGGCGGCGCCCGTAATCGCGGATCGATTCGAGCGCGACTTCCGAAGCTGGCGCACGATCGGCTTCAGTCTCGACTTGAGCGATGCGGAGCGGATGACGCGCAACAACATGTACGTGTTTGCGATCGAGCCGAACGATCTGCTCAGGCAGCCGCCCGCGGCGTGGGATTCCGTGGTGTTCGCAGGCGACATCGACAGCCGCCGAGCCGGCCGCGCGACGTGGCACCTCACGAGCAACGCGACGATCTTCGGGTTCGCATTGTGGTGGGAATGCACGCTCGTGCCCGGTGTCGTGCTGTCCACGAGCCCGTTTGCGCCGCGCACGCATTGGGACCAAATCTATCTGCCCGTGCTTGAAGCCGTCGAGGGGAGCGCCGGCGACGTGCTCACGCTCGACATCGCGAGCGAGACGAGCGCCGACGAAAGCGGCATCGACGTGCGCTGGACCGTCGAACAGCGCCGCGGAGCGACGGCCCTGACGCGGCAGGAGCTCGATATCGCCAAGGGTCATCTCGGGCAATGAAATGATAATGGTGCAAACATGCAGAAAATGACATCGATGCGTACTGCCACCGCCGCGGCCGCTTTGTCGGCGCTCGCGCTGAGCGCCGCGAGCGCGCAAAGCAGCGCCCCCGTCTTCCCGGGCAGCAGCGGAGGCCAGGACACGTTCGGCCACTACGAAGTCGTTGCCGGCTGGCCGAAGCCGTTGTCGCAACTGCCGGGGCACGACGCGTGGACTTACGGGGCGATGCAGAGCGTGTTCGCGGAGAGCCCGGATCGTATCTACGTCTTGCAGCGCGGCGAGTTGCCGCAGCTCGACCGGCCGGCGACGCGGCGACTGCCCGATGTGGGCCCCAGCCTCACGTTTCCCGTTTTTCGCTTGCCGCTCCGCGACGCGACCGTCGCGAGCCCGCCGGCCGGGGGCGCCGCGGGTGCAATGCCGGCCGACGGCCTCAAGGCTTGGCAGGATGAAGGCGGAGTGCTCGGCGTCGACGCGCGCTGGGAGCATTGCATTCTCGTGCTCGATGGCGCGGGTAACGTCGTTGAAGCCTGGACGCAATGGGATGCGATGCTGGCCCGACCGCACGCCGTATATGTGAGCCCCTACGATCCCGATAGGCACGTGTGGATCGTCGACGATTTTCGCCATGCGATCTTCAAGTTCACGAACGACGGCCGCGAGCTTGTGCAAACCATCGGCACGTACAACGAGCGCGGCAGCGACACGACGCACTTCTTCAGACCCACGTTCATGGCTTGGCTGCCGAACGGCGACTTCTTCGTCGCCGACGGCTACGAGAACACGCGCGTCGTGAAGTTCGACGCCGCCGGCAACTATCTGCGAGAATGGGGCGAGAAAGGGGCTCCGCCGAACGAAACACGCCCGGGCTTTTTCAACAACGTTCACGGCATCGCCGTCGATCCGCAAACGCGGCGCGTGTTCGTCAACGACCGGCAAAACCGCCGCATTCAAGTGTTCGACGAGAACGGCGACTATCTCGATCAGTGGAGCGTCGGCGATCCGCCGGCCGACATCCATCTCATCATGATCACCGCGGATGGCTATTTATGGGCGGCCGATCGCGGCACGAACAAGATCCTGAAATACGACCTCGACGGCAACTTTCTCTACTCGTGGGGCACTTGGGGCACGTTCCCCGGCGGCCTATGGGGCGTGCACGGCATGAGCGTCGATCAAGACGGCAACTTCTATGTGGCCGAGGTCGATGCGGGGCGCGTGCAGAAGTTCCGCCCGCGCGCCGACGCAAATCCCGATTATCTCGTCGGCCCGCCGATCGAATAGATCATTCGTCGAACTCGAGGATCTCGCTCTCGTAGTCGAGGAAGTTCACGTTGTCCATGCACGAGAACTCCTCGATCGTCCAGTCGGTTCTACGGAAGAAGCGTTGCGCATGCCACGGCTCGGCGAGCGCGATGGGGTCTTCCATCGTGATGTCGATCTGCAAGTTGTCGGCGTCGACGAGGCGAATGCGTTCGGTGACGCGCAGCTCCTCGCTGTGCGGCACGCCGGTACGGTCGAGCCAGGTCTTGTCATTGAAGTTCGAAGTCTCCACGATCAAGGTCTCGCCGTCCCAACGGCCGATCGAATCGCCCATCCACATCGGCGCGAGATCGGTGCGGTGCTCGCGCCCGTCCGTGTAGATCTGCCGGATCAAGTGGTCGTACTCGAACACCATGAGCACGCGGCCCGGCGTCTGCACGATCTCCATGGGGAACGGATGCAAATAGATGCGCGGCGTGCCGGGCGGAAAACACGCGTACACGGGGTCGTCGGTCTCGGCGACGGGTACACCGCGCGCGCCTCGGCTCGGTCTTGCTGCATCGAACCGCGCCTGCCCCCAAGCCGTGAACTTGGGAGGCTCGGCGCTCCACGAGTCGATTTGAAAAGGCAGCGTCGCCGCGGGCGGATTGTTGTTCCACACGCCGCGTAGATCCGCGCCGTGACCGGCCGCGCGCTGCGACTCTTCGGCCTGCGCATCGCCGGACGGCGACTGCGCGGGTGCGCGCGGCACCCCGAAACCGAGCAGTGCGGCGAGCAGCAGCACTGACGGCGATACGAGTCGAAAGCGGCGATCGGCCATCGGAAGTCGCCGCGCCTAGCGGCCCGTGCCCGTCAAGACGTTGCCATCGCCGTCGAGGACGCGATTCAACAAAAGCGCCGGCGCGCCGTTCCTCGCGGGATTTCCGATCAACGTGACGATGTCGCCGGGCGCAAGAAGATCCTTGTGCCACTTGACGCCGTTCATGCTGCGCGCGAGCCGGTTCGGGCTCGTGAGCTCGCCGGACCATTCGACCTCGCGGCCGTCTGCGTCCATCGTGGCGATGTAGATCAACACGTGAGGATTGACGAACTCGAACTGCGTGACGGCTCCGGTTACCGTAACGTTTTGCGCGCGGTCGTAAATACCTGCGCCATGGTGAGCCCAAAGCTGACCGGCGACGAGCAGTGCCGCGGCTATCGCGCCGCACTTTACGGCAAGCTTCTTCATCTACGTCCTCCGGCGGCTCGAGTATGGCACAATCGCTCGAGGGGGTGTCCGATGGCAACGACGAAAAACCTCTGCCTTGCAGCGGTGTCCTGCGTAGCCGCGCTCATCGCCGACGGCCTGCTCGCGCAAGGCGGCGGGCCGCCGATGCAGATCGAGCAGCTCACGGAGCACGTGTACCGTTACGGGGGCTTGACCAACGGCGCCTTCATCGTCGGCAGCAACGGCATCGCCGTCGTCGACGGCCAGACGTGCGGGTCGAACGGCACGGCGTGGCTCAAAGAAGAGCTCGACGAACGCTTCGACGTGCCTGTGACATACACGATTCTGAGTCACGACCATGAAATGCACATCTGCGGCCTCGAGGTGTTCAGCGACACGGCGCGGGCGATCTCGCACGTCAATGCGAAGCCGCACATCATCCGCGAGGGCCGCCGAACGGCGATCCCGGAGATCACGTTCGAAACGTCAATGGAGCTCGACCTCGGCGGCATCACGGTCGTGCTCATGTATCTTGGACCGACTCATACGGACAACTTGATTCAAGTGCACATACCGTCGGAGGGCGTGCTCATCGCAGTCGATTTCGTCCGCGAAGGCAAGAGCTTGGCGATGCCTGAGCTCCGCGATGCGGATATCGCGAACTCCATCAAGGCGCTCGGCATCCTCGGGCGCATGGAGAACGTCGATATCGTCGTGCCGGGGCACGGCGGCGTCACGGATCAGCAGGCGTTCTTGTATTTCCGCGACTACCTCCAGGCGCTGCGCGATCGCGTGCTCGAGCAAATGGTCGCCGGCAAGGGCATCGAAGAGATCCTCGAGATCGTGACGATGGAAGATTTCAGCGATTACGGTTGGTTCGACCAATGGATACGCGCCAACGTCATCACGATGTGGGAACAGATGTATCACTACCGTGAGCCGACCGAAGGCGGCGCGGAGTACGAGCGGGATTTTCCGATCGATTTTCCGGTCGGCGAAGTCGACAAATTCAACGGTCCGTAACGGCCGCGGTCACTGGAACTCGAGGTGCCGGCGCGCCGTAGCCTTGTCGCAGGTCTCGGCAACAAACGCGTAGTCGCTGCTCTTCTGATATTCGCCCGTGACCGTCACGGGCTCCGTCAAAAATACGGGATCCTCGATCGTGTACGAGACGCTCATGCGATACCCGCCGTCGATGAGCCGGTAGCGCTCGACGACGCGCTTTTGCGCGCTCGAATCGAGCCCGCGCGAGCTCCCCCAACGCGTGGGCGCGAAGCCCGTCGTCTCGACGACGAGCGTGCCGTCGGGCTCGAAGCGTCCGACGGAATACCCGAGCGCATTCGGCATGAAATCCGGCGGGCGCGGCGTCCCGTTCAAGTGGATCACTCGCACCTGGGGTGAACGTTCCTTCTCGATGACGATGCGGTCGTCGAAACGCCGCCACGCATGACTGTAAGTCGCAAGAATCAGACGCGGCACGCCGAGCGGCTCGCAATCGAGCTCGGGATCCGCGTTGATGTCCCAGGCAACGACCTGCGCCTGCCCGCGCTCGTTAAGCGGCCAGTCGGAGGGCGGCCGAAACGATCCTATCGCAGCTTCGAGCACCGGGATCATGTGCCGCCACGTCCCGGAAAAGTCCGTCGACGGCGAGGTCGGCGCGCGATTCGGAGCGCCTGCGACAGTCTTGCCTTCGGGAATCTGATACGCGTACAAGGTCGTGCCGTCGGCATGCGTCACGCTGTAGAGCATCGCGAAATTCCGGGCGCGATTGCGGCTTGGATGCGCGACGATAGAGACGCGATCGCCGGCTTGCACCGAATCCTGACGCCACCCGAGCCGCAGAAACCCCGGGATCGAATGGCCTTCCAGCGTCCAGCTTTGCGTGACGCCGGCGTCGTCGACGATCTCGGCTTCGACGTAGACGTGCGGGCTCTGCCACGCCACCTCCGTCACAGTACCTTCGAGCGCGATCGTCTCGTCGAGCAGAAACGGCGCACGCGAGTGGTGCGCATGGGCGGTGAAGGCCGCGCCGAGACAAGTCGCGACGACCGGGAGGCCGGGTCTCACGGCGATGGCGCGCTCAAGTAGCGTCGCGCGGTCTCGAGATCGCACTGGTTCGGCAACAACTCGAGATCGGGGGCATAGCGCCACTTACGCGTGTCTGTGACCGGTGCGGCAAGGTATTCGGGATCTTCGAGCACGTAATCGATGGTGAGCGCGGTTCCCCCGTCGCTCAATGAATATCTCTCGACGATGTGCTTCTCTGCCCCCGACGGTATGCCGCTGCCGTTGCCGTAGCCGTGATCTGCGAACAGCGCCGTATCCACCACCAGAGTATCGCCTTCCCAGTGGCCGATCGAATGTCCCTGGTTCGTGCGGGGACCCTCGGCCGGATGCGTGCGACCGTCCATGTAAACGACGCGATCAATCTCAAAGTACTCCTCGCGGAGAACGATGACGTCGTCGTTGATGATGATCTCGTGCAGGTACGGCGTGCTCAAGCTGTCGGGCACGGGCGGCGGAACACAGTCTGCGAACGGATCGTGGTCAACGTCGAAGGCTGCGGCTGCAGCCAGACCCTTCTCCGTCAGCGGCAGATACGCCGCCGCTTGGGTCCGGTCGTAGGGATCGCCGATGGTTGCCCACACCCCCGCGAGGCTCGGCGCTACCGCTCGCGAATTCTCGGACGCCTCGAGGCTCCGGCCTTGCAAGAGGAACGTCGTCCCCTCGGCATTCGTCACCGCTTCGGCGAACAAAAGCTTGCGCTCCGGGTTTCGATCCGGATGGCCACGAACCGTTACGCTCTGGCCCTCCCGGAAATCCTCCGCCGTGATACCGCGGCGTGCGAGGCTCGGCGTCGAGCCGGTCTCGATCTCCCAGCTCACGAGCTCACCGTTGTCGCCTTCCGCGTCGACATAGAGATAAACGTGCGGGTTTTTCCACTCGAGCCGAGTGATCTCGCCGTGGAAAGCGATCGGCGTCGGCAGAAAGTTGATGCGATGATGATGCGCGGACGCGGGCGGACAGAGGATCATGGTCGCGACAACGAGCGAGGCGGATCGATAGGCCGTAAGCTTTGAAGTGACCATGTTCTTTTACCCCATTAAGATTCTAGCGCAATCGTGCCGGCCGCGATTTGCCGCAGGACCTCGATCAGAAACTCACGCTCCACGCCTTGCACCCGGTCCGTCAACGACGCCACGTCGTCGCCGGCCTCGACGGAAACTTCGCGCCGCGCCAGCACGCGCCCCGTGTCGTACTCGCCGTCGACTAGATGTACCGAGACACCGGTGACTTTCGCGCCGCTCTTGAGCACGGCGGCATGGACGCGACTGCCATACATGCCCTTGCCGCCGTGTTTCGGTAGCAGCGCCGGATGCGTGTTGACGACGCGCCCCTCGAACGCGGCGAGCGTCCTGGGGCCGAGCTGCTTCATGTAGCCCGCAAGCAGCACGATGTCGACCTCGTGGGCTTGAAGCGTATCGCGAATCGCTCGATCGAGTCGGTCCCCTTCGTGCGTCGCGCCGCTCAGGTGCACGTCGGGAATACCGTGGCGCCGCGCGCGCTCGAGAGCCCCCGATCGACTGTTGTTGCCGATCACGACGACGACGACTGCCGATAAGCGTCCCGACTCGCACGCGTCGATGACGGCCTGCAGCGTCGTCCCGGCGCCGGAAGCGAGCACTCCTATGCGTAACGGCGCTTTGGGCATGACGGTAATCCCAAGATCAGGCGCGGTTAGGATAGCGGGAAAGCCGGCGGGGACAAGGATCGCGGCCGGAGGCCGCTCCTACCGGGGGGGTGCTTGCGGGCCGCCATGGCCAGGCACCAATATAAAAGCCGTCCCGTAACCCGCGAGCTCGCGAGAGCCCTAGGTCTATGGCTGCACCGTACCGCTTTCGCGAATCCAACTTGTTTGGCTCGCCGATTCGCGATCTCAAGCTCACGATCGACGACACGCGGCTCGCCCCGGTCATCGAGGAATTCCGCGCCGAGCTCAGGCGCGCCGGCATCGTCAAGGTTTCACCGCGCTTTCATCTGTCGACCGAATGGGGCGTGCCCTTCGGCACCGTCGTCATCGGCATCCCGTTCTACCTCGCGCGACCCGAGCTCACGGAGCTTCACGGCGAGGAGGTCGGCCATATCGAGGGATTCAAGCACTCGGACATCTTGCGTTACCTGCGGCACGAGATGGGGCACGTCATCAACTACGCCTACAGGCTCTATGACGTCGAAGCCTGGGTAAAGCTATTCGGCTCGATCACTCAGCCGTACCGCGAGGAGTACCGGCCGCAGCCGTTCAGCCGCCGGTTCGTGCGCCACCTGCCCGGCTGGTACGCGCAGAAGCATCCCGACGAGGATTGGGCCGAGACGTTTGCCGTCTGGATGACCCCGGGGCAAGACTGGCGCGCCGAGTATGCGCAGCTGCCGACGGCGCTCGGTAAGCTCGAATTCTGCGCACGCACGATGGGCGAGTTGGGGAGCCGCGATCCGCTCGTAACGGCGGCCGACCTCGACGACGACGTGAGCGGCCTGTATTACTCGCTACAGGAGTACTACAAGAACTATCCGGCGGAAAGCGAGCCGGGCGCGGCCGGCTTGGACGGCGACCTGAGGGCGATTTTCGACGACCTCGTCGAGGGCGAGGACCAGGCCGCGGCGCAGGAAACGCGCCCCGCGGCGGAGCTCATCCGCCGCCTGGAGCGGCAGCTCATGGCCGACGTGTTCCGCTGGACGGGGCATTTCCCCGAGAAAACGAGAAGCCTCATGCGGCATTTGTCGAAGCGGGCCGACGTGCTCAAGCAGGTCTATCCCCGCACGGCCGAGAGCGAAGCGATCGTCGGAGTCACGACTCTCGTCACATCGCTCGCGATGAACTTCGTCCACCGCGGCGTGTACTTTCCCGAAACGCCCGGACAGTCGGGCGGCGCTTCGGAACCGAAGAGCGACGCACGCGAGGACCGCGGTGCCGCGGATACGGCGCCCGCGGCGGCGCCGGCGAAATCAGGCTAGCGCCGCCGCGCGCGCCTTCTTGCGCCTTTTCTGCGCGCGGCTGCGATGCTTCCAACGCTCGATCGCGAGCTTCGCGATCCTGTCCAAGAGCTCGGGATACTCGATGCCGTACGCGGCCGCGGCGCTCGCGAACTCGCTGGTCTTCTCCAGGTAGCAATTGGCGTTCACTTCAATGACGTAGACCTCGCCGGTCTCGGTGAGGCGCAAATCGATGCGTCCATAGTCGTGGACGCGCAAGGCCCGATAGGCGCCCAAGGAGATTTTTTGCAACCGCGCCTTGAGCTCGGGCTCGAGATCCGCGAGCACCGCCTTGGTTCCCTGAAAACGCTCGCTCGTCTCGTCGAACTTCGCTTCCTTGTCCATGACGCGGACGCTGCCCTCCTTCAAGCCCGAGAAATCCATCTCGATCGGCGGCAACGCGATGAGATCCTGGTTCCCCAAGACGCCCATATAGAACTCTCGCCCCTCGATGTACTCCTCGGCGAGCGCCGCGTCCCCGAACGTCTTGTGGATGTAGAGCACGCGCTGCATGAGCTGCTCGGTGTTGCGGACCAGGGAGCGCTCGTCGATGCCGATCGACGCGTCCATGCGCAGCGGCTTGACGAACAAGGGCATGCGCAGGTTGCCGCCGGTCTCGAAGTCGGCGTTCGGCGCAAAGGTCGCGAAGTCGGGATACGGAATCTGCTCGAAGGCCAACAGCTTCTTGGATAGCGCCTTGTCCTCCTGCAAAAAAATCTCGCCGGGACCGCCGCCCGTATACGGCAGCTCGAGCAGGTCGAGCACCCCGGCCACGCCCATGAGGCCGCCCAAGATATCGTGGCCGAAGGATTCGACGAGGTTGAAGACCAAATCGGGCTTGCGCTTCTTGAGCCCGTCGACGAGCTCGGAGACGTCGTGGCGAATCGTCAGAATCGATGTTTTGTGCCCACTCGCCTCGAGCCCCTGGGCAACCTGCTCCATGACGACATCGGGCTTTTCCTCGTCGGGTTCGAGATAGGCCAAGATGGTAATGTCCATGGACGAGCCTTGGGCGCCGATGTCAGCTACGTAGTCACTGGCACATACTGTGCCGAGTTCTTGTGCGCGGATCAAATCCGCGCGTCACGGTTCCACAATCGGTCGCTGCTAATCCGCGTGCTCGACACCCGTGATCAATCGCGCGCCGCGGCCGTAAGTCAGATACTCCCAGAGCCAACGAATCGAGACGAGCAAAGGACTCGGTACGCCTACAAGGAAGTAGATATGTGCGACGCCCCAAATCCACCACGCGAGCCAACCCTTGAGGCGCAAGAACGGGAGCTCGATGACGGCGGCTTGCCGGCCGATGGTCGCGAGATTGCCGGCATGACGATAGCGGAACGGCGCAGGCTCAGCGCCGCGGATGCGCTCTGCAATGACGCCGGCGACGTAGCGTCCTTGTTGCTTGGCTGCCGGGGCGATCCCCGGTACCGGTTTGCCGCGCGCGTCCTCGACGCGCGCCGCGTCGCCGATCACGAAGACATTCGGTCGACCCGGAACGGAGAGATCCGGACCGACACTGATCCTTCCGCTTTTGTCGGCCGGTAGCTCAAGCCAACGCCCGACCGGCGATGCCGCGACGCCCGCGGCCCAAATTACCGTGGCGGCTTCGATGCGCTCATGACCGATCGCGACGCCGTTCGCGTCGCACGCGGTGACCGCGGCGCCCAGGCGCACCTCCACACCGAGCTTCTCGAGCGCGCGGCGCGCGTAATTGCGCAGGCTCTCGTGGAACGCGGGCAACACGTGAGCGCCCGCTTCGACGAGCACGATCTTGGCGCTGCGCGGATCGATGCTGCGGAAATCGCGCGCGAGCGTATGGTGAGCGAGCTCCGCGATCGTGCCCGCGAGCTCGACGCCGGTGGGGCCGGCGCCGACGATCACGAAACGCAACAGGCGCTTGCGCACCGCGGCGTCCGACGTCATCTCGGCGCGCTCGAACGCCGTGAGTATCTTGCGCCGGATCAGCGTGGCATCGTCGATGGTCTTCAAGCCCGGCGCTATCGCCGCCCAGTCGCCGTGCCCGAAATACGAATGCGTGGAGCCCGTCGCGACGACGAGATAGTCGAACGGGATCTCGCCGCTCTGCGTGACGACGCAGCCGCGTGCGGCGTCGAGACCCGTGACCTCGTCCATGAGCACGGTCGTGTTCTTGAGCCGACTCAGGATCGAGCGCACTGGCCAAGCGATATCCGAAGGCGGCAAGGCGGCGACCGCGACCTGGTAGAGCAGCGGCTGGAACAAATGATAGTTGTGCCGGTCGATGACCGTGACGTCGACGGGCACGCGCGCGAGCGCGCGCGCCGCGAACAGCCCGCCGAAGCCCGCGCCGACGATGACCACCTTCGGCCTGTCGCGATCTGTGCCAACCATCGTTGTGGGAGCGAGCTTCGCTCGCGATGAATTGTGCCGGCTCAGAATACGCCAATTCCGCAGGAAACGGCGGCGCTCTAGCGCACGTTGCCGATCGAGTTCTTCGCCGTGTCGTGCCTCGTCTTCATGATGTTGCTGATGGCGGTATACCTGCGCCGCTGCTGCTCG
>Ga0209520_10000973_pt1 | contig 16170 bp, 27 predicted proteins | sample Rifsed16ft1_FD_184009 | JGI IMG/M metagenome (GOLD analysis project Ga0209520, IMG submission 184009) | Soil microbial communities from Rifle, Colorado, USA - sediment 16ft 1 (version 2) | ecosystem: Environmental > Terrestrial > Deep subsurface > Rock core/Sediment | place: Rifle, Colorado...
CGCGCGCCATGCGCGGGAGGAGGCCGACATGCGGGCGCACCTCACCCGGCGCGAGATCGAGATCCTGGAGTACGTCTCGCTCGGGCTCACGGTTCGCCAGGTCGCCACGCGCCTTGGGCTGTCTCCTCGAACCGTGGAGACCCACCTCGCCAAGCTCTACCGCAAGCTGGGCGTGCGCAACCGGGTCCAGGCGCTCTCGCGGGCGGCCTCGCTCGGGCTGATCGACCTCGGCTGATCCCTCGATGCCCGGTTCAGGCCGCCGCCTAGACGGCCGATAGGAGTGGGGGGAGCTCCCCAGTGTCACTGGCTTCCGTTACGTAGGTTCCCGTACGCAAGGGGTTCTGATGGCGAACCGACCGGGCTCGGCCCGCTCAGCGGCACCCCCGCCTTCGAGGCCGGGGCTGGGTGTGATCCTGGTCGACCCGCTCCCGGTCGTCCGGGCGGGCATGGCGATGCTGATCGAGGACCGGCCCGACCTGCAGGTCCTGTCCGAGGCCGGCTCCGCGGAGGAGGCCCTGGAAGCGCTCGCGGGGGCGCGCCGCAGCGAGGTCGTCGTGCTCGTGGGCCTTGGCCTTGGCGGCGAGCACGACGCCTACTGGCTGATCCGTACGATCCGCGAGCGGTATCCCACCATGGCCGTGCTCGGCTGCGGCGCGCGCTCGGACCCGATGGCCATCTCCCGGGCCCTGTTCGTGGGCGCGGACGGCTACGTCGACAAGAACGTCGAGCCCCTGGAGTTCCTGGACGCCCTGCGGCGCGCCGCCGATCGCGAGATGGTGCTCGCGGGCCCTCCCAGCGAGTGGGTGGGCACGATCGCCCGGGGCATCGAGCGCCGCAAGGAGGTGGAGACCCGCCTCACCCAGCGCGAGTGCGAGGTCCTGGCTGTGGCAGCCGAGGGTCTGACGGCCAGGGAGATCGCCAAGCGCCTCGGCGTACGCGAGCGTACGGTGACGACCCACCTGGGACGTATCTACGGCAAGCTCGGCGTGGGGACCCGCGTCGCGGCGATCCGCGCCGCCTCCCTGTCCGGACTGGTCGCGGTCGGCGCCCCGGAGTAGGCGCGCCGCATCCTTGCATCGGCCCCTGCTGTGGGCAATCCTATGCCTGCCTGGGCCACGGGCTAAGTGGTTCGGGCTAGTACGCAGAACGACGTATCCGGCGTCCGTGGAAATCGGAATACCCAAGCAGGCGGGCCGGCCGATACCGTACATAGCGTACGGCCAGCCAAGATGCGGCGGCGACGGACCATCGGGAAGGAGGTGACGGATGCTTTCGATCATCCAGGCGGGCGCGACCTACCTTCGCGCCCGGTTCCCCCGCGAGGACGGTGCGGTAGCCACGGAGTACGGCCTCCTGCTGGTGCTGATCGCGCTCGCCATCGTGGTGGCCGCGACGGCCCTCGGGTTCGCGATCTCCGGCGTGTTCAGCGACGCGGAAGGCGAGCTCGGCAACGTCTAGGACCAGAGCGGCCTCGTCGGCCGCTCGCTCTCCGAGGGAGAGGGGAGCGAGGGGCCGACGAAGCACGGCCCGCGAGTCGGCGAAAGAGGGGTCCATGAAGAGTTTCCGCGGACGTGCGGGAGGCGAACGCGGCGCGGTGGCCGTCGAGTTCGCGCTCATCCTGCCCGTCCTGCTGATGATCCTGATGGGCACGATCGAGTTCGGTCGCGTCTACAGCCAGTTCCAGGTCTACAACGGCGCCGCCCGCGAGGGCGCGCGCTGCGCCGCCGTGCAGGCGACGGACTTCGGCGACTGCGTCGTGCAGACCGAGATCGAGCAGGCCGCCCAGCCGTACGACGTGGCTCAGACGGCATCCGTCGCCGGCGCCTGCACGGACGAGTCCGTCGGTACCAACGTGAGGGTCTCGTGGCTGCAGGACTTCGACATCAACATCCCGTTCTGGGGTGACGTCACGCTCGACCGCACGATCGAGGCGACGTTCCGATGCGAATGAGCCGTGCCGCGTTCGCCCGCTTCCGTAGCGAGGAGCGCGGCGCGGTGCTGATGATCGTGGCGCTTTGCCTGCTGATCCTGCTCGGGATGCTCGTCCTCACGGTCGACCTCGGGCGCGGCGTCGCGTACAAGCGGCAGCTCGTTACGGGTGCCGACGCCGCCGCCCTGGCGGCCGCCCAGCAGTGCGCGCTCGGCAACGGCACCTCCGCGGCGCGGACGGCGGGCATGGACGTTCTGGCGCAGAACGTGGACCTCGGCGGGCTCGGGGCGATCTTCGACATGCCCGAGTGCGACACGCCCTCGGGGCTGAACCTGAAGACCGTGACGGTCGTCGCGTCGGCGGACATCGACTACTACTTCGCGCCGATCCTCGGCATCAGCTCCGGCGACGTCGCCGCCCGGGCCGTTGCCGTGTGGGGGGCCGTGGCCGAGGAGAACCCGATCCCGATCACGGTGGATCAGGTCCAGCTCAACAACTGCGGGATCTTCCCAAACGATCCACCGGCTGGTGAGCTCGGCTGCGTCCTCGAGTACCCGAAGGACACGCTCGAGGAGCCCCGCTGGGGCGTGCTCGACCTCGAGTTCTGGGGTGACCCGAACGCGGCCCCGTGCTCGGTCAGCGCGGACGAGCTCCGCGACATCATCGCGGCCGGCGGCTGGTCCGAGGACCTCGACCTGAACGACAAGGGCGCCTCGCCCACGATGGACTGCCTCGACAACGGCCTGTCCTTCTCGGTGTGGGAGTTCATGGAGGGCAAGACGCTGACCTTCCCCGTGATCGAGCCGATTACCTCGGGCAGAATGCCCGCCACGCGCTCCGCAAAGACCTGCTGAACCTTTGCCCTTGACTCGACCCGGGCCAGCTCTACCCGGGTCTCCCGCTCGCCCAAAACCATCTCCTCGAGGCGGAGCAGCAGATCGCCGTAGCGGTGTTCGACGGCGGCTGTGTGCTTGGTCGTCTGCTCGAGCACGCGAAGCACTGCGTTGGTCGTCTTCTCGAAGCCGAGCACCCCCGTACGGGTCTGCGCCTCGTTGTGCCGCATCATCTGCGCAAGTAGCCCGCCCTCGTTCGCGGGCTCATGCGCCATCGAGACGCCGTTGGGGAGCACCTCCGCACTCACCCGAAACACCTCGGTCGCTACGACACGATCCGCTTTGTCGGCCGACTCGACCAGAAACGCGTGCGACCCGCCGAGCACGTTCGCCTGCCGCAGCGCGCGCTCCTCGATCTGCTCGAGCAGCTCGACCTGCTCGAGCGGAGGCGACCAAGTGGCGCACAGCTGGCGCGTGGCGTTCTGCGCGATCGCGTAGAGCGTGACCTTGGCCCAGCCGTCACCCACACGCGCCAGCATCTTTTCGAGCTCAACACCCACCGATCACCCCCGCCCCTCGTGTGGTTAGTTGCGCGCCGCGGACATCGCGGAGTGCCCGAGCATCAGCGCGTTACGCGTGGTGAACTCGTCAGGACGCGCAACCATCGAATGTAGCCCGAGCCGATTCGCCGCCCAGCGTACGCCCTCGAAGGCCCCGCTGGTCGCGATCGTGTCGACGGTCTCGATCTCCTGCATCTCGTCGGCATCGTCGCCCGCTACGAGCATGAACTCACTCGCGCCCGAGATCGCGTGTGGGTGGTAGCAGTCGACGCACGCGCCGAGCACCGTGGAGAGAAACTCTTCCTCCGAGCCCGCCGATGCGCTGGCCGGAAGCGAGAGCCCTCGCGAGATGCCCGCTGCCTTGATCCCCTGCTTCAGCAAGCGCGCAGTTTGCAGCGCGCCGCGATCGCCCTGGCGCACGCGCTGCGCAACGTTGCGCATGAAGTTCTTCGCCTTCTGCGAGCCCTTGACGGCTTTCGCTGCGACCTTCGCCGCAGCCCGCACCGCGAGCAGGCTCGCGCCCATTGGCGTAGCGGCAAGTACGCCCTTTAGCAGCGGGTTGTCGAGCGCCTTCTTGGCGACCTTGACGATCCCTTTCACGAGCTTGTTGCTGGCGATCTTCTTGACGGCCTTTTTGAGCTTGCCTTTGATCTTGCGTCCAAGCCGGCCGCCGGACACAGCGCCCGGGCTCTTGCTCTCGATCTCGCTCGCCAGCGCATCTTCGATTGGCTTCATGTCGATCGTCATCGTCACCATGTACGCCTGGCCGCCCGCCGCGCGGAACTTGAGCCAACCGTGTAGGTAGCTGCCGCGCTCCGAGAGGATCAGCCTCGCGGAGTGCTGCGGGACATCGGCCCCGAGCGATACGTCTTGCCACTGCTCTTCCATCTGATCAGCTCCTGTCGAGATCCCTCGAGCACATCCGCAGCCGCAGCTGCGGGCATCACCGGCCGCCCGATTGCACATCAGGCGCCCGCCTGTGCGGCCCACGGGTAGGGCGTCGTTGCCGTGGGCTTGAAGAACGGCTGAGGCGGACGCGGCACGCCAAAGAAGATGAGCGCGCCACGCGCACCGCCCCCGTAGATGCCATCCGCCGCGATGCCTGCCGCGAGCTGGAACTGCCGCAGCTGCTCACGCGAATAGCCAGCACGGCCCTTGGCATCGAGGTTTGCGGCAACCTGTTTTGCGACCCGACGCGCCTTGGCCGGGTCGAAACCGGCCGGCGGACCATCCACCGGGCCAACCGCGGATTGTGGTTGGGTTGCCGTGGCCACGTCGGAGAGAGAGCCAGGGGCTGGCTTGTCCTGGGGGCTCGTGATCACGGCGGGACCCATCTGGACGCTGAGCACGCCTCCCGCCTGAACCGCCCAGCGATAGGGGGTCATGGGCCGGCCGTCCGGATTGAACAGCGCGCGAGGCGCACCGGGCGCATAGAAGTCGAGCCCGCCCCAGCTGTCCGGCCCATACAGACCGTCTGCGGGCAGACCTGCAGCGACCTGCCAGCGCCGAGCTAGGGCACGGTCGTAGTCGTACGAGCGTGCGCGCAGCGAGCTGCTCAGCTGGGGCGCAAGCGTCCGGGCAAGAGCCGGATCGAATCCCGCTGGCGGACCTTCGGCCGGCAGCGGAGCAGGCGCGGGCCCTGGCGCTGGCTGTGGCGCTGGCTGCGGCGCTGGAGTCGGCACGCTGGCCTGCGGCACGTCGGCCGGCGGCGGAGGTGGTGGCGGCGGCGGAGCAGGTTCAGGCCGGACGACAGGCTCGGGAATGGGCAGTGGCTGCGGGACAGTCGCGACAGGAACCGGCACCGGCGCCGGTACAGGTTGCGCCGGGGGGTGACTCGGCATGGACTGCACCGGCGCTGGCGCGGAGATGGGTGGGCGAGGCGTGGGCACACTGGCCTGCGGCACGTCGACCGGCGGCGGCGGCGGTGGCGGCGGCTCCGGTTCCGGGGCTGCAACCGGCTCGGGGATCGGCAGCGGCGCTGGACGGCTGGGGCTCTCGACAGGACTTGGTTGCTGCGGCGCGGGTTGCGCCGGCAGCGGTGGCTGCGTGCGTCGCACAGTCGGACCGCCCGACGCGATGCGCGCGATCAGGTAGACCGCGCCCGAACCAAACAACCCTAGTGCTGCACCAAGCATCGTAGCCCCCTCATCCGTACTTCCGCGCGCCGCCCATGCCGAGCACGCGTGACGGGTCCTCAAATGTGCCGTCCGGCCAGAAAACAACGATGTGATAGACCCACGATCCCGGCGAGATCTCGCGCGAGAAAAAAGCGGGCAGAACATCAGGCCCGCGGGGCTTCACCACGCCGGGCCAGGGGCACGGGATCACCGTGGCCTTTGGGTGGCCCGCAAAGGGGCCCATGCGACGCACTGCAGGCACGCGCCCGAGTCTAAGCTCAGCGACGCGCCACGAGGCGACATCTTCGCAGTCTGCCCAGCCCTGGCGGATCACCTGGCGCACGCCAAGAAACTGCTCTTGGCCGTTGCCGCCCTCGCAAGCGCTTTTGCCGGTCGGCTCCTCCGCCTTCCAGACGATCCCCGCATCGTAGAGCCCTGGCGCTGCAGCGCCGCGCTCAGAGAGTAGGTACGCCTCATCGGCGAAGATCAGCGCCCACAGAAAACACGAAAGCGTCAGCTCGGAGTACTCGCGCGTGGCACTCGAGCCGAAGGAGTCGGTACAGAAAGCAACGTCTCTCATTGCGGCCCCCGCAGCTGCGGATAGGCCAGCAGACCGAGGCCGAACGTAGCGCGCTCGTCTTCACCAAAGCTTTCGGAGCGCTGCGCTACGTTCGACACTCGGTCTCCAGTGGCCACCTTGCCCGGCGGCCGATAAGGACTACTCGGCAGCCTTGCCGATCAGCGCGGCACGGAACACACGGGGAGCGCCCGCGATGTTGGTCACGCTGATCGAGATGTCCTGGCTGATCTGCGCGGTGTCCAGCTCGAACGCGGTATCTACCGCGTTCTCCTGCAGCACGCGCGCGGGGATCGCGCCCTCGGCGACAAACTGGCTGTCCTTGCCCACCTTCACGTCATCGATCGTGAAGTCACCGGCCACGTCCGAGGGCACCACGAGCCGTTGCCCCTTGAAGAGCACCTGTGGCCGGCTGGTGATGGTGGCAGAGTCGCCCGCGAGGATCGTCCCGTTGGAGACGAAGCCCAGCGGGAACCGACGCGCCTTCGTGGGCATCGAGTCTTTCACCACCAGCGCGTTCTCGCTCATGACCCGGGTCACGATCTGTCGGCGCTGGTCCTGCGTCAGCCCCGAATCGTCGCCAGCGATAGCAAGGATCTCGTCTGCCGCGTCTCCGATGACCAAGCGATCATCGCCCATGATGTCGTATCGACCGATCAAACTACGTCGCATTGCTGAACCTCAAAGCTTGGGGAATGCCCGCGGCCGGTAGTGGCCGTGAGCCCTCCTGCGCGTCGAGCGCGCAGGGCAGGCAACGGGGGGCGTTCTGCGGGAGCTTTGCGGATCAGGGGGCAGCAGGCAGCGCGCCGCGTGCGGCGGTGCTTTCCTGCAACATCTTGGCACCGATGCCGGTACCCAGGGCGGTCAGGTAGGAGGCCATCGCACCATCGCCCATGTTGTGCAGGTGCCCTGCGACATCCTTGTCCAGGAGAAAGCCCAGGCCATGCAGCGCAATCGAAGCGCCCAGGTCGACGGGCACCCCGACAAGCTCGGGGCGGCCCCAGCGGCCGTTGACGATTCCGAGCGAAAAAGCGGTACCGCCCACCTCGACCGAGCGCACGACCGTCATCACGGTCTCTTGTGCCTCTTCGCGGACGCGCTGAACGCGCTTCTGTGCGGCGGTGTACTTCTGCTCGATGTTCGACAGCTGAGAGAGGGAGAGTTTCATTGCTACAGGCCTCCGTTGCGGGATCAGCCGTGATGATGCACAGCGCCGCAGAACGCGTCAACATGCGACGTTTTCTGCCCCGGCTGGACCTGTGGGGCGTAAAAAACAATCAACATGAAGGCCAACAACCCCGCAAAAAAGCCCCCTCTGCAGGTCACGTGTGATGCCCGCGAGCTTTTCACCGGCGAACAGGCAGCCCGCTATCTACAGATCGGAAACGACCGGATAAGACAGGCAGTTTCACAAAAAGCACTCTGCCCGGCGCGGGTCGGCAAATACTCGGTTTTCACACGTCGAGACTTAGACCGTTATAAGCGGCTCGAGCGGGAGCACGAGATCGCGCGCCAGCTGGTGGCCGGCACGCACCCGCTCGACATCTACCTTGGGGCGCCCTCCCGCTGGACCATGCGCGACGTGAGCGCGACCATGCTCGACTGGGCACGGCTGTCCGGGGTGTGGATCGTCGAGGGCCCGCGCGGCAGCTACGCACGCTGGCTCGAGCGCCTCGGCCTGGTGCGCTGCACGCCGCGCGAGCTGCGCCGCATCATCGAAGCGCTCGTGAAAGACCCTGAGCTCGGCGCGCGCGTGCGCGGCCTGTTCGTCGATCAGCGCGTCAACAACGGTCGCCCTGCTAGGTCTGCGTCGGGAGCCGCAGCACAGCGAGATTGAGCACGGTGGCGATGTCAGCCGCCACGCCGTTGTTGAAGATCGTGACGGAGATCGACAGACCGTCAGCCGAAGGCGCAGCGCTCACGACGAAGCCCGACGCACCAAGCGACGGCAACACCACCACATCAGGCAGGTTCGGGCCGACAAGCGGCCTCACGGGCTCTTCGAGCCCCACCGAGAACGCACCCACCCCAGTGCGCACGATCGAAGTGAACCCGTCTTGCGCGCCGAGACTCGGCACGCCTCCGCCAGCGAGCACCAGCGCGCCCAGGGCGTGAACCACATTTGCGATTTCGACTGCCATGGTCAGCTCTGATTCGTGGGCAGACGCAGCACCACCAGCTGGACGACCTGTGTCATGTCCGTCGGTGCGCCTGCGAGGTTGGCGGTGATGAAGCTGACCTTGGTTCCGTCGGGATTGAGCAGGCCATGCACCAGTCCGAGCGCGCTTGGCGTCATGATCGCCAGCGCCTCCGGGTACGTGCCCGGCAGGGTGTAAGGCTTGAGCGGCACCTCAAGCGGCACCTCGTACGAGCCCACCCCGACCCGAACGGGCGTCCCAAACCCAACCCCCTGCTGTCCCATCGACACCGCTCCGGCGTCTGTGGTGACGATCAGCGCGCAGGCTTGTATGCGATTCTGAATCTCGTTTGCACTCATTTTTCAGCCCTTCGTTCAGCGACACACCCCCTCGATTCTCAAAAGTTAGTCAGGGATCACGATCACCTGCTCGAACACCGTCACGACTCCTTGTGCGCGCGGCAGCTTCCAGACGGAAAAACAGATATCTTGCGCCTCGACCGGCGGCGCCTCGTTCTGCGGCAGCAAGAACGCCACTGCGTTGTACACGTCCAGGTTGAACCCAAAGGCGGGATCGACCTCTTGTAGAGACGTGTCGATGGCGAACGGCACCCAGAGCGGATTTGCCAAATCGGGCCCGAACCAGTCCGTGTGCAGCGCCATCGCGCTTGGGTACACCTGAGGTGAGGCGAACACCACATTTACGTTTGGATAGTTGAGCCCACCGGCCGGCGGGATCGGGTCGGTGACGGAAGAGATGCTGTTGAAGTGGATGATGGTCTCCTGCCTGTTCTCCTCGACCTCCAGCTCTACGACCAGCAAGGGAAACGCGGTGGGCGCGTCGGTGGTGATGATCCGGGCCGTCTTGATCCCCACTGCGCTCCGGAAGCTGACCTTTGCCGGATCAAGTTGCTGGTTCAGCGTGGAGACGGGCTCCACGCGGATCCATGCCGCCGCGATCATCCGCTCTGCAATTTCGTTCGATGCCATCTGGTGGTGCTCCTCTTCTCTTGCGCGCTTGCGCCCGATCGCCCCATCATGCCCGCATGGCCGCAAAGAAAAAACGTAAAAAGTCAACCCCCAAGGTGCGCCGCAAGGTCGCCAAAAAAGCCACCAAACGCGCAGTCCCAAAGCGGGCTGCCAAGCGACGGGCGCCAGCGCGCAAGCGACCGGCCGCAAAAAAGCGCGCAGAGGCGAAGGTGTCGCCAATGCGCGCACTGGAAGAGAAGCGGATCCGTAAATCGCTCGGGATCTAGAGCTTCTCGAGGTCCTCGCGAACGCGCCTCACCAGCTCGGGCGACGCACCACCGCGCTCGAGAAACTCGACCGCCGTAGCCTTGCCTGCCTCACGCGCTCGGCGGACGAACGCTTGGCGGGCGTCCTCGCTTTCCACGAGGACGGCCGCGCTTCTTAGAAGGCTTGCTAGGTCGATCATGGTCCGAGCTTACCACGGCTCCCCGTGCCCTGCGGGCAGGCGCGACGAACCGGCCGCCCTCGTCAACAGCTGCTGCGGTGAGCCCGCTACGCGGAACCCCCTCGGGAAACTGCTGAAACAAAGGCGCGATCTCGGGCGGCTCATCGTCAACGCTCTCTTGAAGCGTCAGCTGATACAGCGGCTGGCCCTCCTCTGACTCGGAGATTGCTACCGACACCTCGAGGCGGAGCCCCGTCTCATTGTTCACGTGGATCAACCCCGCCCCGAGCGCGGCGCGTACCTGCTGCAGCTCTGCGCGGCTCAGCTCGAGCGAAGCCGCGCCATCGCCAAACGCCATCGACTCGGCGGCCATGCTGCCCTGCCGAAACGGATACGCGCTCTCAAGGCGTATCCCTTCAGCCGTCGCGGTCACCTTGAGCTGTGCGCGATGCTGCTCCGGCGCCTTCTTCATGTCTCTCTGAATCTTCCACTGTGCCATGCTTTGGGCCTCCTAGTTGCGAACCGTCTCTGTACGTCACACCGCCAGCGTGCGACGCAAAAACATGAGCTATGCGCTGCTCATCCCAGCGCTCGCGGAGGTGGGTCCACTCGATCGGCTCGCGATACGACTGCAGCCAGAGCCACAACGCTACCTCGGCGTCCGCCTGCACATCGAGCGTACCCCGTGACCAGCGCACGACTGTCTGCGAGGGACCGCCGGCCAGCGCGCACCGAATCGCGTCTCCGCGCAGGCGATGGCGATGCCCGCAGTCGTAGGCGAGCTTTTCGTCGCCCACGAGCTGCACCGTGGCCCAATAGACCGACCCGGGCCGCTCGAACCGACCGAGGTAGATCAGCAGCGCCATCAGGCCCACCGTGGCCCGCGCGTGCATGCGCGGATCGTCCGTCGCCTTGAGCCCAAACGCCGGCATGAGATCGACAAAACGGCCCACCGCGCGCAACAGCGACTCCGGGTTCGACGTCGCTTCGAGTGGGATCTTGAGCGTACACACACTCTGTGCATGCACGGCGAACTCTCGACCGTCGTAGGTGCGCACGACCACGCGGGGCGGTGTACCTCCGACGCGACTCGGACAGCCGAAACGCACGAACTCCACGATCTCCACGCACATCGAGGCCCCATGCGTCCAGATCAACTTATCGCCTTCGACTTGCATCACGCACCCCTTGGTTGTTGTTGCGCCACACCTCGCGCGCGCGCGCGAACGCACGCGCGGACATCTCTGCCCCGAGCGCCTGGCGCCCGAGCTTGTCGGCTTCGATGAGCGTCGTGGCGGCTCCGGCGCACGGGTCCACCACCAGCTCCCCCGGGCGAGAATAGTCGGCCACCAACTGACGCATGAGCCAGGGAGGCTTGCCGCCGATCAGCGCTGCGCGTGCCTCGCCCTTGGGCAGCACGTATGCCCCTGGCAGCGCGCCCCAGCGGCACCAGGGGGCGCACCTCGGCCGCGCCACCACGATCTGCACCGCCCAAAGCGCGGGACCGTCACCCTGTCGGCGCACGCGCGAGCCCGGCGCAACGAATGGCAACGGCGCAAACACGTAGCGTCCGAGCTGCTCGAGCGCGAGCGACCACAGCGGAGCCAGCACGTGATCGGTGATCGTGACGAACCATCCGCGCGTGCGCGGCGCCCAGTGCGCCACAAAGCGCCGCACCTCAGGCTCGCCCCACGCGCGATAGCTCAACCGCTTGCGTGCGGCCCGGTCATGCTGTCTGCCTCGATCGTGCCCTGTGTGCGTCTTCGCGCTGTAGGGCGTGTCCGTGATCAGCGTGTCGCACGCGGCAACGTCCGCCAACACCTCTTCCCAGCGCCCCAAGCGAAGCTGAAACATCAGCGCGCCCGCTTCTTTGTCGCCACGACCTTGGACGGCGGCACGTGGCCCGCGTACTGCTCGAGCCCGCAACGCGAGCAGATCTGACCGCCCTGCTTGTCGGTCGGTCGCCACGCATGGCCGCCTGCCTTCTTGCAGCGCCGCGCCTTCTGCGCAAAGCGCTGCTCCGCTGCATCGGTTCCGGTGAGGTGCTGCGGCTCGGTCTCAGCCACCACACCGATCCGCAGCTGACGCGGCTCGCCCTTTTCGGAGTCGCGCAGCGCACGCCGTACGGTTGTCGCGCCCGCCTTGACGGCTTTTGCAATCTGCTGGATCGAGTAGTCTTTCGCGCGTAGGTGCTCGACCAGCTCGCGCTTGGCTGCGTCGAGCACCACCGGACGACCTGCGCGCTTGCCGCGCGCCTTGGCCGCTGCGAGCCCTTCGCGCGTGCGCTCGCGAAGCGTCTCCCGCTCCGTCTCGGCCAGCGCCGCCCAGAGCGCCATGATGATCGCTCCACCTGGTGCGCTCGTGTCGACGCTCTGCGCGAGCGCGCGGACATGGATCCCCTCGTCCACGAGACCTTGGACGCTGGCCACCACCTCAGACAGGCGTCGTCCGATCCGGTCCAGCCTCGTCACGCACACCACGTCACCCTTACGCAACGAGTCGAGCAGCGCTGCCCAGCCCGGCCGCGAGCCTACCGACGAAACACGCTCGGCAAAGACGCGCCCCACGCCATGCGTGCGAAGAGCGTCAAGCTGCCCGTCGAGGTTCTGATCTTGTCGACTGACGCGCGCGTAGCCGATGAGCCCACGCACCTTCGGATCGAACACGATCACCTCGTGGCTACCTGTCTTCATTGCGCCACCAGCCTTCCCACGCGCAGGTCATCGCGTTTGCCCACCGATGCCGGAAGCGTGCGCGCTCGACGGGCGTGGGGCTTCGCCCGAGCACGCTCGGGAGCATCAGCCAGCAGGCCACCGTAGGCGCTGACGGGAGGTCGCGCGGGTCGCCCTGGTGGTCGGCCGCGAGCTTCTTAACAGCGGCCAGCGCGCAATCATCGATCTGCTGATCGCTCACGGCTTCACTGCTGCGCGCAGGGCGGCTAAGTAGCACTTCCGGCATACGCGTAGCTCGACCCACGGCGCGTCCTTGGGCGCCGCTTCGGGACCGATGCGACGGATCCGCACCTCGTACTCGGCGCCTGTCGTTGGGACGTGTCTGCACCACACACTCTCTCTTTCGGCGTTCACTGCTTGGCCTTCCCTGCTCGCACCAAAAAGGTAGACGAGAGTTTTGGTTCATGCAATATTTTTGGTGCCCTTTGTGGCACCTAGTGCGAACAGGTTTCGGCGCGTTCCTCTCGAGCGCGCCGCAAACGGTCGTTTGTGGCGACCGGGAAAGTGAGCCCGTATGCAGGACACAGCAGAGCTATCGATCGGCGACCTGGAACGGATGGCAGAGCAGCACGAGCAGTTGGCCCAGCGCTATCGTGCTGAGGTGACGCGGCGCATGGAGGCGCGCCGAGCGTGCCAGCACACCAACAGCGAGCGCTCGCTACGGGTGCCGGCCCTTGTCTGCCGCGACTGCGGCGCCCTCTGGCAGTAATGCCCCGCTGGCGACAGCCTTCGAGCTACCGCTGGCGAGGCCAGGGCTTGGCCTCCGCGCGCGCGGCTCGACACCTCACACAGCGCGAGCTGGCGCTGCAGGTCGGCACCGACCAGGCGCAGCTTTCACGGCTCGAGCTTGGCCAGCGAGGCACGACCACACTGCTTCTGCTTGCGGCGCTGGCGGATGCGCTCGGGCTCACACCCGGTGAGCTGCTCGAACAATGTCTTGAACGCAGGAGGTCACATGGAGAGTGAGCACAAGCCGCGTCACTGCACGCGATGCAACCAGATGAGCCTTGGACACTGGCGCGCGGATGGGGGGCGGGACGACGTGCGGCGCTGTCCGATCTGTCGCGCGCCCTACCTGCCTCCCGCATATCAGGAGACGGCCACACGTGCGCGGGTGCTGCTGGAGGAAAGCCGCGCGAGCCGCAAGCCATCGAGCCCGACCGAGCCGGTCACTACGCTCAACTGTTTTGCCGTGGCCTCTTCAGGAGACGGCACCGTGATCGTGTTGCCTCCGGTCGGCAGACGCCTCACGCAAGCGGAGTGCCTCAACCTCGCGGCCTATCTCGTCGCGGTGTCCGGGGCTCGCCTGCAGGACTTCCGCGCACACTTCGAAGCCATCTCGAGCGTCTAAACCTTCTTTCGGAGCACAACCCCTATGAGCGAACACGACACGCCCCAGGAACGTCTTACACGGCTTGCTGTGCTGGTGGTGGAGACCTTCGGACCAGTCCCGTTTGTGTTGGCCGTCCATCCGGGCGCCCAGCACCCCGTGATGACCTGCAGCAGCCTCAGCGAGAGCTTGCAGGCCCAGCTACTGCGCCACCTGGTGGAGAGCTTCGAGCGTGGCCACGCAACCACATTCCCGATCAGGCCTGTCGACGTACAACCAGGCTACGTCACAGCGGCAGACATGCGGCTTGCTGCTGCTGAGCTGAGCACAAAGGGCGCGCGACACTGCGCGAACGTAGCGCGCTGGCTTGTCGCGTGTGCCGACACCCTCGAAGCGAAGCCCAAGGATCCCTCGCGCTGCGAATGCGGCGCCTCGCTTGCGCAGGTGCCGTCAGGTGGTGCCGTCGCGGAGCTGTGCCCAGAGTGTGATCGCGAGCTACTGGAGGAGATCCAGGGATGACCGACAACACGGCGCCCTTTGTCGATCCGCCCGAGTGGCCCAACGCCTGTCACCAGTGCCCGCAGTGCGGCACGAACACCTGGGCGGCCTGGCGCGTGCGTGCTCGTGATCCGCTGGGGCAGGACTACCAGTGCCCATGCTGTGGCGTCGTGCTCGCCGAGCCACCACCCCGGGGACCTCCGATCAGCACTGCTAAGCTGTGCGTAGCCCTTGGCTTCAACCTGGAAGCTGATACGAGCGCCAGCGCCGCAGAGCCAACCGCGAGCGCAGTCGCAACGCTGCTGTTGGCGACGACCCTGGATGAGCTGCGCGCCGCGCTGGCGCTCACGCCGTTTGAGCGTGCGCAGCGCATGATCACCTTCGGCTCGACGCGCGAGGATCGAGAGCTAGCTACGTCGTACGTGCGCCTGGTGCGCCACGTGGCGCAGCTCGTCGCGCTCCGCCTTGAGGAGCCCCCAGCATGAGCCTAGAACGGCACAGCCTCGAGGCCTGCAGGTTCGCGGTAGCGACCTGGCTTAGCGAGTGCGCCGGCCAGGCGGCGCTCGTCGCGCTCGAGCTTGAGCAAATGAGCCTCGGCATCAGCCTCCTGGATTCGATAGACGTCGGAGACATGCTCCGCGGCCCACTCGGCGAAGGCCTCCGTCCTGGAGCGATGCCTCCCGGGCTTGATCCGATGCTTTACTTTTTCCCACACTACTTGGAGCCCTGGATCGTCGAGGTTCGCCAAAACCTCATCATCGGACTCACTACGGACCTCCCGCGCGCTGCGGACGACCGCCCCCTTTGGCTTACGTCGGTCCGTCCAAGCGCGCAGCCTGGCCTGCTCGGCTTGCTCCTCTTGGAGCTTTCCGATTGCTTTGTCGATGTCCAGTAGCGTCTCGAGTCGTGCGGACCCCCGCGCGCTACTGCAGAGCGAACGCGCTTTGTCGCGCGTGCGCTTGATCGAGTCACTGAGCCGGGCGCGCGCTTTCTTTGCGCGCTCGCTGATCACGGTGCGTGCGGTGCGGCAACTGGTGCCCACCGCGCGCAGCTTCTCGCGTCGTCGCTGGCGCGCACTGCGGATCTCGGCGCGCAAGGCCTGCAGCTTGGCGCGCGCGGCTTTTCGCTGGTCGCGTTCCAGCTCCTTTTTGGTCTGGTTGAGCTGGCGTCGGGCAAGGGCACTCATGAGCCCCAGCGTGCCGCAGAGTAGAGGGGTGTTGCAATGGCATGGGTACAAGTCAGCACGGATCAGCAAGTCGCATACATTGGGTGCGACCTCTGCGGCCGAAGGTCTCCGCCCCTGCTTGGCTCGCCCAAGGATGTGGCGAGCGCGCGCCTAAAGCTGCTGGAGCAAGCACGCTGGAGCCTCTGGAGCCGGCAGACCAAGTCGCAAGGCGGCGCAGGAAATGCGAACCTTTACGCATGCGACGTGTGCACCGTGCGACTGGACTCGGGACGACCACCAGCGCCCAACTACGTGCTGAACTCATGCGTGATCTGCGGCCATCGATGGGCGGTGCTGCGACGCTGCACCCAGTGCGGATGCCGGCCGAAGAGCTGACCCAGCCTCCGTGGCTGGTGGCTGGTGCGCGCGTGGTGGTGCGGTGCTCCTCGAGCAGCAGCGGGCGCGTGCAGACACTCACCGTGACCGGCATCGAATGGCCCTGGCTCGTGTGGTTTCTGGAGCTTCCGGGCGCGACACACGGCGGCAACGTGCTTCGCCTGGCGGACGATCCCGGACCGTAGGCTCGCCCGCGGGACTCTGATAGACTGCCCCGCATGCCCTCGCCCGAGCCATGGATCCAGACCCCAGAGTTTCTGCACGACCGCGCACGCCGCGTGCACGCAGCCCTACTCAACGTGAACGATGAGATCAGCCGCCTCGCAAAAGCGGGGCGTCTCAGCTCAACCGGATCGCGCTGGCTGGCCTGGAAACGCACGCTCGAAGCGTGGGCAAAGTGGTATGGCGACGCAGGCGCTACGACCTGGCTTTGGTCCGGCACGGCCGCGACGCTCGACCATTACGAACAGGAGATCAGCGA
>Ga0209520_10000979_pt1 | contig 16115 bp, 20 predicted proteins | sample Rifsed16ft1_FD_184009 | JGI IMG/M metagenome (GOLD analysis project Ga0209520, IMG submission 184009) | Soil microbial communities from Rifle, Colorado, USA - sediment 16ft 1 (version 2) | ecosystem: Environmental > Terrestrial > Deep subsurface > Rock core/Sediment | place: Rifle, Colorado...
GGTCTCGAGCTCGCTGCAGTACAGCACGCGCAGGTCCGTGTTGAACCGGGCGTTCATCGCGGCGACGTGGTACGAGAAGAGGACGTCCCACACGGTCATCGGCGTCCCGTCGTGCCACTCCACGCCGTTGAAGTCGTAGTACACGACGACGTCCAGGATGTCCGTCCCCGCGTCCTTCCGCCACTGGTCGTACTCCGTCGGCTCGAAGATCCCGTTCTCGTTCACGTCGACGCCCTTCCCGATGTACGCCATCGGCTGGTCGAGCGTGGGATGGCCGAGGATCAGACTGTGGTAGGCGCGGTAGTGCACGTCGGACGTCCAGACGTCGTTCGCGCTCGCGGGCAACAGGTTCCGCGTCTTCATCTGGTCTTGCCCGCCCACGATCAGGAACAGCTCGCCCGCCCGAGTCCGCGCCCGCGGGAGTTCCGCCGCGACCGTCGGGAACCCGGAGACGACGAGCGCCGCCGCCAAGCACACGACAGCGACTGCCACAAATCCGCGCACGTATCCTACTCGCATTGTCCGACCTCCTCCTTCTCCAAGCTGCTGAGACCCCGTTCCGCGACACGACGGACGCGCTGGCGTCGGCCGGGCCGCAAGGATGCCGAAAGAGCGAAAACGATATAAAAGCCGATTTGTGCGCCGGCCTGTCGGATATATCAGGATTATGGTGCGGGCGTTTGTGGGACTCAGGGTAGGAGCGGTAGGAGCAGCCCATCGGGCGTCCGAGGGGCTCAGGTATCTCCGGGGAAGTAGTGGGTCGAGCGGCCCGCCTTCTCGAAGCGGATGAGCCCTTCGCGGCTCAGGTGCCGGAGGTTGTAGGACACGGTCTGCTGGCTCACCCCGAGGCGGCCCGCGATCTCCCCCTGGGTGGGCCCTCCGTCCGTTCGGATCATCGAGAGGATGTGGTGCTGCAAGTCGCTGAGCCGGATCCCCTTCTCCCGCGGGATCTGCATCTCCACGGGATAGAAGCGCTTGTACACCCCGTCCCGGTCCGCCTTGATGAACCCCTGCATCTCCAGGGTGCGGAGATGGTGCGCGAGGGTCCCGTTCGTGACCTTCAGAGCGTCCTTGAGCGAATTGTAGTGATCCCCGGGATGGGACATGATGTACCCGTAGATCTGCCCGCGGACGAAGTGGTCGAGCACCTCCTCCTTGCGGAGCCGCGAGTACAGGGGAAAGATGACGACGCTGAACAACCCGTACTTCCCGAACTCCGTGGTCGCGAGCGCCGCGAGGACGGCGGCGACGCCGATGCCCGCGCTCACGGACTCCGACCTCGTGAGGATCGGACGAGGTGCCGGCGCCGGAATGGCATAGACAATCAGTTCCCGCCGGTCCGAGATCGCACCGGGCGCCGTGACTTCGAAGTGGATCGCGATCTCGCGCGTGGCCGAGACCGTCGTCGTGAACGAGAACCGCGCGAGGCCTCCCCCGTCCGTGGCGGTCTCGGCCGGCGTAACCGTGCCGCCCTCCGTGCTCGCGCCCACCGTAGCCCCCGCGACCGGCGCACCGAACTGGTCGACCACACGCACGCGGATCGGGAGCGTGGTGCCGCTCTGGATGACGTCACCCGGCGACTCGACGTCCGCGAGGAGCTGCACGAGGGGTTCGCCCCCGCCCTCGAATTCTGGCCCCGCAGCCGCCGGACCGGCCAGGAAGGCGAAGGCCAGGCCGGTCGCCAGTACGACGAACACCGCCACGAACCGTGGCCGCATGGCTTACTCTCGTCCCCGCTCTTCATCGCGCTCCCGCCTATTTAACGAGCGTGGTGCGCCCCTTTGTGGGCGCCCCGAGGCCGAGCGGCGGCACCACCGCCAAAGGTTTAATCGCGTCCGCGCATGCGCGCCCGATGATCGAGCGGCCCCGCGGCACCCGGGATCTGGACCCCGCGTACCTTGCGCGGCACACGCACGTCGGGGCCGCGTTCCGTCGCACCGCGGAGTCGTTCGGGTTCCGTGAAACCCTCCCGCCGACGTTCGAGCCGCTCGAGCTGTTCCACGCGAAGGCCGGCCCGGGGATCGAGGACGAGATGTACGTCTTCAAGGACCGCGCGGGGCGGGACCTCGTGCTCCGCCCGGAGTTCACGGCCGGTGTCCTCCGGCACTACGTGAACGAGCTGCGGAACGCGCCGAAGCCCCTGAAGCTCTGGTCCGTCGGCCCCGTCTTCCGGTACGAGGAGCCGCAGAAGGGGCGGTACCGGGAGTTCTGGCAGTACTCGTGCGAGATCCTCGGCGGCGCGCCCCTCGACGCGGACGCGGAAGCCCTCGCGCTGGCGGTGCAGTCGATCCGCAATGCGGGCGTGCGGCAGACCGACACCCGAGTGGGCCACATCGGGATGCTGCGATCGTACCTGAAGGTCCCGAGGGAGGTCCAGAACCGGATCCTCCACGCCCTGGACAAGCGGAACTTCGAGAGACTCCATACGGAGCTCGACGGGGCGGGACTCCTCGATGTCGAGGGCACCCTTCGTGAGATCATCGCCCTTCGCGGCGGGCCTGAGGTGCTCCGCACGGCGGCAGACCTCCTCGGCGGTGCCGGCGGGAGCGGATTCGACTACATCCGCGACCTCCTCGACCGCCTGGCGGCGTACGGGATCCGCGACGGCGTCGTGTGCGACATGGGGATCATTCGGGGGCTCGCGTACTACACGGGGATGGTGTTCCAGATCCACTCGCCGAACCTCGGGGCGGAAGACCAGGTCGGCGGCGGCGGCTCGTACGCGCTCGCGGAGCTGTTCGGCGGCGATCCGATCTTCTCCACGGGGTTCGCGCTCGGCATGGATCGGATCGTGCTCGCCTCGGAGGTCGAGGGTGTGGCGGTGCCGCCAACGACCCTGGACGCGTACGTCATCCCGATCGGGGACGCGGTCCGCAGGAAGGCCTTCGACATCACCGCCAATCTCCGTTCGACCGGCTTGCGGATCGACGTCGACTTGATCGGGCGCGGGCCGTCGAAGAACCTGGACTACGCGAACGCCATGGGGGCCCGGTGGGCGGTCCTCGTCGGGGAGAGAGAGCTCGTGGGGGGGAACGTTGCGCTTCGCAACATGAAGACGGGGGAGCAGCGCGAGGTGCCGGTCGCGGACCTCGCGAGCATGCTTGGGATAGATAAGCCCTTGATGGGCGGCGTCGACTTCCAATGACAAGTGATGTCCTCAGGTACATAACGGCTGATTCCTTCGGCGGCGCCGATGGGCGTTCCCACCCGGGAGGCTCCCAAGGGACCCGATGGGCCCCTGAGTTGGGCGGGGAGTCTTGCGACAGACTCCCTTACCCTCTGCGTCGGCAGCGGCGTGCTGTTCCTTGGCGCGTTCCTGACCCCAATGACTCCCGAAGCTTGGGTCCCCGTCTTCCTGTATTTCTGCGGGTGGTTCGCGCTCTTGTTCCACGTCCTCGGTTGGATGCTACTGGCCTTCGGAATCCGTGAGGCTTCGGGAAGCACTCCGTCACATCGAGGAATGACAGGAGCGTTCCTCTTCTCGCTCGCCGTCTTCATTCTGGGGATCGCCACCCTACCATCTGCGATTCCGCGGTTTGCGGACAACTGGTCTTTCCTCCTGACGGTCATGCCCTACGTCCCCTCCGTGTGGGCTCCAGTCGTTCTCTGCCACGCGACCCTCTTCGCGTTCGGGCTGAAGGACGTCCCGATCGACGAGCGAGCCTGGGTGACTCGGTTCTCGATCCTTCTCCTGGTGGCTATCGCGGTCCTGGCGGTGGCCGTGCAGCTGTCGGTATCGCCACTCGACACCCCATGGATCCACGCACCACTCGCCTACGCCCTGTGGCTCTTTGCCGGCCTCACCGCGGTTGGGTACGCTGGAGCCGCCTCGGGCTGGCGGCGAACCTGGCTCGCCCGAACCGGACCCCGGTCCACGCCGAAGGCGCCCGCGCCCCCGGCTTGAGCTCATCGGACGAGCTAGGCGAAGATTCCGCTCAGGATCCTCGCCTCAGCCCGCCGAAGGGTCTTGCTCACGGCGGCGCGACTCACGCCGGTGATCCTCGCGAGTTTTGCGAGGGATGTCTTGGCCGGCGTGTCGAAGTATCCGAGGCGGTGGGCGAGCTCGAGGATCCCACGCTGCCGTTCCGTCAACGCCGCCAACGGCCCGCGATCCCCGCGGAACGCACGAACCGCGGAAATCTTGTATCGTATGGAAAGATCCTCGAGCAGGTCATATACGACTGGCAACCGGTTCTCCGCCGCGTAGAAGGACACGACCGTCTCCTTCGGGCCGACGACGAACGGTTCCGTCGGCACGAGGTCGGACCCGAACTCCGCCACGATCGTCTTGAGGTCCCGCGGGATCCTCCAAGCGATCAGGGCCGTCACCTCGTTCCGCGCTTCGTCTCGAGCGAGAATCTCGAAGTGACCTAGGGCGTATCGACCGAGCAGCTCAGGCCGCCGTCGCTCGATCACTGCGTTCGGCGGGAGTGCGTTTCTCCGCCGAATGCGGACAACCTGCGTAACCGCGTCCCCGGCCGCAAATGATTGGAGTACTTCGAGGCTCTCGTTGTTCCGGAAGAACCGCGCGCTCACGACGCCGAGGTCCGTCGCTGCTTTCGTAGGGAAACGAAGCGTGACCTTCCGCATGGTTTACAGGTAAACCGCCAACTCGATATAAGCCTGGCCTGTGGGGAAGGCGGGATAAGCCATGGAAGCGACACACGGAAAGGGCACGGAGGGATTCAGCGACCACGACATGCAGCGCGCGAAGTCCGTGATCACGTGCGACCTGCAGGGGACCGTGAAGACCTTCGGAGGCGGCGCGGACCGACTGTTCGGCTACGGGTCGGAGGAGGTCGTGAGCAAGATGTCCGTGGCGGCGTTCCACGTTCCGGAGCGCGTCGCGGAGCTCGTGCCGCGGCTCCTGAAGACGGCGGTGGACACGGGGTTGTTCGAGGAGGAAGTCACGCTCGTGAAGAAGGGAGGCAGCCACTTCCAGGCTCGCCTCGCGGTCCGCCCGATGTACCGGGACGGGAATCTCGTCGGATACATGGGCCTCACATACCCGCTCGAGTGAGTCGATGGTGACCGCCACCGCGAACGCTCAGCCCGTGAGCCAAGGCCAGCTCTGGTTCCGCGCGCTCCGCGCGCCGTTCCTCGTGGCGTCCGTCCTTCCCGTCATCCTCGGCGGCGTTCTGGCATGGGTCTATCTCGAAGCACCTCTCATCATTGGTCTCTATCGCCCTACATTCAATCTCCCGCTGTTCCTCCTCACCCTCGTCGGCGCGGTCTGCGTCCACCTCGCAACGAACATGCTGAACGACAACTTCGATTTCCGGAGCGGGAATGATCTGGCGGTGAAGCACCAAAACCCATTCGCGGGGGGCGGCCGCGTCCTCATCACGGGCCGCTTGAACGTGAACAGACACTTGGCGGTTGCGTCCGGACTCCTCGGTCTCGGCTCCCTGATCGGCCTCTACCTGGTGACGCAGGTCGGCCTGACCCTTCTCTGGATCGGGCTTGTCGGTGTGTTCGCGGCCGTCTTCTACGTCGCGCCGCCGATCCGCCTCGCGCACCGCGGGGTCGGGGAACTCTTCGTGGGCCTCAGCTTCGGTCCGCTCGTGGTCATGGGCACATACTACGTGCAGACGTTGCGACTGGACTGGGGCCCATTCTTCCTGTCCCTCGCGTTCGGTCTGCTCGTGGCCGCGATCCTCTGGATCAACGAGTTCCCGGACGTGGACGCGGACCTCTCCGTCGGCAAACGAACCCTCATGGCGCGGCTGGGAAAGGAAGCGTCGGTCGGCGTGTACCTCGGCCTGGTCGGCTCCGCGTACGCGCTCGTGCCCGTGGCGGTCCTCCTCGCGCAGGTCCCGTGGACGGTCTTGATCACCTTCCTCACCCTCCCTCTGGCGGCGAAGGCCTACAGGCACTTGGCGGCGAACTACAGGGACCCAATGGCGCTCATCCCCGCGAACGCGGGAACCGTAATGCTCACCCTATTCTTCGGCATCCTCGGAATCGTGGGGGTCGCCGCGGGCCTCCTCCTGTGACCATCACGCGAGGAACGCGGCCCGCCACTCGGGCAGAATCGCCACGTTCATCGCGATCAGGAACGCCGCCGCGATAGGCAGCGAGAGAAGTCCGAGGACGATCCCGCCGAGCGAGAAGACGAGGGCGAAGCCGGGAATCGCGAGGAGAAGGGTGGCGAGCAGGGGGGTTACGCGTCCCCTGCGCCCCTGGCTTGTGGAGGGTTGGACGAGGAGCAGGACCGTCGCGCCGATCGCCGGAAGGATCCCGACGACCACACCAATGACCAAGAGTCCCGGAAGTTCCGGAATCGGATTCACGCAGGCCTGGATGCACAAGCCGTCCCGAAGGTAGCAGGCGACCGCGGCCGCGCATCCCATGGAGGCCCCCAGGTAGACCGCTCCCAAGCCGAGGGCAACCGCCGCGACGACGGCAGGGAATTCAAGGAGAGCACGGGACCGCACGAGCCGCGGAGGACCCGCCAATCGCATGAACCTGACGACTTCGTTCGGCCCAGTCCTCCTCGACGCTCCGGACTCGTCGCTGGCCATCACGAGATCATGGCGGGGGGACTCGACGTCGGTCGAAAGAAACCCCCGCTCGGGGATGGCGCGAGAGTGACCGACCCCGCGCGGTGCGCGTCTCCCCGCGGACGGACCTATCCCGCTAATCCCCCCGTTTCATGTTTGACGGTTATCCCACGAAAGGACTTTGGCGGCGAGGCCCATGCCTCCGGCGGTGGGCGTGTGGCCATCCTTGGACTCGACACCGTGGCGATCGTCGTCTCAGACCGCCGAAGGGCGATCGCGTGGTACCGCGACGTGCTGGAACTCCCCGTCGGCTACATCGGGCCGAACGATCCGACCGCCCCGACGGGGGCGGGAACGCCGGACGACCCAGGGCACTGGATCGAGATGGGCCCTCCGCGGCCGCGCACGGGGGTCCATCTGTGCGAGCTCGGCGGCAGGACGGAGCCTGGGCCCACGGGGATCACGTTCCTCACGGACGACATCCTGGCGGAGCACGAGCGGTTGCGGGCGCGGGGCGTGAAGTTCACGTACCCGCCAAAGCGCATGGAGTGGGGCGACTGGCTGTGCGAGTTCGAGGACCCGGACGGAAACGTATTCGACCTCAAGCAGCCATCGGACCCGGGACTGTGGGGAGCGCCGCCAGAGGCTCCTTGAGCCCCGGATCGGGACGCGGCAGGACCGGGGAAGCGCGAGGCCACCGTCCGAGAGGTCCGATTCCTGCCGCTCCGCACAACGATGATGGGAGCGCACCTTCAAGCCCCCAGGCTCTGATGGCGGGATATCGACGCCCTCGACGTCCGCATCCTGCGCACCATGGGGACGCAGGCCTATGGCCGGAGCCCGAAACCGATTGCGGCTCTCAAGTCGGGCGCGATCGCGAAGGCGCTTCGCCTCACCCCGGAGCGCGTCCGCGACCGCATCGCAGGGATGGAGGAGGCCGGGTTGATCAGCGGCTACGGGATCGTTCCGAACTCCCGCCATCTGGGCGTCGAGACGAGTTGGTACTACTACGCGTTCCCCGACGACGACGCGGTCGATCGTGCGATGGAAAAGCTGGAGCCGGTGGACGGCGTCGCCGCCTGTTGCGCGTTTCTCGGCGGGTTGATGTGCGTGGGTCTCTACCACCGGAGTCCCGCGGACCTGGAACGCAAGCTCAGGCTCCTACTTGCGCTCGCGGGGGAGGGCGAACTGCGCAAGTTCTTCGACGTCGAGATGCCGCTTGTGCATCGTCCGCTCTCCCGCCTCGACTGGCGCGTCGTCCAAGCCCTGCGTCCGGACGCCGTTCGGCCCCCCGCGGAGGTCGCCAAGGACCTCCGCGTGAGCGCGAAAACGGTGAAGCGCCGGCTCGACCGGATGGCGAACGAGGGATCCGTATTCGTGGTGCCATGGCTGGACGGCAGCAAGGCGGAGGGCATGTTCCTCTTCTATCTCCTCGTGGGGACGGGCGAGGAGGCGGGCCCCGGGACGCTGAACGCCCTTCGCCGCGCCTTCGACGGGTCACTCGTCTCCGTGGACCTCCTCGCTGCACGCGAGCTCGGCACGTACTCGCTCCTCTTGGCGGCGAAGTCAATGTCCGACGCGGACGCCCTCCGGCGGGCCGCGAGGAAAGTGAAAGGAGTTTCCTCCTCGCGACCGTTCCTGTTCCGGGCTGCCTCCGAGAGTGATGCCTGGGTCGACGAAGCGATCGCGGAACGCGTCGCAGTCTCTCGCGGCCGAGGTGTCCAATTCCCGTGAGCGGACCCCTCGAGAGGGACAGTTTTCCCGGGTTCTTTCCGATTTGAGGGGCACCGCGTCCGCATCCTATGTCTCTCGCGAACGTGTGCGGAAGGCCGGTGACCCAAATGGTCTCAGGCGAAGTGTCTCGGATCGTGCGCGCGCCTCGTGAACAAGTGTATGCGCGGTACCTCACCGCGTACCAAGACGTCCCGAGGTTGTACCCGAACCTCGTGAAATCCATGAAACTCCTGAGCCAGGAGGGGAACGTCCGGACGTTCCGGTGCGACGAAGTCTGGGGCGGCCGTTCGTTCCGCTACACCATGAAGGAGACGCTCCATGCCCCGAGCGGCTCCGACCAGATCGTGCTCGACGGCGAGGGGAAGGGGATGCGCAGCCGGTGGGCGTTCGAGGCCGTAGAGGGCGGAACGAACGTCCGGATGATCTACGAGTGGAAGGGCCTGAAGGGGCTCGTGATCGGCGGGCTGATGAGGAAGCGGTTCGAGCAGGAGTTCGCGGGCGCGCTCGAGCGCTACTCGAGGATTCTCGAGGCGCCGGCGTGATCTGCTGCACGTTGGAATGTGGAGTGTCACGGGCCCTGCAGCCCCCGCCACGCCATCGCCGCCGAGGGAGACGGTCGGACGGGGAGGCGGCCTCGCAGCACCGGGAAGCCACGGACCGATCTCGCAGATCGTAGGTCGTCGGCCGCCCGCGTGCTGCTGCTCACGCACGCGCTCCCATCTCGCCGTCAAGCGACGCAATCTCGTTGGGGTTGAAGACACCGACCTCCGTCGCGATGGCGGTGAGGAGTTGCGGAGGCACGACCTCAAAGAGGGAACGGGCCCCCGGGGACCACTCCGGGGACCTCCGATGCCGATCGAGCTTGATCGTCTCCACGACCGCGTATACCCGTCGACCCGCCTCGAGGGCCCGCTCCGCCAGGCGGCGGCTGAGCACCTTGTTGAGGATTCCGCCGTCTTGGAACAGGGCGTCGGCCCCGAGCACGACGACGTCCGAGGACGCCGCCACGGTTTCGAGCTCCTCGTCCGGGGCAAGACGCACTTCGTCAACGTGTTCCCGGAGGGTTTCGGTCGTGAGGCGCCCCTCGCCCCCGGGAATCGACTCGAGGACGGTGACCGAGCGCAACCGGCCGCTCGCGCGGAGGTGATCGAGTGCCTCGAGGACAGTCGAGCTCCGACTCAGCGTCGCCACCGCCACGGGCCGGTCGATGACCTCGAGCAGTCGCCGCGCGGTCCGGGACCGCGAAGTGACCAGAGACCGCCGGAATTCGGAGATCGCGTCGGGGTAGCTCCCCCGGCCCGCCACGGAGTCCATCCGCGCGGAGAGACAAGACCGCACCGCGTTCCGCACGGCGATCATGTCCGGCTGGGCGGCGGTGAGCGCGGCGGCGAGCTCCCGTAGAACCGCCGGCGGCGGGTCGGTCTCGTAGGCCATCAGGTCCACGGCGGCGAGCGCCAGGTCCAACGAACCCGACGTCCGGTCGGCCGCAATTCGACGTACCTCAGCCTCAAGGTCGGGACGCACGCCCCACCCCCATCTTCGAACTGAATCGAACGAGCGCCCCGGCCGGGATTCGAACCCGGGCACTCGGCTCGACAGACCGAGATCATAGACCGCTAGACCACCGGGGCGTGGGGTCGCGATACCAAGGGGTCTCCCATAAACCTTGCCTCCGGCCGCGCTCAGGGCCCCAGCGGGACGTAATCCTCGATGGAGATAGCATCCCGACCCACAGCTCGCGCGAGGGCGTCATCCGCCGTGATGACCTTGAGGCCGAGCAGCTTCGCGAGGGCCATGTAGGATGCGTCGCAGATTGGCAGGCCCCGCGCGTAGGAAACGTGGACGGCCCTCCGGGCGAATTCGCCCACGAGCACGTGGCGCCGGAAGCCGTAACCGTCGAGGACGACCTGCGCTTGGAGGCAGGCGGCCTCGTCGAAGCGCGAAGAGAACCGAAGGGCGTTGAGAACCTCGAACGGAAGGACCTCAGGGACGTGGAGTTGCACGTCCTGGGCCACGAAATCGTCACGCAGCCGGAGGGCTTTTGCCCTACCCTCTTCGTGGAGGAACCACTTGACGATCACGCTAGCGTCGGCGACCAGATCCATACCGGCGGTCCCTCCATTCCCGGATCAGCCTCGTTGAATCGAATCCCCGGGGGACCGTCACCCGAATCCGATCGTTGAGCTGCGCGGCACGAATACGGTTCTTGGTGGTTTCCTCCTCGAGAATTCGGGAAATCGCCTGACGAATCGCGTCGCTCCAGTTGATCGTGACGGAGTCCATGCGCCCTTTCGTCTCCTCGTCGACGCGCAACGTGATCAGGGGCATTGTATAGACATGATATATATGATATAAAGACCTGTCGCCGAGGATGTCGGGACTCTCTTCGCAAGACCTCTCACCGCCTCATGTCGCCGCCGCTCACCGCACTCCGAGCCGTCGCGTGGGCAGTCCCCCCGGCTGGAGCGCGAGGAAGAGCAGGGAGAGGATCAGGGCGGCCGCGAGCAGGAGCGCGGTGATCGGGTCCCGCACGCCGAACTCCAAGGAGAACGCCGGGAGGAGAAGCAGTGACCCGCCGTACGTTAGTACGAGCGCGCCGCCGGAGATCATCAGGGAGCGTAGGATCACCGCCCGTGTCCGTCGCGCAGTCGCGTCGTCCCGTGACGCCGAGGCCAGAGCGGGGCCGAATGCGCGGGAGTGGTACAGCAGCACGTTTATCCCGATTAGCGCCACGACGTACGCGAGAAGATGCTCAATCGGCCGGTTCGTCGCGAAGAGGCCGAGCCCGAGGGTGGAGGCCCCGTACGCGAGGGTCGTGATCCTTGCCCCCAACGGCTGGAGGCGGACCGCGGCCCACACCCCGGCCGCGGCGGCGACGAGCAGAATCAAGCTCGCGAACGCGCGTTGCGTCGGGTGCGCGATCGCGTCGACCTCGATCCAAGGGGGCACGCCGAGGATCACGACGGCGGCCACGGAGGAGAAGCGGAGCATCCGATCCATCAGCGGCGACGCGGGTACGGTCTCACCCCCTGCAGCGCGACCGCGAGCGGCCGTTCCGGGTTCCAGTCGACGACATCCGCGTATCCCCGGAGGGACTGGATGAGCGCGTCGCGCTCCATGAGCAGGACGCGGTAGGCGAGCGCCGCGAGCGGGTCGTCCCCGTACATCGCCCGCTCGACCTCGATCGGGGACGGGGACACGACGAGCACATCGAGGCCGTGGCTTCGCAGCCCCGCAATCACGTCCACCGCCTTCCGGTCGAGCAGAGGCGAGACGATGATCAGCTGCGCGTCCGGCGGGAAGAAGCGGGCGAAGACCCACGCGACGTGCTCGAGGGACCACTCGCCACCGGGGCGCACGCGCAGGAGCGCGTCCACGATCCGGTAGAGTTGGCGGCGGCCATAGCCGGGGTACACCCAGTCGAGGAGCGCGCGCTGGACGATGAGGCCGCACCGGTTCCGCGCGTCCAAGATCTTCGCCGCCATGCTGACCGCGGCGGTGACGCCGAGCTCGACCGTGCTCCGCGGCAACGGGCCGACCTCGGACTCGCTCCGCGCGTCGAGGATGATCACGGCGTCTCCGCTCCGCTCCGCCTCGTACTCGTTCGTGAAGAGGCGGTCGAGCCGCGCGGAGGCCTTCCAGTTCACGTGGCGGGTCTCGTCACCCGGCACGTAGTCGCGGATCGAGAAGAACTCGAGTCCCGGCCCGACCTGGCGGCTTCGGACGCTCCCCATGGGGGAGCGGACGCGGCGCGGGACGATCCGGACCCGACGGAGGTCCTCCATCCGGGGGACCGCGACGAGGCGGTCCTCCACCTCGAGGCGCGACTCCTCGTACCGGAGGCCGAGTGGATCCGCCGCGCGGAGGACGACGGGGCCGATCGCGTACTCGCCTTTGATGCGAGGCACGACCGTGTACGCGAGGTCCACGGACGCGCGCGGGGCGAGGGTGAGGAACCCGTGCGACGCGCCTTTCGTGACCTCGAGCGGTTCCGGTAGGTCGTCGAGCACCTCGAGGCTCGCGACGCGAGGCCCCCGGTTCGTGAGGCGCAGGCGGACGTCGACGGGCTGGCCGACGGCCGCGCGGTCGCGGGAGATCGTGCGGGTCGCCTCGATGCGGAGAGGCTGGGGGGCGAGCATGGCGCCAATCCCGAGGTACAGGAGGATGGGGACGACGAGGGCGAGGGCCCGCCAGGACCGGGCGAGGAACGCGACCGTCACGAGGGCAGCGGCCGCGGTCAAGAGAGCGGCAACCATACTGGTCTTCATTACTTGGTCCTCACTGATTCTTGATTTGTCCCCTCAGCAGCTCCCGCACATCGATGTAGTGAAGGGTTAGCAAGGCTGCCAAACCCACGAGCAGGACCGCACCTCCCCAAGAGCTGTCTCGTTTGAACGTGATTGGCATCAACATCCCGGCCACCAAGAAGAGGACTATCGACGGGGGCAACCACCGCGCTTGCTTCGTCAGCTGGAATGCCACCATTCCGGCCGCCCCTAGGAGAAGACTGGCCAAGAAGAGGGATGACATCGGCTGTCCAGATGTCACGACAGGAAGAACAATCGCTGCCAGTACTATGCCCGCAAGAAGAGCGCTCAGAAAGGCACGCTCGGCCAATCGCATCTTATTCGACCTTCGGGACCGGCACTGCCGCCAACACCTCGCGCACGATCTTCGCGGTCCGCACTCCCTTGATCCACGGGTCCGGCTTCAGGAGCACGCGGTGCGCGAGCGCCTCCACCGCCACGCCCTTGACGTCGTCCGGGACGACGAAGTCCCGCCCCCGGATCGCCGCCTGCGCACGCCCGAGCTTCATCAAGGCGAGGGACCCCCGCGGGCTCGCGCCGACCTCGACCTGCGAGTGCTCCCGCGTCCGCGCCACGATGTCCACGATGTACCGCTCCACGTCGTCGTCCAGGTGGACGTCCTCGATCGCGGCCTGGAGGGCGAGGACGACCTCCGGGTCCGCCGCAGCGGCGATCTTCACGTCGTCGCTCCTCCGCTCGCGGCGGCGATCCAGGATCTCCTTCTCCTCGTCGCGCGTCGGGTACCCGATGTCGATCCGCATGAGGAACCGGTCGACCTGCGCCTCCGGGAGCGGGTACGTGCCCTCGTACTCGATCGGGTTCTGCGTCGCGAACACCACGAACGGGCGGGGGAGCGCGTGCGTCTGCCCCTCGAGCGTCGTCTGCCGCTCCTGCATCGCCTCCAAGAGGGCGGCCTGCGTCTTCGGCGGCGCCCGGTTGATCTCGTCCGCGAGGAGCACGTTCGTGAACACGGGGCCCGTCCGGAGGACGAACTCGCTCGCCTTCCGGTCGAAGACGTACGTCCCCGTGATGTCCGCCGGGAGCAGATCGGGCGTGAACTGCACGCGCTTGAACGTGCACCCGAGGGCGGTCGCGAAGCACTTCGCCATGAGCGTCTTCGCGAGGCCCGGGTAGTCCTCGATGAGGACGTGGCCGTCGCACAGGATCGCGAGGAGCATCCGCTCCAGCACGGATCGCTTCCCGACGATCACGGTGCCGACCTGATCCATGATCCGGGCGCCCGCCGTCGCCACGTCCGCGGGCTTCACCGCCATGCCTCCATCCGCTCGAGGAGGCCGCGGACCCGACCTGCGAAGTCCGCCCGCTTCGGGAGCGCTCGCCCGGAATCCCCCCGGGAGACCTTCGAGCCCCCGAGGACGAACCGCGCCAGCGTCTCGTCCCCCACGAGGGCCCGAACCCTCGCCGGCTCGCGCATGGCCGCGAGGAGGGCATCCTCCGGGACCTCGCGGAGCACGCGGACCTTCTCCAAGAACGCATCGCGCAGCCGCGCCTCGAAGACGTGCTGCGAGTACGCGAGCCCGCGTTGCGCACGCTGCAGGATCGTGCGAAGGTCCGAAAGCTCGCCCAACGGGTGCGCGGGCGCGGGAGCCCTCGGTCCGAGACCTGGAGGCTCCGTCGTCCCCGCGACGAGGCGGACGGCGAGGTATCCGACGGCCGCGAGGACCAGCGCATACAGCAACCATCGGAGGGCGCCGCTGTACACCGCCCAGGATGCCGTCGCACCGACCAGGACGATGAACATGACAATCATGTACAGCGCCGGGAGGGTGAAGGACCACCCCACCCCGTTCCTGGCCCCCACGCCGCCCGTCGCCCCAGGGGGTGGAGGCGCCCGGGACACCCCTCCGACCCGCATCGCGCGGAGGGGAGCGCCGCGAACGATCCCGCTCACGGGGCCGCCTCCAGGTCGCGTCGGATCGCGACGAGGGACGTGATCGCAGCGTCCCTTTGGGGCTGGCGGATCGGGTGGGCGCTGTACCGCGCTTCCTCGAAGAGGGACGTGAGGTCGTCGATGGCATCGTGCGAGAGGCCCATCGCGCGGAAGGCGTCCGCCTCGAATTCTCGGGCTGTCTGCGACGGCCCCTGCGTCAACCCATGGCCCTCGAAGAGGAGGACCATGGACCGGTAGCAGCGCAACACGACCGCGCGAAAGTCCCCTCCGGACTCCAAGTCCGCGATCGCCCGCCGAACCGTGCGAGCGAGCGCCGCCTTCCGACGCTGGATCGGTGGCCCCTCCCCCGACGCGGAGGCGAGAAGGGGCGGGAGGAGCCGGCGCGCGAAGAGGAGGACGAGCGCGCCGAGCGCCCCGAGCAGGACGAACAGCATCCAGGACGAAGGCGTGCCGAACGGAAGGCGCGGTGGTTCGTCCGACCCTCCGCCGGTGCCGCCGGAGGTCTCCTCGGTCGTGCCGCCGCCGAGAACCTGCTCGAACGCCTCCCGCGTCTCCGTCCAGAATAGGAGCGCGATCAGCAGAAAGGCGATCGCCATCGCGAATCCCACGAGCTCCCACACGGAGAGGAGCTTCCAGGGAGGAACGCCCCGCCGCCACAGGATGATCACGCCGACGGCGACGACGAGCGCGAGCGACACGAGGACGACCACGTACAGGACGCGCAGGGCATCGCCCGCACCCTGCTGGACCGCGGCCGCGCCTGGGTCCGGCTCCCCGACCGGCGGGGGCGGGAGCTCCTCCGAGCCCGGGTCCAAGTTCCGGAGGTTGAACGCGAGGAGGCTCAGGAGCGCGATCGATGCGAGGACCAGGAGGGGCACGGACGCTCGTTGGAACCGCCGCTCGACGTCCGCCACGCCCATTCCAAGCCGCGGCGGATATTTAAGAAAGCCTCAGGTCGCGAGCTGGAGCCGGGCCGCGTTGATCAGCCCCCGGCCCGCGCGCCAGTACCACAGCGCGAGCAGGAGCGGGATCACCGCCAGGATCGCCACGATGACGCCCCACGGTCCCGGGGCCCCCGCCGCCATCGCGTCCGGGAACGTCTCCTGCCCACCGAGGAAGCGCTCGAACGGGCCGTCCGTCGTCGCGGTGCCGCCCGTCGACCCCGTCCCTCCGCTGAATGTGACGGGCGTCGTCGCTGCGGTCAGGATCGCGACGAGGCTCGCGGAGAACAGGAGCACAGAGAGCGCGAGGGAGATCATGATCTTGACCTGATGAGGACGGAGGATGTTCCGCCCCCGCCTCGTGAGCTCGTAGTAGATCCACTTCCGTCCCTCGTCCTGTTTCGTGACGAGGCCCGCGGTGACGAGCCGGTCCAGGTGCTCGAGGAGGGTGGGCTTCGCGAGGCTCATGGCGTGGGACAGGTCCGTGACCGTCATCCGCCGGGCCTCAAGCTGCTTCAAGACCTCCACGCGGACCTCGGAGGCCAGGGCTTTGAACGCCTCGCGGTCGAGGGTGATCGTCCCCGGCTCCATGTGCGTGGTCTATGCGTGCGACCCGTATTTAACCCGTGCGCGTTCGTTCGGGAGGAGGCGAACATCGACGCCGGCATGCCCCTGTCCTCACGCGGGAGTCACTGCGCCCCGATTCCCATTCCCGCCT
>Ga0209520_10000983_pt1 | contig 16073 bp, 17 predicted proteins | sample Rifsed16ft1_FD_184009 | JGI IMG/M metagenome (GOLD analysis project Ga0209520, IMG submission 184009) | Soil microbial communities from Rifle, Colorado, USA - sediment 16ft 1 (version 2) | ecosystem: Environmental > Terrestrial > Deep subsurface > Rock core/Sediment | place: Rifle, Colorado...
CCACCATTGGCATCTGATTTAGTAGGTGATGTTACTATAACTAATGATGCCACAACATTTCTCCCACTTGGAGAAACAACAATAACGTGGACTGCTACTGACGAGGAAGGAAACTCGGCAAGTACGACCCAGAAAATTACTGTGGTTGATACAACTGCCCCAGAATTGTTTGTACCATCAGACATAACAATTGATGCAATAGCTCTTAAAACTCCAATAAATGTAGGAGAAGGAACAGCCATTGACTTGGCAGATTCTGCTATTACTATTACAAATGACGCACCGTTCTCATTTTCTCTTGGGGAAACTATAGTTACTTGGACTGCTATTGATTCATTTGGTAATTCTGTAAGTTCTTCACAGACAATTAATGTACAAGCATGCGGCAAACCAGATTCTTACTATAACATGATCATGGGAAGTCCTGAGGATGATATCTTATCTGGAACCAACGTAGCAGATCTAATATTTGCTGAAGAAGGAGATGATATCGTAATGGGCGCAAAAGGAAATGATTGTATCTTTGGAGGAGATGGTGATGACATTATCTTTGGAAACGAAGGTACTGACAACCTATCAGGTGGAGATGGAAACGATGTCATCAAAGGGCAATCAGGTGATGACACTATGACAGGAAACTTTGGTGTCGATATAATTGATGGTGGTGACGATAACGACTCGTGCAACATTGGTCAAGATCCTGATGGCGACATTGAAATGAAATGTGAAGCATAATTCAATTTTAATTCCAATTATGTACTATCTAGTCTAGACTACTAGTTTCATATTGTAAAGTAATTTTGTAAAATATGTATCAAATATTTTTTTACATTGCTATATAGTGACAATACCCTCTATGTTACAACTATAAAAAATAGCGATCTAGTTTATATCACATTATTCTTTTAATAAAATTAATGACAAATCTAAAAACAGTCGTAATTGCTGCAATTATTGTAACAGTGAGTTTTGCTATTCTTTCCTTCGAGGGATATTCACTAAACGAGATTATAGCTGAGGAATTAAGTGAAGACAAAGGCTACCTATTTGCCGAAGACGCAGTGATTACTGGCATGTTTGATTTCAGTAAAGGAACAGAAATAAGTCGATTCGAGATTTTTACTCAAAACACCGGTTTTAAGGCTAGGGAAAAATTCGCTTTCACATTGGAAAAAATAGTAGGTGAAACGCCTTTATTACACGAAGTTGCTGATCACGACTTTTTGTACAGAAACTCTGCAGCTGAAAAAAAAGATGATAATACATTCGATGTAAAAATCATCATTTCCCAAGGAAAAGACCAGAAACGTAGTTTTTCATACTCCAGTTGTTTCATCAAAGATTATTTTGTGGTATCAAAAACTGACAATGAAGAAGGCTGGACACAAGGCAAAGGTTTTGCTGTGGTAGATCATTTTGAGATACAATGTGGTAGTTATCAGCCTAATAACCCAGTTTATGAAGAAATGACTGCAGTCAAAGAAATAGCCGATGCAAAAAGTAGTAAAGATTATCAATCAGAACAAAAAAAGATGGAACGATAACAAATTCCAATAATTTCTAAATTTTTTATTTGATCGCATCAATTTTGATCGCTATATAGTCACAATATAGTATATGGAGAACAGAGATTTAACATCCAATTATTATGTAAAGTTATGGGACAATGGCTTTCTTGGGTAAAATCTAATGAAAAAGAACTCTTAGCAATTTTAGATAAACTTGCAAAAAAAGCAGTTGAAACCTCTGAAACACTAGTTGAACTATTTCAAAACTTCGATAACGCAGAAGATTATAAAAATAAAATTAGAAGACTAGAAAGAGAAGCTGACGGACTAACACGTTCGATTTTTGCAGAACTTAATAAAACTTTCATTACACCACTTGATAGAGAGGATCTACAACGAATAGCCTCTAAGATAGATGATGTAATTGACTTTATGGAGGGAATTTCAGGAAGAATAATAAGTTATAAAATTACTACACCTCCACCATACATGAAAGAAATCGCACAGGAGCTTACAAAGGCAACAAAAGAAGTTGAATACATGATTTCTAGACTAAAAAACGTCAAAGGTGATAAGACGATTATCACCCATTGTAGAAATACTAGTGATATAGAGCATAATATAGATGACCTTTATAGACAAGCAGTAGGTGCTCTTTTTGAAACAAATGATCCAATAAATATAATTAAAATGAAAGACATCTATGAAGGATTAGAAACCGCATCTGATAGATGTGTTGATGTTGCAGATGTTGTTGAAGACATTGTTTTGAAATACGCCTAGTGGTTTTTTATGTATGAGCTAGCCATCGGAGCAATAATAGCAGCACTAATATTTGATTTTGTAAACGGATTTAATGATGCAGCTAATTCTGTTGCCACAGTAATTGGGACTAGAGTGTTAAAACCTTTTCACGCAGTTTTATTAGCTGCAGCTGCAAACTTTGCTGGACCATTTATTTTTGGAGTTGCAGTTGCAACAACAATTGCCAAAGGAATTCTCAATCCTGAAGATGTTACAATTTACATGATTATAGGGGGTTTGATAGGAGCTACAAGTTGGGCCTCGCTTTGTACCTATTTTGGTCTTCCAATATCCGTTAGCCATTCCTTAATTGGAGGTTTGATAGGAACAGGTTTAGCAGTACTTAGCCCAGAAAAACTTCTGTTTGACGGTTTAATTAAAGTGGGATTAGGAATAATTGCGTCACCTTTAGGGGGATTAGCAATTAGCTTTTTATTTGCTGGTGCAATTATTACTTTTTTTTCAATGTATCATCCTCGAAAAGTAAATTCTACATTTGGCAGGTTACAATTAATTTCGTCGGCATGGTTTGCATTGACTCACGGAGCAAATGATGGTCAAAAAACCATGGGCATTATAGTTCTTATTTTGTTATCCGCGGGATTACTTACTGAATTTGAAGTTCCTTTTTGGGTAATAATGATTTCTGCTTCTGCTATAGCACTTGGAACTTTATGTGGTGGTTACAAAGTTATCAAAACTTTGGGAATGAGGGTTACACGATTAAAACCATATCAAGGATTTGCCGCTGAAACAGGAGGAGGAATAATTTTAGCAATCTTTGCCATACTAGGAATCCCCGCAAGTACCACTCACGCTATTACTGGTTCTATTATGGGTTCAGGTGCAGTTAGACGAAAATGGGCCGTAAGATGGAAAGTAGGGCGGCAAATTGTATTTGCTTGGTTAATTACCATTCCTGGTAGTGCTGGTATAGCATACCTGAGTACAATTGTTATACACCTATTTGTGTGACTACTACAAAGCCAAACAGAATGAAATTTTCAAATTTGACAATCTTTATTGCCGAATTACTTGGAACGTTTGGACTCCTTGTCGCAGCAACGGGTTCCATCGTTTACGATTCAAGTCTTGGAAATATCCTAGGGCCAATTTTTGTTGCTATAATTCATTTTATTGGTTTGGCGATAGTGGTGTATGCATTTGGAAAATATTCTATGGCACATTTTAACCCTGCAGTAACAATTGGATTTTTCATTTCAGGATATATTAACGCAAAAAAGCTACCCGTATACTTTAGTGCGCAAATTATTGGAGCATTCTTGGGAACATTTTTTGTAAAATACGTCATAGGAGATTTTGCAAATCTTGGTTTGAATTTTCCAAACTATTCATATCCAGTTTCTTTATTCTATGGAGTTGAAATCATCGCCACAATAATGCTAATGGGTGTAATTCTTACAGTTGTTCATATCAAAGGCTTAAACAAATTTGCTGGCTTGGCAATAGGTGCAATAATAGCATTAGATGTATACTTTCTTGGACCGATCTCAGGAGCTTCTATGAATCCAATTCGTTCTCTATCTCCAGCTATAGTTACCGGAATTCCAGAGGATTTGTGGTTGTATTGGTCAGCCCCATTCATTGGATCTGCAATAGCAGGATTAATTTATCACAAGAAATTTTCTCACTTCAAAAATCAAGAGTAGTTTGAACTCATTTTGAAAATATTACGAATAATAATGACAAAAAATACGGCTAATTATTGAATTCAAAGAAATTATTCACAGAAGCAAAAAAAGTTATTCCCGCTGGAGTAAACAGCCCAGTACGATATTTTGAACCATATCCCTTCTTCGTAAAAAAATCACAAGGGTCATCAATTTGGGATGAAGATGGAAATCAATACATTGATTTTTGCAATGGTTATGGTGCACTATTACTAGGACATCGAAGAAAGGAAATAATTTCTGCAGTATCAAACCAGCTAAAAAGAGGAACTCTTTTTTGTACACCTACAGAACTTGAAATAAAATTATCTAAACTAATCATTGGAAATTTTCCATCAATTGAAAAAGTCAGGTTAGTAAATACTGGTTCAGAAGCTACAATGACTGCAATTAGACTTGCAAGAGGATATACCAAGAAGAAAAAAATTATTAAATTTGAGGGATGTTATCACGGAGCTCACGATTCAGTATTGGTAAAAGCAGGATCAGGCTCTGCACATCATGGGATCTCAGTTTCTGAGGGAGGGTTACCGGAGGTTTCAAAAAATACTCTAGTAGTACAATATAACAATTCCCAAGAACTAGAACGAGTTCTAAAGAAAAACAAAGATGTTGCAGGAGTTATAGTTGAACCAATACTTGCAAACATGGGTTTGATCTTGCCTGAAAAAGATTTCCTTTCAGATATTAGAAAAATCACAAAAAACCACAATGTGCCATTAATTTTTGATGAGGTTGTTACTGGATTTCGTGTTTCTCCAGGAGGCGCACAACAACACTTTGGAATAAAACCAGATATTACAACTTTAGGAAAAGCACTTGGAAATGGATTTGTAATAGCTGCAGTAGGAGGAAGAAAAGAAATCATGAACCAACTGACTCCAGGTGGGAAAGTTTACCAGGCAAGTACATTTGCAGGAAATCCAATATCCGTAAGTGCTTCAATTGCTTCAATTACAACTATGAACAAACTAAAAAACAAAATTTATCCAAAACTAGCACAGTATTGTGCACTTCTTTCTAGAGCAATTGACGATATAGCTAGTGATTTGAAAATTCCACACCAAATTAATTTCACCAGTTCAATGTTTCAAATTTTCTTTACTAATAAACCCGTTACAGACTATAGAACATCAAAAAAGGCAGATGATAAAAAATTCCAAAAAATGTTTCGTTCATTATTAAAAAGTGGAATATTTATTGCACCTTCTCAATTTGAAACGGTTTTCTTATCAGATGCACACACAAAAGCCGATTTAAACAAGACTCTAAACGCATATCATACTGCTCTCAAGTCGGTGAAGAATTGAAATACATAATTGGAACTAGAGGAAGTAAACTCTCCCTCGCTCAAACAAATTGGGTTATTTCTGAATTAAAAAAAGTAAATCCAGATTCAGATTATGAAATTAAAACAATTACAACAAAAGGAGATACTGATGCACGCCCACTATTCACTTTAGATCAAAAGGGCATTTTTGAAAAAGAAATTGATAAGGCAGTGGCAGAAAAACAAGTGGATTTTGCAGTTCATAGTCTCAAAGATGTGCCATCAGAACTGGCACCCAATCTAAGTCTGAGTTGTATTCCTATACGTGAGGCAATTAATGACGTGTTCATTTCTACTAATGGCTCTACACTAGAAACAATAAAGTCAGGTGCAGTAATCGGTACAAGTAGTCTAAGACGTGCTGTTCAAGTATCAAGATTACGTTCCGATGTTATTGTAAAACCTATCAGAGGAAATGTAGAGTCTAGAGTCAGAAAAATAAACGGAGAAGAATACGACGGAGTTGTTCTTGCACAAGCTGGAATTAACAGACTTGGTCTTGATGTTAAAGTCTCAAAACTCTCAACAATTGATTTTCCACCATCCCCTGGACAGGGGGCCTTGGGAATTGTAAGTCGAAGTGATGATACTAAAACAAATTCCATGTTAAAGAAAATTGAAGATAATGATTCTAGAATAGAAATAGAAGCTGAAAGAGCATTTTCAAAGTTTGTTGAATCAGGATGTAGGTTTCCCGTTGGTGCATTTGCTAAATTAAATGGAAATGATTTGAAACTTACAGTTGCAGTATACTCTATAGATGGAAAAAAATCAATAATTATTGAAAAAAATGGAAACAAAAATGATCCAGTTGCTTTAGGAAAGATGGCAGGAGAGGAGCTAAACAATCAAGGTGTTAAAGAACTTGCAATAAATTGGAGAGAAAAGGTTGAGGAATGGAATAAAAAATGACAGGTAAGGTGTATTTAGTAGGTGCAGGTCCAGGAGACTCTAAATTAATTACACTTAGAGCAGTTGAGCTTCTAAAAAAAGCAGACGTAGTTCTTTATGATCGATTGGTTAGCAAAAAAATTCTTGCAATGGTTCCAAAGAAAGCCAAAAAAGTTTACGTTGGTAGAGATGTTGGTGATGATTATCTTCATCAAGAAAGTACAAACGATTTAATGGTAAAGTATGCTAAAACTAAAAAAAATATTGTAAGACTGAAAGGAGGAGATCCCATAATTTTTGGTAGAGGTGGAGAAGAAGCAGAATATCTAAAAAAACGAAAAATTAAGTTTGAAATCATTCCTGGAATAACTTCTGGAATTGGATCGGCTACATATGCTGGTATTCCACTAACACATAGAAAATTTGCCTCGTCGGTCGTTTTTGTAACAGGTCATGAAGATCTACAAAAGTCAAAAGAGAAGGTCAGATGGAAAAAACTTGCACAGTCGGTTGATACTATAGTAATCATGATGGGTCTTTCACGAATAGGTATCATCTGCAAACAGCTAATTGAAGGAGGAATGAACAAAAAAACTCCTGTTGCTGTGATTCAGGAAGGCACTACACCACAACAAAAAATGATTACTGGTAATGTCTCAAATATTTCAAAACTTGTGACTCAAAAGAAAATCAGACCCCCCTCTATAATTATAATAGGCAAGGTAGTTAATCTCTCAAAAACAATAGGTTGGAAGTAACAATGCTGCAAGGAAAAACGATCGCAATTACACGCTCTGAGGAAGACTCTGAAGAATTTGTTGAACTAGTTTCAAAAGAAAACGCAAAACCAATTCCCTTGCCTACAATAGAGTTGGTAACAAAGGGAGAAAAAATTGTGGATGAGTTTCTTGAATCAACAAAACAATATGATCCTGATTATTCTGTTTTTATGAGCTCAAAAGCAGTTAAGCTTCTTTTTGATTCTTCAAAAAAAATCTCAATGTATGAAAAACTTCAACTTGCTGTAGCAAATACTATAGTGATCGCAGTAGGTCCAAAGACCAAATCTGCCCTTGAAGCAGAAGGAATCAAAGTTTCTCATATGCCAAAACGATTTTCATCAGTTGGTGTTGGCGAAGTCTTTACTAGACTAAATGCTGTTGGTAAAAAAGTCATAGTGCCAAGAAGTGGAGCATCAACCCCTTTTCTTAAAACTCTTTTAGAAAAGATCGGTCTTAATGTAAAAGAGATCTATCTCTACGATATTTGTGCCTTTCGTGATACATCCCAATGGAATAATTTTCGTCAACTATTTTCACAAAATAAAATTGATGGAATTATTTTTACAAGTGCTTCATCAGTTAGAGCATTTTTTGAAATTATGAAAAAAGATTACGATGAAAAAACATTATTGAATAATTTGCAGAAAATTAAAATTGTTTCAATCGGTCCATTCACATCTGAAGAGCTTAACAAACTTGATTTACAAAACACTGTTGCAGATGTTCACACAGTGCCAGGAGCTTTTGAAACAATAAAAAATATTTTTTCATTAGCTTAGCCTATCAATTATACTTGATTTAGCTCTGCCTACTCCGATCTACAAGTAGTAATGGTTGTGGAATCTATTAATAATATAACGGTGTTATTGTCTGCATGGCTACTGAAAATCTTAACATGGATTATTCAAAATATGATTTCAAAGATTCAACTGATTTGTATGTGCATCTCAGCAAAAAAGGTCTTTCAAAAGATACTGTCATTGCTATTAGCAAAATGAAAGATGAACCTCAATGGATGCTTGATTTTAGATTACGTTCTTATGAAATTTTTATGAAAAAACCAATGCCAACATGGGGTGGTGACCTAAGTGTAATTGATTTCCAAAATATCTACTATTATGCAAAGGCAACTGAAAAAACTGAAAAAAATTGGGATGATGTACCTGCAGATATCAAAGCTACCTTTGATAAACTTGGTATTCCAGAGGCTGAAAAGAAATTCTTGGCAGGTGTTGGTGCACAATACGAATCCGAAGTCGTATATCATAATTTAAGAGAAGATCTTGCAAAACAAGGTGTTTTATTCTTAGACACTGATTCTGCACTAAAAGAGCAACCCGAAATTTTTAAAAAATATTTTGGTAAAATAATTCCTCCAGAAGATAATAAATTTGCAGCACTAAATAGCGCAGTTTGGAGTGGTGGTTCATTTATCTACATTCCACCAGGAGTTAAAGTTGACATGCCATTACAAGCATACTTTAGAATTAATGCTGAAAATATTGGACAATTTGAAAGAACACTAATCATTGCAGATGAAGGTTCAGAAATTCATTACATTGAAGGTTGTACTGCTCCTGTCTACTCATCTGAATCACTTCACTCTGCAGTTGTTGAACTAGTAGCACACAAGGATGCAAAACTGAGATACACCACAATCCAAAACTGGAGTAGTGATGTATACAATCTAGTTACAAAACGTGCTTATGCATACGAAGGTGCAAAAGTTGAATGGATTGATGGAAACATTGGAAGCAAACTTACAATGAAATATCCAGGAATTTATCTCATGGGTGAAAGAGCTTACGGTGAAACGCTATCAATTGCGTTTGCAGGAAAGAATCAACATCAAGATACTGGTGCAAAGATGGTACATCTAGCTCCAAATACAACATCAAAAATTACATCAAAATCAGTTAGCCGTTTGAATGGTCGTTCTACTTACAGAGGATTACTACACGTTGCAAAGGGTGCAACAAATGTAAAAGCAACTGTTAGATGTGATGCCTTACTATTAGATGACACCTCAAAAACAGACACTTATCCATACATGGAGATCAATCAAGAAGATGCCACCATTACACATGAAGCCACAGTTGGTAAAATAGGCGATGAGCAAATTTTCTACCTCATGACTCGAGGCTTCTCTGAAGAAGAGGCATTAACCTTAATTGTAAATGGATTCATGGAACCTTTCACAAAGGAACTTCCAATGGAATATGCCGTAGAACTGAACCGATTAATCAAACTAGAGATGGACGGTTCAGTAGGTTAAACACTTCGGTATTCTTTATGATTAACCATGCAAAACCTTGCTTTATCTACAATTGGTTTTCGACATATAGATGAGATATCATCATCAAAAAACGAACCAGATTGGCTCAAGGAGTATAGAAAAAATTCTCTTAGCGTATATCAGAAACTTCCACTAGAAACATCTCCACTTTATAACAAATATACTGATGCCAATAAAATGGATCCAGAACAGGTTTCTCTAACAATTAATTCTGATAAATCTGTTCCAGAATTTCTTACAAATAGATTAAACGAACTTGCAAACGAAACATGTATTGTTCAGATCGGCTCAAACATTCACAAGATAAACTTACCTGATGAATTACAAAAAAAAGGATTAGTAATTTCTTCAATTGATGACGCACTAAAAAATTATACTGATATAATTCAAAAAACATTAGAATCAACAAACTCTAAAGAAGATAAATACACTGCGTTAAATAATGCAGCATTTAATTCTGGAATATTTATTTACGTACCACGAAATTTAATCTTAGAAAAACCAATTCATATAGTTTCTTCACTTTCAGTAGATGGGGTATCGACTATATCTCGTAATGTAATTGTTACAGAAGATAATAGCAAAGCAAGTATCGTACAAGAATTGTATGCGCCAAAAACTTCTCACCAGCAAGCATATCTTGAATTGCTAAATGTCAGCGTAGGTCAAAATAGCCAATTAGATGGAACAACTTTACAGATAATGGATAATAGTGCTGTTAATTTCTCTACTAGAAAATCCAATATTGCTCAAGATGGTAAAATAAATTGGTATTTGGGTTTGTTTGGTGCAATGTTATCTCGTTACAGAATTGATTACTATCTTAATGGTTCAGGTGCAAGCGCTAACGATTCAGAAGTAGTCTTTGGAAATGATAATCAATCATTTGATCTTAGTTCTAATGTTAATCATGAAAAGCCTTCTACTGAAGCCAAGGTAATCGAAAAATCTATCCTTAAAGACAAATCAAAATCACTTTTCAAAGGAATGATACGAATCAAAGAACATGCAAGTAAATCAACTTCATTTCTATCTGGGCGCTCTATTTTATTGGACAAGGGAGCAAAATCTGACTCTATTCCAGGTCTTGAGATATTTACTAATGATGTAAAAGCAACCCATTCAGCATCTATCGCTCAAATTGATGAAGAGCAGATATTTTATCTCCAAACTCGGTGTTTAACTAGAGAGGAAGCTGAAAGAATTATTGTAGAAGGATTTTTGGAACCTCTTTCTAGAACAATGTCATATCAAGTCCGCGCATGGATATCTTATCTCATAGAATCAAAATGGGAGGGACGTGATATGAGTATCAAAAACGATGAGCAACTCAAAGCATTAGTTGAGGTTGAAGAAACGAGGTATAATGAGAATGCAGAAATTGAACAGCATTACAAGTATAGGTGAAATTGATTGGGAAATTGGGTAAAGGCATGTGATGCTAACAATGTTGGAAGTGGGGAACTATATGGTTTTGATTATGATGACAAAAAAATTCTTTTAGCTAATCTAGACGGAAAGATTTACGCTACTGATAGAATTTGTACTCATGCACAAGCAGATCTTTCAACAGGTATACTTAGTGAAGAGGGGGTTAGGTGTCCACTCCATCTATCAGTATTTAATTTAGAAAATGGAAAACCCCAGAATCCTCCCGCAGAAGAATCCTTGAAGACATACAATGTTAAAATAGATAAGAACGTGGTTTACGTGGAGATATAGCATGCAGTCTAGTAGTGTGTCTCTAGAAAATATTCAAAAAGACTTTCCTATATTACAAAGAACTGTTCGTGATGGAAAGCCATTGGTGTATTTGGATAATGCATCCACAACTCAAAAACCAATTCAAGTTATTAATGCAATTAGTGATTATTACACAAATCATAATGCTAACATTCACCGAGCAGTGTATGCCCTTGCCGAAGAAGCAACTGAAGCTTATGAAGCTACAAGGGACAAGATAGCAAAGTTTCTAAACATAAAAAATCGCGAAGAGGTAATTTTTGTTCGTGGTACTACTGAGGGCATTAATCTTGTGGCATATGCCTGGGGAAGACAGCATATCAAAGAAGGAGATATTATAGTAACTACTGAATATGAGCATCACAGCAATATTGTGCCCTGGCAACTTTTAACGAAGGAAAAAGGCGCCAAATTAGAATACATTGGTGTTGATGATAATGGAGAGTTACTACTAGATCAGCTAGATTCCTATCTTAAAACTGGTAAAGTAAAATTGGTTACGTTTAGCCAAATGTCTAATGTTCTTGGAACAATATCTAACACTGAAGAAATTATTAACAAATGCAAACAAGCAGGAGTAAAGACTCTGATAGATGGCGCACAATCAGTACCTCACATGAAAGTTGATATTGAAAAACTAGGATGCGATTTTTTTGCTTTTTCAGCTCACAAAATGTTGGGACCAACTGGAGTTGGAATTTTGTGGGTAAGAAAATCTGTGCTTGAAACCATGGAACCATTTCATGGTGGAGGAGACATGATTCGTGAAGTCCATAAATATGAAACAACATGGAATGATTTGCCCTACAAGTTTGAAGCTGGAACACCAAACATAGCTGATGTCATTGGTTTTTCAGCAGCAATAGATTATCTAACCAAAATTGGAATGGATACAATTCGAAAACATGAAATTGATTTAACAAAATATGCCCTTGAAAAAATGTCCCAAATTAAAGGAATCACCCTTTATGGAACTAAAGATCTTTTAAAAAGAGGAGGAGTAATCTCATTTAATTTCCATGATGTACATCCTCACGATGTTGCTACTATTGTTGATAGAGATGGAATAGCAATTCGCTCTGGCCATCACTGTGCACAAGTATTGATGGAAAGATTAGAAGTTGCAGCTACTAATCGTGCAAGTTTTTACATCTACAACACTACAGCAGATGTTGACAAACTCATTAAATCATTAGAAAAGGTAGCTGAGTTGTTCAAATTATGAGTGACCCAATTTATACTGAAATAATAATTGATGAAGCTAGAAACGCACAGAATGAAGGTATTTTAGAAAACCCAGATATTTCTCAACATGACGCAAACCCCATGTGTGGAGATAGTATTACTCTACAAATGAAGGTAAATGATGATACTATTTCAGATATTAAATGGCATGGTAATGGCTGTACTATTTGTAAAGCCTGCACATCGGTCTTAACACAATTGATTAAAGGAAAAGATCTAACTTATGCAAAAAATCTAAAGAAAGAAGAAATTTTATCCGAATTAGGATTAGAGCATTTGATAAGACAGAGCCCAGTCCGAATTAAATGTGCTTTATTATCTTTGAAAACCTTAAAGCTTGGTCTTTATACCTATTTAGCCAAAAAAATTGAAAATTCAACTTCATTTGATAATTTAAAAGAAGAAGCATCAAAACTCTATTAAAATGAGTGTTTTCAAACCTTCTGTTCCAATTTCTATTCAGATAAGAAAAGTAATTTTTGACAAGTATAATGATCCAGAACTACGATTTACTAATGATGAAATTTTTGAAATTATAAAAAATAATGGCGATGTGGATAAATCTTGGACAATTGATGATATGGAAAAATATTTTCAAGATATCTGCGACTCTGGACTTGTCAGAAATATTGCGCAAAATTTTACTACGGTTTGGTTCAAACTATTCAATTCTATAGAAAAAATTCAATGCAACTCTTGCAATCACGAAACCTATTTAGGTAAATCCGAAGCTCGAATCTGTCTAAATTCAGAATGTAAAGCACCTATTTAGATCTGTATCGTTTAGCAGCCTCTTCTAAAACCTGAATCATTGGTAATGTTTCACCAGTCAAATATAACACAAGAGCACCACCTGCTGTACTAATATGATCAATTTTCTCTACTAATCCATACCGTTTTAGTGCTGCGGTTAAGTGCCCTCCACTTACGATAGTTGTGGCCATGGAGTTAGCAACCCCTTCAAGAATTCCTTTGGTACCTAAACTAAATTGTTCTTTTTCAAAATATCCTGGTGGCCCACTAATGAAAACTGTTCCCGCACCAGATATCATCTTGTTATAATGTTCTACAGTCTTATGTCCAATATCATATATGATATCTTCTTTGTTTAGATCTCTTACATCTACTTCCACCCTAGAACCATCCTTGTCTATTGCAACATCAACTGGTGTGGAAAAAACATCAGGATATTCGCCTATCAAAGCATGAGCCTTTGCCACCACTTCCTCTTCTCTTTCAATTCCTAGTGGGGCTTTTATGCGAGCCTGTGCTCTCATAAACACATTACCTATCAAGCCTGTCAAAAGGACATGATCTGCCCTACCCTTTTTAATTAGCATCTTTACTGCTTCTAGTCTATCTCCTACCTTTGAACCCCCTAGAACAATTACGTGAGGAGCTTTAGCAACCATCATGATTTCATCTAATTTTCGAACTTCTCTTTCAACAATTTTCCCTGCACATGCAGGTAAAACATGTGCAAAACCAACAATTGAGGGGTGTGATCTATGAGCACTTGGAAATGAATCCAGTACACATAGATCAAAAAGTTTTTGCAGTCTTTGAACCATTATAGTTTTAGCTGCATCTGCTGAAGAAAACTCATAATTTTCTTCAGCACAAAGTCTTAGATTGTCAAGTAATAAAATATCTCCCTCTTTCAAATTTTTTATCTCATTTTGAGCAGTGGTACCAATTACGTCTTCAATGTATTTTATTTTTCGATTCAACAATTTCTCTAATACTTCTGCATGTTTTTCCATTCCTGTATAGTCTTTATTTCCAACTCTTCCTTGGTGTGATGCAACTACTAATTTGGAATTTTTTATGGCATTAATTGTCTCAGTTGCCTCTTCAATCCTTCTTGTTCCTGAAATTTCCATAGTATTAGGATCAATTGGACAATTCATGTCAACTCTCAAGAAGATAGTTTTACCCTTTAGGTCAAAATCATCTAGAGTTAATAACTTCACGCTCTTCCTTTTTTTTACCAGGTTAAAATCTTTGAGCCGATCAGAAATATGATTTAGTTTTCATTCCCCAGACTGTCCTTTTAGATTCAGTAATGAATAATGTTAGAGTAATTGGGTATTTCACATAATTAACTAAACAATATTGAGAAAAATTAAAAATGACATTGATGAGGGTTACATAATTGCAGAAATGGATATTCGATATTCGTTCTAGGCCTTTTGTTCTAACAGTGTTAGCATTTCTTTTAGTTACATTCTTAGTTTATTTTGAAGTCACTAAACAATTTGATGAATCCGTAATTGTCTACTTTCAGTCAATTTCAGGTAATGCCGTATTAGACCTTGCCATGTGGTCACTTACAGAGGCAGGGAGTATTATCCCCATGCTTCTGTTTGCAGTTGCTCTTTTAATTATAAAAAAAACCAGAAGAATTGGACTTTCTCTAATGATTTTAATAGTGTTGGCAACCCTGCTTACAGGATATATCAAATGTGGCGTTGATAGGGACAGACCAAATTTCGATTTTGAAGGAACACCATTTCCTATGAAAATTAGTGAGGATACTTTTGCCTTATTCTGTGAGGGTAGCTTTAACGCATCTTATCCTTCAGGACATGCTGCTAGGGCTGCCATATTTGGTATAATATTTGGGTATGCACTTTCTCAGAGGTTCCCACGAGGTTGCTATCTATTATTGTTATACCCACTAATGATGTCGATTAGTAGAATGTATGTGATACAACATTATCCTATGGATGTAATAGGTGGAACAATTTTAGGAATTATGTTAGCTGGCGTAGTAGCAAAGAAAACCAAACTTTTGAAAAAGTTTGAATCATCAAAAATCTAACTCATCAAAAACTTTTGAACTTATCAAAACTATGGCAAAATGATCTCTATCATGATGATATGTCCAATATCGTAAATCTCGTTCTTGATTGGTTTGCTTCAGACCGTAATTGATGCTAGTTGTAATAATATACCCTATTCTTTTTGCAATTTTATCTTCCTTAGGCATCAGAACTTTATAACCCATTTTGTGGTTGGAAAACCCTAATTTCACCATCTCTTCGGCAGCCGTTCCAGCATCTTTTTCATCTTTTACATCAAAGGTTTTGATGGTTGGTACTTTAGAGGGGTGAAATTCCATATTACTAATTATGATTTGGGGATTAAACTAATATTTCTTAAACCTTAATTACTGAATAAATTTTTCAAACAAAATTATATGTTAAAAATCTTAACTGGAAAGTCAAATCATGGTTATACGAATAACTTATTCTAGTTGAACTCATGAAAAGTACAGTTGGCATCATTAATACGAAAAGCTACCCAATTACAAGAAAAAAAACGGGAAGCAGCAAAACTCCGAAGAAAAGGTGAACTCGAGTTCAAAAAAGCTAAATCTCTTACTAATAGATCTATTTCTGGGCTAGTCTCCCTTCAAAGAAAAATTGAATTCTCTAAAGAAGAATTAGAGGATGTCTCTGGGGTTTTGACCCAGCGTTTAGCACAACAAGAAAGTATTCAAAGATTGGTCGCAGCTGCAGAAGAACACCTTAGACGTGAAAAAGAGGCTAAAGTTCAAACTGAGCAAGAGTTAGAATTTGCTGAATCTGAAGAGGAAAAATCCCAAGCAAAAGCAAGACTTCAAATAATTTCTGATAGAATTAACGAACTCATAGAAGAAATTAATCAAAGGAGCAAGACTTTTAAAAAAATTTCACAAAGTATTGAAGATTATAAAAAATCTAGTTCAAAACTATCTGGCAAAATTCAAAAACAAACCCACTTAAAACCTGCTCTGCA
>Ga0209520_10000986_pt1 | contig 16060 bp, 18 predicted proteins | sample Rifsed16ft1_FD_184009 | JGI IMG/M metagenome (GOLD analysis project Ga0209520, IMG submission 184009) | Soil microbial communities from Rifle, Colorado, USA - sediment 16ft 1 (version 2) | ecosystem: Environmental > Terrestrial > Deep subsurface > Rock core/Sediment | place: Rifle, Colorado...
CAGAGAGGTTGAAGACTAGGGAGGGCATCCTCAACGTCATTTTAGCGATGATTCAGTCTGCTGTGTCTAATCAAGTTCACTCTGATTTAATCGGAATGAACTTAATCTTGCAAGAAGCGGTAGATTTCATCCCAGTGAAGAGCTTGTCGTCCCACCAGATAAACTTTAGGTTCATGGATAATTTTCATTTTCCCCCCCTTTACTGAGTAGAAGCCAAATATCTCTGGGTATCCAGCCAATGCTCTAGCAAACTAGAAAGAGCTAAAGAGAGCTGCATGACTACTTCTGGCACTAAAATTTGCTCTTCTGCCATGTGTTCAAAAGCTTCCTCAAGAATCTGAGAAGCTCTTGCTTCTTCTCCTACTCCTACGCATCCTAAGGACTCAATAAGCTGCGTAAGCTCCCAGGACACATGTCCGATCTTTCCTCCTCTCTCTTGAAAGAGCCAGGTATCTAAAAGAGATTTGAGCTGCATAGCATGATTTTGGTTAAGTATGCAGTTAAATATTTGTGCTTCCGGCAGGATAGTTCCACTAAGCCGATAACCGGATAGAGCAAAATGACTTCTATCTGCTTGTACATCAAGGCGGTTTTCAGAATCGCTTACATCAAAATCTGTCATACCGTTATTCCTTCCACGCAAGGACTATTCTGTGTTTGCCTCTGCTTCGGCCCAGCTTTGACCCACACCTACATTTATAGGAAATATTGCCCCCCCAAGCTCTGGGATGGGTCTTTCTAGTTTCTCTTTCATCATTGTTTTGATCCATGCTACTTCTTCATCTGGGGATTCAATCATAATTGAATCATAGACTGTATTTACCGGGCATGCTCTACTTTTGTGCTTTCTAAGCTCCTGACAAATCTTATTAAACGCCAGCCGCACTTCTTCTGCTGCTGTGCTTTGAGCTGGAAAGTTCAAAGCTCGTCTTTGCTGCTCACGAGTCATTTCTCCGGTTGCTGATAGAAATTGCCGGATTCTCCCAAATACTGTTCGGAGATATCCTTGTGTTTCTGCTTCTATAGGGACCTGCTGGATATATCGGTACAATCCTCTAAATCTTTTGAAATAATTGTGAGTAAAAACAGCGATTTGATCTCGAGAAAACCCCAGCTTCTCTAAACTGGCCCCCTTGGAACCGTAAGATACCCCGAAATTGAAAATTTTTCCGATTCGCCTTTGCTCTTTGGTAATTTGATCAAAAGAAACTGCAAACATGGCTGAGGCAGCCTCACTGTGCAAATCTTTTCCCTCTATATAGCAGCGAAGCATCGCTTTATCACCAGAAAGATGCGCCAAAATACGAAGCTCAACCTGACTGGCATCTGCATAAATTAGCTTATACCCAGGAGGAGCCACGAAAAGCTTTCGGATAGAAGCGGCTCCTCCTTCATTCGGAATGTTGAGCAAATTGGGATTTCTACAGACTATTCTACCTGTCTTAGTGCCTTCCGCTCTGAAGTCGGCATGTACTCGTAAATTGGCATCTATATGTCTTCGAAAGCCTTTAATATATGTACTCCATAGCTTGCTTACTTTACGGAATTCTAGTAATTGTGGAATAACAGGATGCTTGCTTGCTAACTTTTCTAACACTTCAGCATCAGTGGACAATTTGTTCCCTATTTTTGTACGCTTATCTGATCTAATCTTCAGCTCTTTGAAGAGTAAGTCAGACACTTGATCTGGAGAAGCTGGATTGAAGTCTTTCTTTTTCAGAATCCTGAATATCTCTTTTTTTATTTTAGCTATTTCTTTTTGCAACTCCGCATCTACTTCTCCAAACTGATCTGGATTTACTAGAATACCTTTCTTTTCTACATGAAACAAGTTATAAAGGGTCGTCATCTCGCTCTTATACAGCTTCCAGAGCTGACTATCTTTCTTAAGTAGTGAAATAGCGCGAGTGTCTAGCTGATATGTAGCTACGGCATCTGTAGCATTATAGGGATACAAAATTTCTTGCCGTGGGCACTTTAGTACTTTTCGCTTCCATGGAGCAAACACAGACTTGTAGTTTCCAAATTCTGTATATAGCTCTGAGAGCGTATCTAGATCGTGAGGCAGTTCGCAATTCAGAAGATGATGCGCAACTCCTACATCCTCATATCTCCAATTCTGCTTTTTTATCTTAAAAGCTCTTATCAAAAAGGCTGTATCAAACTTTATATTCAGCCCTATTCTTCTTCCTTCATGCTCCCATGTTAGTCTATGAACAGCTTGAGATATCTGTCTCCATTCAGATCTTTTCCAAACTGATTCTCCTTCTTCATTCAAAATTGGAAGCACATATCCTATAATTCCATCGTGAGACAATCCTAGACATACCGGCTTGTCACGCCACCGATCTAAGCCGGTTGTCTCAAAGTCAAAGGACCACTTCTCACTCTTGAGCAGCGTTTCTTCCAGATACTCTACCACCTGATCGCAGTCTTCCAAAACAATAAATGGCGCCATCTTACGCTCTTTGATCTCTATGGTCTGACTTTCCTCGATGGCTTTCATAAAATCAGAAAGTACCAAAGGCAGTTTTCCCGGATCATAACCAATGAATTGAGGATGAAAAGTTGGTACGAGTTTGCAGCGAAAATCCCCCTGTTCATACCAGCGGACTTCGCCCCTATGCGCAGTAATTCCCTGCTTTCCTGTTAATGCTTGCAGGGCATAATTTCCAAGAGCAATAATCATCTTTGGCTTTACTGCTGCTATCTCACACTGAAGATAATATCTGCAGCGAGCAACACAATCTCTAGAAGGTTTGGCTTTGGGATCTCCAGAAGAACATTTTACAGAATTTGTAATAAATAGCTGACTACGATCAAGATCCACGGCATCTAGTATGGAATCTAGTATGCTCCCAGCATTTCCAACAAAGGGCCGGCCTTCACGAATTTCGTGCTCCGCTGGGCATTCTCCTATCAGAAGAATGCTTGCCTTTCTAGGACCTTCACCAGGAACGAATCGAAATGGACTCCAGGAACAATGAGAGCATACAGAGTCTATCTTTTCTGAATATATTTTGGATCTAACTTCTGGAAGGTTTAGTTCCTCTGGTTTTTTAGCCACCCCACACCTCTCTTTTCCTGTAGGCCAAAGCTCTAAATACTATCATGCCGATCTCTCTTACTTCTGCAGCATTATTCTTGTTAACCCCCATGACATCGCGGTGCCCTCCGCCTCCATATTTCTGTGCCAGATCTGCTAGATTGATTGGTTCTTTCACCTCTTTCCATGGGTTTTTTCCTGCCCCAATCTGATAGTCCCCATTCCAACCAGTAATAGAAATGCAGTAATCCAAATCTGGACGGAGATAGAAGGGAGCATATTTATCTTTCCCCACATATTTAGTAGTCGGGCGTGTAAGATCTAAGTAGGCTGTGTTATTATGTATCGTCATAATCTTCGGATAAGCTTTCAGGATTTTCTCTACTTTTTTTTGCCTCTTTTCCCATATCTTTCGGTAATCTTCTGCTACTTTTTCTAGATCCCCTTGATAATTCAAGATCTTCTTAAGAACCTCTACAATATTGACCTCTCTATCCATTAGCACCTGGCGGATTTTGAGAGCGGGCTCTTTGGACAAAATAACCTGTTCAGCGCTCACGTAGCTTGCACTGTCTATTATCTCTGCCCATTTACAAAGATCTTTCCAGGGGGATGGATCCCAGCTAGTATGAAGGCTGATAAAATAATCATAGAGCAGGCCAGCACATGACTTTCGGCTAGGGTCAAAACGTACTATTTTGGTATTCTTGGACTCTTTCTCAAATCTGCCTCTACCAGTATCATGATGATCAAACCATCCTAGAGAGGTCGGATTATATTTAAAGTCCACAACGAAGCTGTTCTTTGCGAGGTTTTTGTCCTCCCAATCTACTATATCATAATTTGCTGCATTAAACTTAATAGCTTTCTTTTTATTTCTATTTAGAAACGAATAGAGCAACACGGCGGATGCTATTCCATCAGTATCGTTGTGAAAATGTATATGCACCACAGCTATCTCTCCTTTTTTGTAGTCATAGGTAGAGGCTTTTCTTAGATCTCTACCTATGACGATATATCCAATTATTTATATTCCCTCACTTCTAAATTGATTCATACTGCTCACTAGATAGCTTTCTTTCTCATTGTAATGATCACGAAGCGTAGACTTAAGTTTGTCCCAGTGTTTTAAGCAGGTGTAAAGTCTGTTCCTCATAGACTTGTCGGAATGTGCAATAGAATCTTCTTCACACCAGGTGCATGAAGGTGTTGCTGTTATGCTGTTTTCAAGAGCAGCAATTTTTTCTTTACACGTGGGGCATCTGAAGAAAGAGTACCCAAATATTGATTTTTCAGGAAAAGCAGCGCCACAATCTATACATTTGACTTGCGCCTTGCCCTCTCTTTTTCTGGATTCCTCAACTGCTATTGATAATTTAGGCTTACCAGAAGATCTTTTTCTTGGTTGCTCGTTTTTCTTCCTTGGATAGTGCCCTCTTAAATAATTTATGGGTTCCCCCTTTGTCTGACCTCTGTCGGCTCTTGTAGCTGTGGCGAGAGAAGTTATTCCTCCACATCCACACAGGCAATAAGTAGATTCTACTGATGCAGGAACAACCTCCACATACTTTTTCTTTACAGGTCTGTGAGAAGGAATATAATCTAGGGGTTGCCCTCTAGTCATACCCCGCTCATGCCGTGTTCTGCTAGCGAGAGGGGCAAGTTGCCCACAACCACATTTACAAAGTCCTTCAGACTCAGGCATCAAAGTTCTCCATATTCTCCATCTGGATCCAGCTCTTGCAACATTTCGCAGCATAGCTGGTGAATTTTAGGCATCTCCTCCATATAAGCTTCCATCAACTCTTCGGAATCATCAATAACTTCCTTTTTTGCTAGAGCTGCACCTCTGCTAGAGATAGACTTTATCGAGTTTAATTTGCTTATAACAAGCGGAAAGCTATCGTAGAGATCCATTAGAGTTCACTCCGATTTAAGTTGTTGAAAATCTCCAAGAAGAGTAAGTCAGAAACTTAATCTCTTCTGGTTTCGCACTTTTAGTTACTCTTTTGCTTGTTTTAAGAGAGTGCAAACTTATTCTATCTTTTGAATATCCTCCAACATAAGTCAATCCAAGCTTAGTGTGTTTTACTAGGCTTCCTCTTTTGAACTTCAAACTTATCGTTCCTCCATATCTCTTTCTGTCCCCGCCTTTTGTTGGGATTTGAACATGAAGTTGTCTTCACTTTCTCACTTCTTGATAAAACCACTTCTTACCAACTTCAAGAGGAGAAAAAGAAGAGTTCCATTTTTTCTGATTCTTCTTACTCCAAGCTTTGATATCTTCAACAACAATGATGGTGATTGGAAACATCTTCTTTAGCCAGTTGATAATTCTCAGTTTCCAATTCCATCTTGCTTTTGTTGAAGGAGGAATTCCTCCTCTTGCTCTGTTTTTCCTGTTTTTTCTATAGGGAGTTTTCCTTTGCCTTCTGTTTCTTCTCAACACTCTTCTTGTTGCTACAGCTTTCTTAACCCAATCTACTGCTTCTGTTTGAACGTTGAGATATGTGTGAGCTTTACTTTTTACAGTAAAACCCTCTCTCTTTGATCCTGGATCAACACCAACAGCAATATCTTGTATATTTCTTGCTGAAGGCTCAACATTGAGTCTCACACAAAACACACCTTTCTTCCAAAAAGGAGTTGCTTTTCCTGATTCTATCATCTTTCTGGCTCTTTTTGGAGAAGTAGGCATTAGTGGTTGTTGATTTGAATCTACAACTGGAACGAACATAAGATTACTCTCCATGTTTTTACTTCCCTTCGACACTGATCATCTGAGAGGTTGAAAACTAGGGAAGCATTCTCAACATCATCTTAGCGATGATTCAGTCTGTTGTGTCTAATCAAGCTCACTCTGATTAAATCGGAATGAACTTAATAATGAATCCTGACTTTGTTATTTTTGACATTCCATACATCCATGGGATTTTCGATGGATCTAAGATACGATATCTATACTCTTTTCCTTTTGCAATTTGATGTTGCCTTGCAACTCGCTTTGCCCTGTCTCCTGTTGGGGAATCACAGATACGCCTCCACCCTTGAATCTCATCTAAGAAAGATAATTCCCACATTTCTAATCCCTTTCTGCAAGCTTTAACCAGCTAGAAAGAAGCCCCACTAAGTTTTTTACTCGATTCCGACTCATCCTGAGCTGAAAAGCCACTTCCGTAGTATTGTCTTCGGCAGCCACCAATCCCAGGATGCGAATTTCTTCTAAGGCACCATTAAGTATTACATCCAGGCGCTTGTTACCTCCAACTGCAAAGTCAACATAACTATCAGCACTTCCGCTTTTTAACGCTCTTTCCGGCTTCTCTTTTTTGGTTCTGGCTGGCTTTCCTAGATTTTCCCAGTTATCCATTAGACTTCATTCCTATTTAAATTGTTGAAAATCTCAAGACTTGTTCTGCGACTTCAATTTGAGAAAGTCGATGCCGCAGCATATTAACAATAGCTTCTTGCTTATGGTTTGTTGGGTCTCCTTCCGGTAAAAGTACCACTTTTGAATTTTTTAGGGATTGCATATAGCGATAAGTCTCCTCCATAGCATCACTATCAAAAAAAATAACTATCTTTTCGAATCTTTTCAGTAATTCTTGTTGTGCTAGTGTAAGCTTTTTTCCAAATGCTGCTACAGCAGGAAGGCCAAACTTTTGTAGGTGCAGAGCATCGAATGGTCCTTCAGACACAATAATACTCTTACCTCCTATACTGTCAAAGTTAAAAAGCAGCGACCCAGATTTTATCCCACGAGGAAAGAGATATTTCTTGGGTTGCTTTTCTGTTATGTCCCTGGCCACGAAGGTGCGTACTTTCCTTTTAAAATACACTGGAATAATAATCCTGAATCTATATTGACCTTCTGTGCAGAAGCGAAGATTGTGTTGAAGGCTCAAATACTCCGGAACCTGTCTCTGACGAAGATATGATCTAGACCTCTTATCTTCAAGAGCTGGAACGCTTTCAGGAAGCTCAACGATAGGCAATTCCTCTTCTTCTAAGCGACCTTGAAGAGTCTTAACAGCCCGATCAAGAGAATGTACGAATGCTAAATCATCTGAAGATCTAGGGAGTTCTCCGAACGCTTTTTCTAGCCTTCTTTTGCTGACGAATGTCTGGCACCTGAAGCAAAATCCATTAGGTTCTCCAGAAGCCAAATAAATATACAAATGCCCTGAGGCATCATCACACAGAAAGCAATCTACACGAATTACATTTTGGCTTCCTGTTTCTTTCCAGTTCATGTGCAATCTTCCTCAATAGGCATGACTCTATAAAATGATCCTTTGGAGAAATTAGTGCAGATGTTTATAATTTCTCTTGAAATCCCTTTTCTATTCTTAGCTATAAACAATCTCATCTGCTGATTCTGATACTCTTGTAAATTCTGGTTTAGACTTAGAACAGTCGATGCTACAAAAATTCCTTTAAATGACTCTGCAATGTCCTCGATGGTGATCAATTCCCTACCTTTGGCTCTGGTAGCTTGCGCTCCTGTCCAAAGAGATATATCTTCCTCTTGAGCATAGCTGACAAGATCAGAAAATACTCCGCCCAGCTCATAGTAGCGTTCGGAAGATCCTTGCCGAGTAGATTTTTTAACTCCTGCCATTTCTCCTGCGTAGTCTACAATCACAAGAGCAGGTTTAAATCCCGTTTGAGCATAGACCAGCTTAAGATGCGCTCCGATCGTGTGGATCGAGGCAGTTTGAGAAGGAAACTGCTTGATTAAGAGGCTATCTCCAAGCATTCTTCCGGCACTTTTAATCCTGTGCTCGGCTTTCTGCTTTTCTTCAAAGATTTGATCGGTGGGAATTCCTGAGAAAGAAGCAATCAATCTCTCAGCCAGATCTGCCTCGGACATTTCCAAGCTGATGTAGGCCACTTTCTTTTTTTGAATTAGCGCTGCTTTGGCAATATGTAGGAGAAACATCGTCTTTCCGTGCCCAGGCATCGCTAATACCACAGCTAAGTCCTTAGCACAGACACCACTATGCGGAAGGTTTGCATCCAAAGGAGAGATTAAAGTCCGTATGGGCTTAAATATTGCCTCCTCTTGAGATAAAATATTGGCTGCTTGAGAAAAGAAGAAAGTTCCCAAACCCTGACTGGAGCTGCCTACTAGAAGTGCCTTTTGCATGACATCATTGATCTCGTCAATCCGTTCCTCTCTCCATAGATCTACAGAGCAAAGCAGAGCTTCCTGTACGGCCATTCTTCGACAGGCTTCAGCTATCTCTTTTTCTAGATATTTCTTTTCAATCTGAGAGACGGGTCTCTGCATTTGCTTCCAGGCCTTAGCCATTTTTCTGGCAAGGACTTGATCTTTACGTTGATAGGAGCAAATCCTGTCTTTTAAAATCTCATAAGTGATGGGATGACCAATCTTTTTAGCAGCAGATCGAATGATTTCGCAAAGCTTAGAAGCTATAGGGTTCTCAAAATGTGAAGGCGTTGGCCATTCTCCGAGTTGTAATAGCGGATTTTCCATTATGTATCCCAGTGCCTTCACCTGGAACTCTTCGCTTTGCATAGTAACTATTCTCCTTAAGTCCCTACCTATGATGTCGATCGAGAGCTACCAATCTCGATGCATTATAATCAGCTCCGACTATCTGGAATGATTGAGTCCCCTGTGAGTTCCATGGGGTCTGCTTAAAAAACAACAGCTTTTAGGAACTCTGCTCAATAGTTCCTTTTCCTTTGCATGTGGGGCAAACTATTTGTTTATCCAATTTCATCAGAGTATTAGCAACAACTTTTCCAGATGCTAAATAGTTGCATTTGTTACAAATGCAAGTGGCATCCTCATGAAGTTTTTCGCAATCATCATCATCATAATCATCTATATTAAAATTTTCTTTTTCTCCACACCTCGGGCATCTCCATTGCTCAAGGCATGGTTGATATTTAGTATGCTTTTTCATGCACATCGATTTTTCCTTCTCTATGGAATAAGGGGGGAAGGAAGCGACCGCTTCCTTCCGGTTGCTTTATTTCTTCTCTGCTTCCTAAATTGTGTCCAAGTGTTTGTGCACACTTGGACAGGTTTTCAGTTCACGCTTCATCCAGGATAGCTTTCTAAGAAAGTCTTATATCCTGTCCACGTGCTTTTTTAACCTCCTCCAATTGATCAAGCAACCTCTGCCTCTTCCGAAACATCGGAAGCAGAGGTTGCTCGGTTAAGAGCGGATAAATTATTTGCGTGAACACAAATAATAGGATCAAAATAGCAAGTCCAGATTCTAAAGCTGCAAAAAACATAAGAGTTCACTCCGATTAGCGATGATTCAGTCTGTTGTGTCTAATCAAGCCGTTCATTCTCTAGAAAAGTGTCCGGTAGTGAAGGTCACGTGATTATGCAAAAATTCCTGAGAGAACACTCCAGAATTTTCAAGTAGCTGTAGCACCTCCTTTTCTGTCTCTTCGCGCATTTGACAGAGATCTTTAAGCATCCTTTCTTCCTGCTCTAGCGTTCCTTTGGATATGGGAGCTTGCTCTTCTTTCCATCGACGATAAATGCTTACCGCATATGAGGATATTAGATGTTGCGGATAGGTCTTATCCACTCCCCAATAATGGAGTTGAGCTAAAATAAATCCTAATTCGTCGGTGATCCCATTGGTTTCTAGAATCCCATCCAACTTTTTGAAGCAGGTCTGACTTCCTTTGGTAGCAACGATGAAACGCCAATTGCTACTATGCCTAGCCATTCGAAGAGCCATAAAGAGTTTAAAGAGATATCGAACCCTAGAAGATCTTCTACTTGCGCTTCTCATCAGTTGCTGCTCCTTCGTTTTTCAAATTCGTAGGTAGGAAAGCCCCTATCTGTGAGCTTATGTTGAAGGATCTTTACCTCATATCCTTCACTTCGATAAGCACCTAGACGAGACAGAGATGCCTCTTCTAGCAAACAATGGGTCCTGTCCAGAAAGTCCACTAGTGTTATCTTGTTTTCTCCCCCCGTTTTTTTTCTAAGCCCTCTACCCAGTCTCTGAATAGTCTTTACAACTGATTTTCCTCCAGAGGCAACTATCATAAATCTTAAATTTTGAATATCAATTCCGACATCAAAAATAGAAGTTACCAGAAGCAGAGGAATCTCTCCTTGACTGAATTGCTTAATAATTTTTCCTCGATCTTCTGTGGAAACCTTGTATGTAACTGCAGAAACCTTAACCCCATATTCTTTAAAGAGGTCTTGGAGCAATCGAACATGTGCCAGTCTGCTTACCAGAATCATAGTTGGCTGATTCTTAGAAGCTGTAATTGCTAAATTAACGGTTGTCTGATTGCGGATCAGATTATGAACAATTCCTAGATCATAGACAATATTTCCAGGAGTATCGTCGTCCATCTTAGGTTCTTTGATTTTAATCATTCGAATATCTGGCTTGGCTAGAAGATTCTGCTCTATTAAGGTTTTGGCTTTAAGTGTAGAGATAATTGAACCGAAGGCACCCATCAAATAGGCATCTCCTATATCTCTTCGCATCAGAGGAGTTCCACTGATTCCAAATCTGTAATAGGCGTTTTGTAGTTCGATAAGAAGCTGCATATAACGGTCTCTCAGATCTTTGCGGGCAGTTAAATTTTGGCATTCATCTAGAATTACAACTTCAACTGATCTGAGATATTTTTGAACTGCTAGAAGATCTAATTTCTTAGTTATCGTCTGAATTGTAGAAACTGTATAAAAATCGGGAAGAAACTTCCCCTCTGAGATCAATCCAATCTTCTTCCCTAGTATCTGCTCAAATACCTGGGCAGTCTGACGCTTAAGGTCCAGGCGTTCAACGATCAACAGCGCCGGACGATCGATTACTTTTAATAAGAGAGCTGCCAGCGCTGTCTTACCTGATCCAGTAGCATGATCCAGTAACCCTCGAGGCCAGGAAATTCCCTGAGCTGAATTTTCCAGTGCCTCTTGAGCACCTTGAACCTGATAGGTGCTTTTTCGTAGATCTGGTTTGAGCCCAAGTCTGCCCAGATGATTATGCCAGCGATCTACGTCTAACCATTCAGAATGCAAAGGAGTTATGGGCTGGCGGCAATCCTCTAGAGATACTTGTATCTGCGCTTTTTCCAGCTTAGAAAGCACCAGGGACAGAAATCCAGCAGGAAAAGTTCCCTTGGAGCGATCATACATGCGCTTTTTTCCGTCCCAATCCTTAAGTTCTGGCCTCTTTTTGATAATCCAGCGCCTCTGATTCTGCCAATTTGGAACTTCAAAAGCCAGAATGTCAGAGAGAAATTTATGCTCCTTTAGTTGCTCTCCTTGAACGAACACTTCTGAGTTGAAGATAAAGAATTTAAACATTAGAGTTCATTCCGATTCAAGTTGCTGAAAATATCCAAGAAGAATAAGTCAGAAACTTATTCTCTTCTGGTTTTGCGCTTTTTTACAGTGAGCTTTCAAACGTCAAAGCTTCTTTTAGTTCTTTAATAGCCTCGGAAATTCTTTGCGGTGCTATCCCAAGATGATCAGCAATAATTTTTCGGCTGATCTTTGCAGTCTCTTGCAATAGCAATCTTTCCCAGAGAGAGTCTGGTGGATCTACTAGCAACCACAAGACCTGCTGAGCTAAAGGAGAGAGATTTTGAGACAGTAGAAAGTAGGGAGTGAGGTTTAGTATTTCCAACGGCTCGGGGATATTTTCAGGCATGGAAAATGATATTTTCTGTTGCAGATATTGGGAATGTAGAATCGAACCAAAACGATTCTTTACAACCGTAACCAGGAGAGGAGTAGGGCAATCAGACCCATATTTCTGTAGGCATTTAATCACGCAGATAGCGGATTCTTGAAGAAAGTCTTCCTGATCAAATACTCCTTTCTGACAGGACTTTGCATAAGCTTTATAAGACATGGAGCTGAATAGGGAGAATTGGCGATTCCAAATAGATAAAAACTCTTTAGACACGGCATACCTCTCAGAGGAAAGAGGCGGGAGAGAAAAAGCCTCTCTCCCGCCTCGCTAAGTTGGAATCTGTAAAAGAGAGTTAATCTTCTTCTTCCTCTTCCTCTTCCTCCTCGTCTTCGTCTTCCTCAAAAGCATCCCAGAAATCCGAATCGTCGTCTTCCTCTTCTTGTTTCTTTTTGCCTTTGCCGGACTTCTGAGGAGGAGCCTTAGGAGCAGAGGCGGGCTTTCTTCCACGCTTCGCTGGCTCCTTATCCTTGGACTTGCCCTTTTTAGCAGAAGGTGTAGGGGGTTCTGAGGTTTTTTCTGGCTTACTCTTTTCCTTCTCCGTGGATTTTTCTGTGCCATCAGCGGAGAACCCGAGAAGGTCCTCAGCCAGGGTATGAAGGCACCGACCCATAGAGTGAATTAGAGCTACTGTTTGTGCGTCCATGGTTTACCTCTCTCCTTTTTGATTGGGGGGTTTGCCTATCGGATCTGCGTGTCCGACCTTTTTCAGAAGATACCTACGAAATATACAACCTATTTTTGGGCTTGTCAAGAACAATTTTTAGCTCGTGTTTTACATAGCTGATCTCCTTTTAGTTTCTATAGTCTGCGGACTAATGCCCCATGAAGAGGCAGTCTTGCCTACCCAGAGAAAAGATGATAGAATGTAAATCAATTCTGGAATCTCGATTTAGAGAATTTTCACTGCATATTTGTGTTCTTAGAGGAGAGACTACAATGAGGAGTAAACAAGTAGTTAGAGAAGAAAACTTAGAAGAAGGAAGCAGGGACAGGATTTCTATAAACTTGACAAGGTTTGTGGGGGACAAGAGATTGCTAAATATCTCTTCTCTAGCCAGAGAACTCGGGGCAACACGACGCACAGTTCTGATGCTCCTGCAGGGGACCGGTATCAAGCGGCTTGACTTGGAACTCCTGCTCAGAATTTGTCGCCTTTTCAGCTGCTCTCCTGGAGATGTCCTGGAGATAAAGCGAGAGAAGCGGCAAATGAACAGGCCCTGATTCAATGCCGCTTCTCTATATCCAGGAACAACCCCGAGGAGCAGCGGGGTTAGTTATTTTTCAGAGTAGCATGTTCATAGAAAAAAGTCAAGGGTAAAATCTAAACGGCTTTAAATCCCCATCACACAGCTTGAACGAAAGGAGAAGGAGGGAAGAGAGTGAAGAAGCAAGAAGGAGCAATCTCTAGGTGCTTGACAAATGCTCATTTGTGTGTGGAAATGCTCTCATGAACACTTGTTCAGTATCAGAATTTTCAAAAATTGTGGGGGTTTCTGTGCACAAACACGTCATACTTATTCTTACTGTTTATTCTTAACGAAGAGAAATTCGAGCATCTAAAGATTAGAAAAATAAGCAGCGGAGGAAAAAGCCTGCCTTCTGCAGAAAAGGAGAATAAAGACTAGCAGGCTAGAATAGAACATATTTTCCTCCCATAACCACCTGTTTTTGAATAGTAAACATGAATACTAGTGAAGTTAGTGAAGAAAACCAAATTTCAAAAACAGGTGGTTATGGGGGGGAAAACAGGTGGTTATGGGGGGGAAAACAGGTGGTTATGGGGGGGAAAACAGGTGGTTATGGGGGGGAGCCACCTCTGGAGAATACTGGTACAGGCTCTTTGCGAGACACAAATTTTTCCTCCTATTCTTTATAGAATTCTACAGAATTCTATAGGCCAGTAGAATTAATTCTGTAATTCTACTGGCGCTAGTCTATCTTTTATTTTTTACGGGGAAAAGTTTTTTAAACGGCTGATTTTAATTTTGATTGTCTGGACCGTCCCTCGCTACGCTCGGGACACAGAGTCAAACAAGTTCCTCCCTCCGGTCGGAACTTTGTTCGCCTCTGTTTAAAAATCTTATGGTCCTCTGCATGCTGTTTATAAAAACCATTTTCTGGCCGTTTAAAAAAACTACCCCCCTACCCCCTTCATAGAGATGAGTAGATTTTATTTTACCTGATCGTTTTTAAGAGTTTTTTCCCACCGAAATACTTTTATAAAAAATTGATTGGGCATTCTAGTTTTGCTAGCAAAGAATATTAAATTGAGATATTTTTCTCTCACTTGAGAAAATCCATCCTCGGATGCCTAGAAATATTCTCTGTAAGTCACGAGGATAGCTCTAGAACTGATTTTGATAGGCAACTGAATGCCCAACTATGTGGGAAAGCTGAAAAGAGCATCCTCGTGAGCCAGAGAGGGGGAGGTTGAGTTTCTTTGCCAACTTGGCTTAAATCTTTTTTCCGAAGCGGGTAAAAATGTTCTTGACTTGAGAGTTAGTTTATGCTAGGATGTTCTATATCAGGTTTAGCTGGTTAAGTTGCTAACTATTAAAAAGGAGAGGAAAATGATACGAGCAGGGCACAAAGGGGTGTTAATTCAGGTACCAAAGCAGTTGCATCTGGAACTAAAGAAAATAGCAAAATCTAGCGGTAAGTCTATGCAAATTGTAGGACTTCATGCCATTGAAAGGCTGGTGAAGAAATATAGGGAACGAGAGGCAGGGACTCAAAAACCAAGTAAAGCGAGAAAGGACAAAAAATGAAAGAGGGAGAAGACAAGGAAAAAGGCAAGGGAAAGAAGAAGAAGAATAGCAAAAAGACACGAGTTGGAGGGCACTATTTGGATATAAAGAGAACTACCGAAAAGAGCATTGATCGGATGATGAAAGAATCTGGATCTAGTATGCAGAGAGAGGCCTGGGAAGGAAGAAAGCCTTTCTTCAGTGAGCTGAATCTTACGTTGAATCAGGAACGGGTCCTCTTTGGACTGTGGGCTCTGCAAGAGAAAAAAAGAAAAAGATGCTTTAACGTCCGGGCGACAGAGTTTTATGAAGCCATGGGTTTGAAGAAAACGAGCAATGGGGGGTACAGCAAGTTTGAGACCAAGCAGATGGATCGAGCTTTGCTGCAGCTGAACTCAATACTAATAACAATAGCCTATCGAAGTAAGGAAAAAGGGTACGACGGAGTGGTAAGAAAAACACTGGTTTTTAACCCCGCTACTGCGTTAGTTGAGGTGACATATGTAGGAAGCAATGACGAAAGAGCTACTACCCAAGATGAAATGGGTGATCATGTCATGCGCAACTTACGATACATACGCATAGCGTTGAAAGCGCAACTGGTAGCTGATATTGATAACTATTATCGGCTGATTCCTTCAACTCTCTACGAAGATATCAAGTACTATAATCAAAAGCGCGGGAGAAGAACCGTTGTGCAAGAGCCTAGATTTATTGAATGGCTCTTTGCGCAAAGAAAAGACGAGGTGAAGGTTAACCGTCTTGCGCTAGCTAAGGCTCTTAAGATGCGCCAGGCAATAGAACACCGTGAATGGGGTGAGATCGATCAGATCATAGCTAGATGCTATGAAGTGGCCTGGAATTTGGATTATTTGGAGAAATGCAGTATGGAGAAAAAAGGGGCAAAAAAAGCAAAAGATACGTTGTGGCTGAAAATATCCAGATTTCCTAATCTGAGATAGCTAGAAAATATAGAAGGGGATCTATCTAGCTAAATATAGATCTCCTTCTTTACAGAATTGATGAACACTAGCAAATATCACATGCTTATTCCGGCAAACTCACATGCTTACTTCTTAATCTGAGATATCTATACGCAGCAATAAGTTAGGCTGTCTAGCATAGATTAGGCTTACTTATTTCCATAATTTATAGTACTAGCAAATATCACACGCTTATTCCGGCAAACTCACACGCTTATTCCGGCAAACTCACACGCTTATTCCGGCAAACTCACACGCTTATTCCGGCAAACACTATAAATTCAGATAACCGGAGAGCGAAGGGGGTAGCGGCTTCTAGCGGGCATAGAAAAATCAAAATTTTGTGCTTTCTACTTCTTATTAAAACTCTTATTAGAACTAAGCTCCAAAAAAATCGAAAAGAGGTTTTCTAAGAGAAACTTAAACGGCTGGTAATTGTTTTGATTGTCTGGACCGTCCCTCGCTACGCTCGGGACACAGAGTCAAACAAAGTTCCTCCCTCCGGTCGGAACTTTGTTCGCCTCTGTTTAAAAATCTTATGGTCCTCTACATGCCGTACAGAAG
>Ga0209520_10001003_pt1 | contig 15905 bp, 20 predicted proteins | sample Rifsed16ft1_FD_184009 | JGI IMG/M metagenome (GOLD analysis project Ga0209520, IMG submission 184009) | Soil microbial communities from Rifle, Colorado, USA - sediment 16ft 1 (version 2) | ecosystem: Environmental > Terrestrial > Deep subsurface > Rock core/Sediment | place: Rifle, Colorado...
AGCGAGTACAACGAAGGCGGCGACACTTAAAGTTAATGATCTACGGCAACTATGGAACCGGCAAAACCACGTTGGCTGGGTCAAGTTGTGAAGTCTCACAAATGCAGGATGTGTTATTAATTAATGCGGAGTCAGGAGATCTCTCACTAGATCATATGGAAAATCTAGACTTAATCACAGTGCGAGATTATCGCACCCTTGCGCGGATTCAGGAGTACTTAAAACGCCACTGCTTAGCCCGCGCAGCCAATGATGAACATAAGCTTCGATCAATGGAAGCTGCCTTACGACAATGTGACGAAGAAGATATTGAAACACCCAAGCGGTATCAAACAGTCATTCTTGACTCATTGTCAGAAGTCGAAGCGTACAGCTTTGATCAACTCCTGGGAGTATCGGATACAACCAAGCTTGACGAAGATATAGCCAGCGCTGAATGGAAGGAATACAAACAGAATCACGGGATGATTTTGCGTCTTGTTAGATCATTTCGGGATCTCCCAATGCACGTTATTTTCACTTGTGGGGAACAGTACGCACAGGATGAAAACAAACGATTTAAGTTTAGTCCTGACTTAGTAGGGAAGCTTTCAAAGAAGGTTCAGGGCTTCATGGATATGGTGGGGTATCTTGCAATTGGCAATACTGATGATAAAGGCGTCACGCATAGACGCCTTTGGGTTGCACCTTCGTCTCAAGGGAAATTTGATGCCAAACATAGATACCAAACATTCAAAGGCACCCACTTTGACGAACCCACAATTGCCAACATCCTCGAGCAAGTTGGGTTGCTGGCTGACGATGGGGCAGTAATAGAATAACACTGAAATCAGTGGTCATCTGTAAGCAAGCGTTCTCCATTGTCTTATAGATTTAACATCAGTCTTACGCCGACGAGACGCCACGAATATGTCGGCTTCAATTTCAGCTACTACAGCAGGAGTAACACAGCATGCAGCAGTATATAGATCTTTGTAATAAGGTATTCCAATTTGGTTTGGAGAAAACAAATCGTACGGGAATCAATCATATTGGCTACCACGGTGATATGATGAAATTCGACCTTGCTGAAGGCTTTCCAATCCTGACTACAAAGGAAGTCAACTTCAAAGCTTGTGTTGCTGAAATGCTAGGGTTCCTGCGCGGGTACGATAACGCAGAGGACTTTCGTAAGTTAGGGTGCAAAGTTTGGGATGCAAATGCAAACGAGAATGAGGAGTGGCTCTCAAATCTCAATCGATATGGCACTGATGATCTCGGGCGTATCTATGGTGTGCAGGCTCGTGATTGGCGAGCCAATGGTGATACGCTATCTACTAGACACATTGATCAGCTCCAGGGCGTTATTGATGACCTTGTACAAGGCAAAGATAATCGCCGTGAAATCGTAACCCACTGGAATCCGGGTGAATTCCACTTGATGGCACTGCCCCCATGCCACGTGTTATACCAATTTGGGATTCAAGGCGCATATTTGAATTTATCGATGTACCAGAGGAGTTGTGACGTGCCTCTGGGTATCCCATTTAATATTACCGGATACGCATGGCTGCTATCGGCTGTAGCACACATCAGCAACCTGGTTCCTGGTGCGTTTACACACTTCATGCATGATATTCATGTGTATGCTAATCAAGTAGAAACCCTTAAGAATGTACAAATGGTACGCGAACCAAGAGAGTTGCCAACATTAATTATAAATCCCGCAATAAGGACGCTGCAGGATTTGGAAACTTGGGTACGCCCAGAAGACTTTAGTCTTGAGGGTTACGATCCACACCCGAAGATTAAATATCCGTTTGCTGTATAGTTGTGACTGCAGCAAGTGGAGTACTGAAATAAGATAGACGTGTAACCCCTTACGCGGCACAAACGTCCTTGTTGGCGGGATCCTATCGAATAAGCCAACGACAACACTGTAATCCATTAATGGTTATAACCAGGAGTAAAGCAACATGGCAAAAGCACAACCTAAGAAACCAACCAGTAAGGCACCAGCAAAACCTGTGGAACTTTCCCAGGGGCAGGCGTTAATCGTCGATCTGTCGGAAGTTGAGGAGATGAGTTTTGAAAATCTCCCAAAAGCCAACTATCCCTGCGTCATCGATGAACTGACTTTCGAATACAGTCAGAACAACAACCCAATGTGGCGGGTGGTGTTGGAAGTCGAAAGGGGCGAGTACGCGGGGCGCAAGCTGTTCACGTTCATCACGTTCAGCGAAGCAGCCCTCCCGATCGCCAAAAAGCATATCAGTCGCATTGCCCCTGAATTGCTGGACGGCCCCTTCGACCCTGAAGAAGTCGCCAACGGCGGCACCCTGCTCAACCGGCGAGTTGTTGCCCGTGTAGGGATCCAGAAGTATCAGGGTGAAGACCGCAACAACGTGAAGGATTTGTTCGGCATCGACGCTGACGACGACTTCACACAGTAATCCGCCAGGTAAGTAGAAAACCACTCATGGCTGGTAAAAACATTATTATTCAAGATCCAAATGCTCCTGCATCTTCGGAGACAATGCGATCAATAGTAAGCCTTTCCAGCCGTGGGTGGGTATCTTTAAGGCGGTTTGCCTTGATAGTTGGTGTAACTATGCAAACAATCCACACCTGGAGGAAAGCGGGGCGCTTTGAAGCAATTAAAGTAGGTGAACGCTACCGCGTATATACTGCTGAAGTCCAACGATTTCTAAAAGAGGGTAATAGAAAATGAGTAAAGCATACGTACTACACAGTGGTGGGCTGGATTCTTCGGTTTGTCTCGGAATCGCCATACAGCAGTTTGGCTCCGTACAACCTATAGGTATCCTATATGGGCAACGGCACACCAAAGAATTGGAAGTAGCAAGGGAATTGATTGATCACCTTCAGTATGCGTTACGCACCACTGATAGAATTGTAATGCGCCAACGTATCATAAACCTTGCTGGTGTAATTGGCAAAGGGGGGCTTACTGATCCTAATTTGGTAATCCCCAACACATCATATGATGATCTGCCTGTTGGTGTCTCGCCAACATATGTGCCATTCCGAAATGGACTTATATTAAGTGCAGTCGCCAGCATAGCCGCAGTAGACAAAGAATGCGAAGCAATCTTCTATGGTGCTCATGCCGAAGATGCAAAGAATTGGGCGTACCCAGATTGCTCACCAGAATTCATTGGTGGGATGGCAAATGCCATCTACATTGGTACGTATAGACAAATACGTCTGCACACGCCATTAATGTTTATGACAAAAGCGGAAGTTGTTTTGAAGGGGCACGAGCTAGATACCCCATTTGATTTGACATGGAGCTGTTATAAAGGGGAAGAACTCCACTGCGGTGAGTGTCCTACTTGCATTGCGCGTAAGTCAGCATTTATACAAGCTGATATTGTAGATCCTACCGAATATAAGGCGAATTAACATGAATATCCTCGCATATCAAGCTGCAGTTATGGAAATGAGTATCTACCCAGAAGCGGGCACAGGGAGTAAAGATGCCCTTGCATATGCGGTGTTGGGGCTCAATGGCGAGTCCGGAGAGGTGGCAGAAGTACTGAAGAAGATTATGCGCAGCAGACTTGCGTGCACTTATGATACAATGTCTCTTGAGTCACGGTTGCGTCTAATTGAAGAGCTCGGGGATGCTCTTTGGTATATAGTGGCAATAGCAGTTGAACTCCATGTGACAATGGAAGATGTCATGTTGTACAACTACTTAAAGCTGTATGCTCGAAGCCCTAAGGGGCAGGTATCATGGATTATACCAAATCGTCGTGAGGACGAAGTGGGTGAACTTGTAATGGGCTTGGAAGAAAATTTCAGCCAACTATTGAATACTGGAGATAATGATGACGACAATAAGTAAATACTCGTGTACACGAAGGATCGAGCTCGATGCAGCCCACCGTGTTCCAGACCATAAATCCAAGTGCTTCGCAATTCATGGGCATCGATATGTTGTTGAAGCTACATGCTCCGGCCTTCTTCATGCTAGCGGCAGTGAAACGGGTATGGTCATAGACTTTGGATTCCTCAAGGAGGATATGATGAATGTAATCCACGAACCATGTGATCATGGTATCATACTACATGATAAGGATCCTGTTGCAACCATGTTGCTGGATCAAGCGCTGGTGCTTGGCCCTGAAATAAGGGGCTGCTGGTTGAAAATATACCTTTTGCAAGCTGTCCCCACAGCGGAAAATCTTGCCAAACATTGGTATCAATTATTGGCGTCCGTTATTGAAGATCAATACACACACGCAGCCGTACATCCAAAGTTGGAATACTTAGATGTCTGGGAAACTCCAAACTGTCATGCGAGGTACCCATTCAATGGTTAACAATGTACACAACATTACCACGGAGGCAGCTAGCCGGCTAGTCGGTTTAGGCCCGGTAAAAAGCGAACCACCACAGGCGCCCACAGTTAGGAAAGTGCATAGATATCCTGTCATCGAGATATTCGGCCCCACAATTCAAGGCGAGGGCATAATGACGGGATCAACATCACACTTCCTTCGTTTTGCTGGCTGTGGCTATCGATGTAAATGGTGCGATTCCATGTATGCTGTTGATCCTGCACAAATAAAGGAGAATGTCAAACATTATGAACTAGCCGAACTTCTGGGGGCGATTAATGTGCTTGGTGATTGCGCGTATATTACACTGACTGGCGGCGATCCTTGCATACAAACGCACATGGAAGATCTTACATTGTCTTTGAGTAGCCAGGGCTATCGGCTAGCTGTAGAAACACAGGGGCAGTACTTTCCACCCTGGTTAATAAATTGTGATGTCATCACATTCTCGCCAAAGCCACCATCATCGGGAAATATAACTGAAGTTGATAAGATCGCACAATGGTTGTATAACACCACACGTAAACAGCAATCACATTTGACAACCTGCGTGAAGATTGCTATTTTTACACCAGAAGACTTTGAGTATGCTGTTCAAGCATATACAGCATTAACACCACAAAACGGCGCGCCCCTATATGATGAATTCTGGTTCATTGCGGGCACCCCCCAAGTTGCAGATGTTGAGAATCGTCTCAACGGCCTGCTTACGAATTATCACATGATTGCCGAGCAGGTTCTCCAGATGATAAAAACTGGAGTTCCTACGGTATCGCCAGGAGCATTAACTTTTAACCCATATGTCAGAGTAGGGTGCCAACAACACGTACTACTTTGGCCAACACAAACTCGAGGAGTCTAAAATGCAACACCTAAAGGATCAAAACACCAGTAGCATGAATTTACAGAGTGCATTAGACGTATTTCTTGTAATGCATGATATTGATATGCGTGATGACCCAAACTTCCAAAATACGCCGGAGAGATGGACTCGCTACTTATTGGAATTCCTCCAACCCTTTGAAGCATCGGAAGTCCTCAGTGTTACATTCCCTCCAACGAATCCTGGCTTTAACCCAATGGTTGTGCAAGGTGACATACCATATCGTGCAGTATGCGCACACCATCTTGTGCCTGTATTAGGGCATGCACATGTTGGGTATATTCCAAACACCAAAATTGTTGGCTTATCCAAACTTTCACGTTTGGTATGGGGCATTACACACAGAAAGCCGTCATTACAGGAAGCTGTATGCGATGAGATAGTTGACTCCCTGTGTCAATACTTGGAATTGGGGTCAGCAGAGGATTCGCCATCTGGTGCAATGTGCGTAATTGTTGCCGAGCACGGATGTATGGCTTGCCGAGGGATCGCTGAGCCGGGTGTAAATACGGGGATGTCATCTGTACGTGGAGCATTTCGTTATAGGCCCGAAGCACGCGCGGAATTCTTCGCCTTAGTAAATATGACTAAAAAATGAGGACATTGGCAACTCTTGATTTTTGTCCTATGTTTATATTATAATATTATTGCCAAAATTTATAGGCACAAGTATAAACATAATACATAAGGGGACTATACAATGACAGATGCAGCAAGATATGCACCAATTGGGCCCATTGAATTCTTCGAATACCAACTCGCAAACGGTGTATTAGGAGATTACAACCTATTATTAGCCCACGATGTGCTTAGATTCCCAAATAGATATGCTAATGTATTTACTTATCGGAACGCAAATCACATTGTTATCCTCGACAATGGTGTTGTCGAATTGGGGGAACCATTAAATGTTAGAAGTCTAATCAGAGCAGCAGACATTGTACGCGCCGATGTGGTTTGTCTTCCAGACGCATTGAATGATATACATCACACCATACGCTTATGCAACACTGCGGAAGCCGAAGCTCTGGCGAAGATTAATAGGTTTAGGCTTATGGCAATCCCGCAAGGAAAAACTTTCGAGTTATGGAAGGCTTGCGCAACAATCTTGCAGGATTTATATAATCCAAGTTATTGGGCTGTACCACGGCTTGCCACAAACCTCCATGCCGCAAAGTCCCGTATTCCGTATATACGGCATCTATTTTGGACATATGGGAAACCAATCCACTTATTAGGTTTCTCGAACAACCTAAAAGACGACATAAGAAGTACACGAGATCCTGGAGTAGTTGGGATTGACTCCTGCAATCCAGTAGCATTAGGCCTCTTAGGGCAGTGGGAAAATTATAAGCATGTAGGGTCTATATCTCCGGTTGATGGGCAATCTTTAATGGATAAACACAATATTGACTGGAAAATCCAACATAAAGTATGGGAGAATATAGAAACGGTAAGAAACCTAATTTACTTTGGATACCCCAATGCCCCTGTTTGAGTTAAGTATTATGATCATAGGTATATTTCTTGTCATCATGCTTATGGTTACATTTTCAAACAATACTAATAAGGACAAATTCAAGTTTGTACATGCGTGGCCAACAGTTTTTATGTTATACTATATACTTGGGTCATTATGGCTAATTACCAAAATGCTAACATGGTAACACCTGCTTTCGATGCAGAACACCACGCGCCACAATCTACTTGTCCTGCATGCCCATTCGGTGGCCCTAAAGTGGGGTCTAAAGGGAATCCAAAGGGTTCGATCGTGTTTGTAGCAGAAAGCCCCGGCAAGGAGGAAGTTAAAGCTGGTATGCCTCTTGTGGGGCAGGCAGGTAAAATATTCCATACATTTGTCCCCGATGTGAATTCTCCTGAAGGGGCGGAAATCTATATTCTAAATGCAATGGAATGTTATCCTCGGCCAAATCCACGAATCAAGAATGAGAAGTCAATGAACTACGCAACTACGTGTTGCCGTGAGAGGCTTCTTGCTAAAGTTGCCGAACACCCACGCAAGTTGATTATCGCTATGGGTAACTCGGCTGTTCGAAGCATTACAGGTGATTATGGACTTAAGATTACACAGATTCGTGGTGAAGTGATTCCTTCGTCTCTCGCCTCATTAGGTGTATTCCCAATTGTACATATTGCTGCAATAGCTAAAGGTACGGGGTCATTCCGTCAGTGGCAAGATGATATACGTCTTGCATTGCAGCTGGCACAAACGGATTATCATCCACAACAAGCATATATTAAACCCACATATCAGGTGGTAACCACTAAGGCTGCAACAGCTACAATAATTAAGAAGCTACTAAAAACCCCGAGAGGTTTAATTAGCTGTGATATTGAAACTGCTGGCTTTAATCCTCGATCGGATAGGATTCTATCAGTTCATATAACACCGCATCCAGGAAAGCACGTTTACACATTTACTCCTAAGTGCATTCCATGGCTAAAAGCATTGTTGGAGTCAAAGAAGATAAAGTGGAACTATCATAATGGCAAGTTTGACATCAAGTTCTTTCGGCTACAATATGGTATAAACGCCCACGTTGATGATGACACAATGCTTATGAGTTATACTCTAGACGAAACCGGCGGTGTGCATGACTTGGAGTCAGTGTCGAGTGATCATCTGGCAAGCCCTAATTGGAAGGCAATGCTTGATCAATATCTTCCAAAGAAATTCGCCTCCTATGAAATCATCCCAACGGATGTACTGCATGAGTATGGTTCATACGATGCAGGCAATACTGAACGCCTGCGCAGTGTATTGTGGCCCAAGATTGTAGCGCAGCCCAATCTTAAGCAGCTATATGAAGACATATTGATTCCTGCAGTTGACTATCTGGCGGAAGTTGAAACAAATGGATTTACGGTCGACTTAAAACGGCTTGGAGAAAATGGAGTGTACTTCCAAGCCGAGCAAGAACGGATTTTATCAGACATTGCTGATATGTGTGGGCACAGCGTAAACCCAAATTCACCCCCACAAATGCAGCAGCTACTCTTTAATGAATTGCATCTTCCAAATATAGCCAAAGGATCAACAGCTAAAGAAATCCTTGATAAACTATTCATACGGACTGAGCACCCCATAATACCAAAGATTAAGGAGTATCGTAAAGCTACAAAGGCTTATGGTACTTACGTTAAAGGCTTATTAGATGATATTGATCCTTCAACGGGTCGAATTCATACTACATACAATATCCATGGGACTGTAACAGGTAGATTATCATCCAGTAACCCTAACATGCAAAATATCCCGCGGCTTGCACAACTTCGTGGACAATTTGTTGCTTCTCCTGGGCACTACTTGTTAGAGATTGACCTTAGCCAGGCAGAGTTACGATTACTTGCAGCACTTTCGCAGGACCCCGATCTTGTAAGAGTATATCTAACTGATGGAGATCTCCACAATGATTTAGCTATATATCTCTTTGGTACACGGTTTACAAAGGAACAACGTGTTAAGTGTAAGAACGTAAATTTCGGCATCATATATGGTATTACAGAATACGGACTAGCAGAGCAAATGAAAGTTTCTGTACATGAGGCGCGAGAGTATTTACAAGGATGGTACTCCAAATATAGAGTCGCAGCAGAATTCATTCAAACAATGCGTGATGCTCCACGATTGGGTCAAACTATCACAACGTGCTTCGGCAGAATGAAACGCCACGGGCTTGTTACGCAGGAAAATCTAAGGTATCTACAGAACGAAGCCGCTAACTTTCCTGAGCAATCGATGGCTAGTGATATTACACTACGCGCTGGGATGGAGATATTTAAGACTCTTATAAGGTGGCGTGTAAAAATTGTAAACACAATCCATGACTCCATAGTTATGGAAGTTCCCCAACATAAAGGACCCGAAGGTAGAAGACACATTCTTTACAAGGCAGCCGCTCTAACAAAAAAGACTATGGAACGGATACCTCTTGATTATGGAATTAATGTCATCCCCTTTAAGGCTGATGTCGAAGCTGGTGGAGTGGATCTTAAGCATAAGGATAAAGACACAGGTAAGATGCAGCGCGTCGAAGCTCGTTGGGCATATTTGAAGCCACTTGCAATTCCACAGGAGTATTTACAATAATGACTGACCTTGAGATTGCAACATTAAATTATTGGTATCTTGGGCAACTAATGCGTAAAGGTATTCTACACGAATTAGCTGACCCAGAACTATTTACCGCGGGCGGTGCACTAGACCAAATAAATTTAACGAAGGAAACTATTCCACAAAGCGCATTTATAAATCGGCGTCAATTATACGCCGATATTACGGATGCAATAATAATGGGTAATCCAGAAGATGAAATGTACGAAGATGACTCTGTAGGAGGAGATTAAATGACCATGCGTAATTCGAAGCCCAAATTAAATAAACAAATCCCCGCTGAATCAATGATAGTTGCTATTGACCCCATACATGCAAGCTTTGACTTATTTGGGCAGCAGATAACACAAGAAGTCTGGAAGGATAAATACTGTTATGGCAATGAAGCCAGCCCACAAATGACATTCGATCGTGTAGTTGATGCTATTTATGCAGAGGATCTAAATACAGAACAACGCTCTGCCGCATTTCGTGCTATGTCGTTGGGGTTGTGGGTTCCAGCTGGCCGAATTTTAGCAGGCGCGGGCACCACAAATATTGTGACACTACTTAATTGTTATGTATCTTGCACGATTGGGGACTCCATGGATAAGATCGCTGACGCTCTCAAGGAGGCAATGTTGACCCAACAACAAGGCGGTGGAATTGGCATGAACTTCTCGACTCTGCGCCCAAGAGGTGCATATTTGAAACGAACAGGAGCCGTTGCATCCGGGCCACTACCATTTATGGATATGTGGGATGCAATGTGTGCTACAATAATGTCTGCGGGGTCACGTCGAGGTGCTATGATGGGCACGATGCGAATTGATCACCCGGATATTATAGAGTTTATTGAAGCCAAACACAAGAGGGGGCGATTAACTAATTTTAACATTTCAGTTTTAGTAACTGATGACTTCATGGATGCTGTACAGAATGATGAAGAGTGGTGTGTGGGCTTTAACGTCCCAAGAGCTGATGGAAACCATGTGTCTGTTGTTCAGTTGGACAACAAAGAAGAGTGGTATGTATATGCTGTATATAAAGCGCGGGAGCTATGGGAGAAGATAATTCAGTATACGTATGAATTCAGTGAACCGGGAGTTATCTTTATTGATCGGATCAACCGTTTGAACAACCTAAACTACGTTGAGACTATATCCTGTACAAATCCTTGCGGCGAACAAGTGTTGCCTCCGTATGGTGCGTGCGACTTAGGTGCAGTTAACTTAGCTAGGCTGGTTAAAGATCCATTCACACCCACAGCAACGTTTAATATGGAGCTCCTACGTACAGTCGCAAGCATAGGAACACGCTTCCTTGATAATGTCCTAGATGTAACAAACTACCCCCTAGAAGAACAAAAGGAAGAATCCATGAACAAGCGGCGAATTGGACTAGGGATTACGGGGCTTGGCAACGCATTAGCACAGTTGAATCTCCGTTATGGCAGTGAGGCTGCAATCCAAATGACGAATACTATTATGCACAACCTCAAGGTTGCTACATACACAACCTCATATGAACTGGCAAAGGAACGTGGCCCCTTCCCATTGTGGGGCGCCAATGAATGGGCAAAAAATTCCCCAGTATTCGCCTCCTTGCCGCAACAGCTTCAACAGGATATCCGTAAGGATGGAATCCGTAATGGAGTCCTCTTAACTGTAGCTCCTACGGGTACGACAAGCATACTGATGGGCAATTGCAGTAGTGGTCTTGAACCCATTTTTATGCATCAGTATCGGCGGAAGGTAAGACAACTAGACAACAGTTTTAAGGAGTATACAGTCATCGACTATAACACGATACTCCTACAACATATCGGCAGCCCTGAAATGGCTGCACATGCAGCACAGTACAACATTACTGCAGGTGATCTAACTGTGCAGGATCATCTTCGTATGCAAGCTGTAGTCCAAAAACATATCGATTCCAGCGTTAGCAAAACAATCAACTGCCCTATCGATATGGCCTTCGAGGACTTCCAACTTGTATACTATGATGCTTATACTCAAGGCTGTAAAGGTTGTACAACATATCGCCCAAATCCAATTCGTGGTAGTATTCTAAGTGATGGCGGTGGGGCTCCTACGGGCTTAGCCGCAGAGGCAATTCATCACACCCTACGTAAGAGACCAAACCGTATAGTTGGCTCAACCTACAAGCTTGAATGGCCAAATGAAGATGCAAGGTACTATGTCACAATAAACGACTTTGAAGGAACCCCTTATGAAATCTTCATCCACAGCACAAGCGCAAAGTACAATGATTGGTCCACAGCACTCTCGTTGATGCTCTCCGCAATCATGCGCCGTGGGGATGATATTACATTCGTGCCAGAGGAATTGATGAAAGTCGCATCCGTAAGCGATCAGGCGTGGGTGAACGGGCGCAGATACGGCTCCCTTGTAGCTCTAATTGGGGATACCATTAAGCAGCACCTGGAATGTGATTCAGCCTTCTCGGCAGATCAGCCACCAGAACTACTTGAGAGTAATATACAAGGCAATCAGCCCGCACCTATTGGCGATATCTGCCCGCGGTGTAATCAACCAACCTTCATTCGACAAGAAGGATGTTCAGTCTGTTTGAATTGCAGCCACACATCATGTGGTTAACCTGGAGGATATATGACTAACGAAAATGACGATCCATTGGTAGCGTCCGACACAAAAGGGGGTATACTGTCTCCGTTACCTCCGCCGCCACCAAATCCACCTCCTTCAGGTGAGCCGGTAAATCGGGGGCCGACACGTATTGCTATAGGAATTAAAGATGACCAAATAGTATTGCAAGTTACAGATGACACAGGATATAGCATTACATCATCTATATCCCGCAGGGATGCTATTTATTTAGGGCAGCGATTCCTAAAGTTGGCATCCCGATTTGGGCGCATAGTCCCAATAATCCCCAAAGTTGTTGAATCCCCCAAACCACCCCAAACCCAGAAACGGGCCCACCAGAGGCTGCATAATAATGAATAGACGCAACTTCTTGAAGGGGCTAATTATAGTCCCAACCAGTGTTCCAATTGCTGCTGGATTACTTGAAGTATCTGCAACACAATTAATTCTGCCCGAGCATCAAGATATAGTAATACCCAATTTATTAGACTACCACAAAATCTTCCTGCCGAATGGGTGTGGTATAGTAGAATCGTGGGGCCACGACGATATTTTGGGCAGGATTGATGTTAGAGGTTTTGGTAACCCAGGAGGCCCCCAAGTTGGCGTTTAGAGAGGGTGGAATTCACAATAGTATATGGCAAGTTATTTGAGTATCTTGGGATTGTCTTATGGGAGGTATGCTCTCAATGTATACCAATCACACTTTGCGTCGCAGCAACCTTATGGCCGACGTGAATATGATGTGATAATAGCACAATGTCATATTACGTCCACTATAGATAATTATGGTTCTGTTAAACTAGAGGGAGTGCCAGTTGGTGACACACCTGTACGAAATACCCAATTAATATGACACATCGGATAAGGACAACACCACGTATGTGGGATGTTCGTCACCTTGAATTGGCGATGGAGATTTCAACTTGGAGTAAGGATCCTTCATCACAAGTAGGCGCTGTAATTATTGATTCCAACAGACACCCAATTAGCTGGGGCTACAATGGTTTCCCCCGAGGGATCAAGGATGATAGTAAGAGGTTAGATAACCGTGTTGAAAAGTATCCACGAGTTATTCATGCGGAGGCTAACTCCATACTTTTAGCCACACGTTCGGATCTTACGGATTGCACATTATATTGTACCCACGCGCCATGTAGTAGATGTGCAGGATTAATAATTCAAAAGAGGATTAGGCGAGTAGTATATTATCGACAACAACGGTATGAGAGTAAATGGGCAACTGATTTGATGATTGCTGGTGATATGTTCCGAGAAGTTAAAATCCCTTTCATGATATACAACCTTAAGGCCCAGTGTGTATTTAGTAGGGGGCGTCAAGGATAAAAGGGGTGGGTTGATAGTAGATTGCCTGAGTTATTAGGGGCGGCTAAGCTCAGCTACTACCAACCCACAAGGGGCTGATCCATCAGAATGTCATCAGCAAATGTTGTTTCAGTTTGGTTAGGTTCGCTCGCTTGTTTGCTTCGTGTTGTGATAGCTACGGCTGGAGGGCTAGAATCGTATACGCCCCGTTGCCACACCACAAGCTGCAGCTCCCCCCAACGCACCGATAGCAGCCCCTCCGAGCCACGCATATTTACTCCCGAAGTTTAATTTTGGTTCATCCTTGGCTGCAATATATTTGTCGTGTAGATCATCATAGCTGGCGAGGCATGTCTTAGCGCCCTCTTCAAACGCCAGTTTCTGTTCATCCTTTCCATTTTCGATTTCTACATGGAGGCGTTCATTCTCCTGATATAGATCAACAACCTTGCCGTATTTTGTCTCGTTTAACCGATACTCAATAAGTTGCTTCTCCTTGTTGTTGGCGTCTTGATGATCGAGGATTGTTGTCTTGAGGACCCACTCTGGCATTGTAACTACGGAGACAATAAGGCCATCATTATCCACGACATCCATAATGCCTAAGTCTTTGGCTCGCCCGTACTCCGGAAATTCATTGATGAATGCTTCGAGTAGTTCTCCTTCTGTGCGGATATTATTAGTGGATGCTCTTTGCGACTGAAGATCCTCTGTTAAGGCAGCTATCTTAGCTTTGGTATCATCAATCTCTTCAAGATAGTCCTGCGTAAGCACTATGTTAGCTGCCAGCTCCTGATTTAAGGTATTAATTGTAATTTGTAAGCTATCACTTTTATCCCGTGCATCATTGAGTTGCCCGTGGAGTGCAACTTTAGCACGCTCTGCTTCCAATTTGTCGTTTTCGCCCATAATACGGGAACATTGGTTAGTTACAATGACTAGAAGGACAACAATCAGTATAGTTGTCTTGTTTGCTTTCAGGAATTCAAGGCTGTTCTCTTTTATACTCATGACTATTCTCCGCCAGTGTTAACAGCAATTGTTGTTGCAGTAACTTTTAAGCCTAAGCGGATTGCTAGTTTGTCACGAACGTCCTCCCAGTTTGGGCGACGCGATTGTACATACCCATAGGTTACACTTGTGTCTTTGGGGTTTGATAAACACAAGTAGATGCCTCCATTACGTTCCAACTCTCGAAGATACCCTGTAATTGCCCCATTGGCGGCATTACTTAGTTGTGATAGGATGTCAGAGTTATCCTGGATTAGTTTCTTGAGCTGCGCGGTAGGTAAATTAGGCATCTGGGTTACTCCCGAGTCTGATTATTTTGGTGGTGTGTTTGGCAAGCGGATAAATGATTTAACGAGCGAGCGAGCTCTTGTCTTTCGCCACACACCATCACCTGTTATAGAGTCACGCTCTCCTTTGCCGTTGGTATTACCCTCAATGGTTTGGATTGTAGCTCCTATATCGTTGACTACGATGCCAATGTGTGAGAAGTCGAACGTAACAAAGTCACCTGGGAGTGCTGGTTTGTCTTCTGTCAATAGTTGAAACCCCCCAAGTTTGCCCCCTGTGATGTGTTTAAGGGCCCACGTTTCCCATCCGTAGGCGCTTGCATCTTGGCAGTGTTTAAATGGGGGCGTAACTCCGTATGTTCTTTTTAGGGCTTCTTGCAACACCCAACTACAGAACGCGGCGCACCATGGCCAAGCTGCTGGGGCTAACCATGTTGCGCGTTGGTACTTTATAATATCTGCACCTGTATTGTTTGATACTCCTTCACGCACCCCTACTTGGGAGACTGCAATATCTAGGATTGCTGCTTGTAATGAGATACTCATGCTTTACTCCTTGCTTTTCTTGTTGTCGGCTTTGATGGCTTGGGGACCGGGCTGTGTTTTATCCTCTTGATCCCGATCCAGTTCAGGTGGTAAGTATGTTGTCTTTGTGGATGCTGGAGAACCTGGGGGGCGATGTTCAACTGTAAGCCACTTATACATGCGGACCTTCTTATGTCCGGCCGCCCAAATTACCCAAGCATCAAATGTAAGCCGACTTAGATATCCTGTCATGAACCACGCTGCAACAACCATTACGAGGCTTGTTACAAAGTAAATTAGGTTATCGTAATAAAGTAGGCTGACATCCAAGTCAAACTTGACACCCATCAAAGCGTAAATAATAGGCTGCCCCAAAAGTTGGGTGCTCAATCCCCACCACTTACCAACATGATATACCTTCTCACGAATCAGTTTTCCAGAGAAGGGTGGGTTACCATCTTCTCTATTGTCACGGCGCCAGAATGTAACAATAATAATAACAATGTGGATAGCAATCATTAGGGGGATCAATCCGAGGATTATCTTCGCAAAGACAGGAGCTAGGATATCCAGTGTCTTTGATAAGAATTCAACAAGTGCTGTTATTACTTGGTCCATATATAACTCCTTTATGTTTAATGCTTAAGTTTACTTGCCACTCATTTAGTAACATCAGGCTAATAACTACAGAACTTGCTGTAGCACCTACCAGCAACCCAATACCTGCAGGGATAAACGCTATCAACAGGACTATGCTGATTATGGTGTAGCTGATCGTTCGAG